>Ga0182018_10005515_pt1 | contig 10153 bp, 10 predicted proteins | sample 812P2MmetaG_FD_120490 | JGI IMG/M metagenome (GOLD analysis project Ga0182018, IMG submission 120490) | Permafrost microbial communities from Stordalen Mire, Sweden - 812P2M metaG | ecosystem: Environmental > Terrestrial > Soil > Wetlands > Permafrost | place: Sweden: Stordalen | collected... | reverse complement strand
GCGTCGCCGGGATCGGACTTGGCCCCCGAGACCGCATGGCGGTCCCGATAGCGCGAACTGGCCATGGGGTTGACGGCAAAGACCTCATAGCCCGCTCCGAGAAGTCCGGCCACCAGCAATCCGCGGTCGATCTCGATGCCGACGACCACCTCTTCGGGTTCGTCAGCATGCGCACCGATCAGTTCGTGCAGCTCGCCCAAGCCCCGCACTGAGTCGGACACCCGGCGGCTGTCGAGCACCCGGCCATCGGGATCCATCACACAGACGTCGTGATGATCCTCGGCCCAATCCACTCCGACGAAAATCAACTCGGCTCCTCCCTCTCGGCTCGGTCTGTCCAACGAGCCTGGAGGAACACAGCGGCGCCCTAATGGCTAAGTGCTCGAGGCACGACACCCCATCAGCCGTCCGGCTCCTCACCACCCACCGAGGCACGTTCTACCGTTAGAGCTCCAAGGCTCTGGGCCAGCCAGTGCTCATCGGAGGGAGGCTCGAAGGACCAGCCTTCTTCAAAAGACTGATCCTCGGCCATTAGGGCCCGGCAGCTCATCGCTGCGTAGGGTCAAACTGACCCATTACCCGATGTTCGGTAGGGTTTCGACCCGTGCCCAGCGACAAACGAGCACGCCAACGCGCCGGGACCCTGGCCCGCCGGGAGGCGTTGGCGCAACGGCAGAAGCGCAGGCGCCAGGTGCGCAGCTCGATCACCGTCGCGATCGTCGCGGTCGTCGTGGTGGGGTCAGTGTTCCTCATCACGAGACACCACAACAGCTCGAACACCCCGACCCTTCCCCCGGGAGAGCAGGGCAAGCTGGATGCGATTGCCATCAAGGCCGGTTGCCCATCCAGCCCGAAAACCCGGGTGAACACCCTCTCGTTCAAGGCGCCGCCCCCGCTCACGATCTCGAGCACGGCGACCTACACCGCCACGGTCAAGACCGACGTGGGCAGCTTCGTGGTCGCGCTCGACACCAAGGACTATCCGGTCGCGGCCAACAACTTCGTCTTCCTGGCGAGGCACAAGTTCTACAACTGCGTGATCTTCCATCGGGTCGTCAAGAACTTCATCGACCAGGGCGGCGACCCGACAGGGACCGGGACGGGTGGGCCCGGCTACGAGTTCACTGCGCCGGCGCCACCCCCTGCCACACCCCAGTACCCGCTCGGGGCGGTGGTCTACGCCAACTCCGACAATCCCGGGTCGGCCAACCCCAAGTCGAACGGGAGCCAGTTCTTCATCGTGACCGGTCCCGAAGGCGAGTCGCTGCCGGCCTACTACGCGCCCTTCGGGCAGGTCACCTCGGGGATGAGCGTGGTCCAGAAGATCAACCAGGCCGGCTCGGCGGCGACCAGTCAAGCCGGTACGCCCACCCTCTACCACCGAGTGCTTTCCGTCACCATCAAGGAGTCATGACGCCAATGAGCCCAGTCGATCCCCCCGCATCGGACGGTTCCAGCGCGAAGCGTCAGAGCTTCGAGGCCGAACCACCCATGGTCATCGACGCCGCCAAGCGATACACGGCGACGATGACCACCTCCAAGGGGACGATGGTCATCTCCCTGGACCCGATCGCGGCGCCCAAGACCGTTAACAACTTCGTGTTCCTGGCCCGCTACCACTACTACGACGGCATCGTGTTCCACCGGATCATCCCGGGGTTCGTGCTCCAGGGCGGCGACCCGGAGGGCACCGGCATGGGTGGGCCCGGCTACCGGTTCGCCGACGAGCTGCCCAAGCCTGGCCGGTACCAGGTCGGCTCGCTGGCCATGGCCAACGCCGGACCGAACACCAACGGCAGCCAGTTCTTCATCATCAGCGGCGCCGACGGGGCCTCGTTGCCACCCCAGTACTCGCTGTTCGGTGCGGTCGTCTCGGGCGGGGACGTGGTCCAGTCCATCGACGCCATCGGCACCCGGTCGGGCACGCCGAAAGAAAAGGTGGTCATCGAGTCGGTGACCATCGAAGAGGCCGACTGAGTCGACTCCCCGCGTCCCCGGTCCGGGTCAGGCCGAGACGAGATTGAGGCCCTCGGGGGCCGCGCTCCCGTTCAAGAACACCGATGGCGTCCCCGCTCCGGCGCTCCTCCACGTTCCCGACGGCTCTCGGATGAGCGCGGTCCGCTCGGGCAGTCCGACGATCGGGAGCCCCTCGGGGGCCAGAGCCACCGAGCGGTGCAGCTTCTCGCCGTGGGCGTCCTCTTCGACATCACCGAAGTGGGTGATCACCGCCACACCCTCGATCAATCCGAGCCCGACGGTGAGCGCCCCACCCCTTGGGTCGACCATCGGGTCGGTCAGCGCCATGGCGCCGGCTCCTGCCCCGGCGACGACGGCGCCTCGCTGCCAGACGTCCCGCAGGGCGTCGAAGACGGCCGAGCCCTTCAGGACCGAGCGCAGGTGGAGCGAGGACCCGCCGGAGAGGTAGACGAACCGGGCCCGACGCACGACCTCGGCGACGCCAGCGTCCTCGGCGTCGGATCTGCTCAAGACCATCAGACCCTCGACCTCGGCGCCGAGACCGGAGAACCACTCAGCGGCGGCCACGACGACCCGTTCCGGCTTCTCGTATGCGGCCGCAGTGGGCAGCACAAGGACCTCCGTGCCCCCGGACATGGCCAGGAGCTCCCCGTCGAAACTGCACCCTTCGGTCCACTCGGCGCCGCCGATCAGGGCGAGGGTCCCAGAAGCGCCGGTCACCCCATCACTTTGGCACGCGCCGTTGCGCCGCAGACCATTCAGCGAGGTGACGGCCGGGTACCCCCGAGTAACATCGCCCCCATGTCGATCTCCAGCGTGGGCGTCTTGGGGTCCGGGATCATGGGCACCGGCATCACCGAGGTCGCCGCAGCCAGCGGCCATCGGGTCATCGTTCGGAGCCGTAGCCAGTCCGCCGCCGACTCCGTCCTGAAGGGCGTCACCCGCTCGCTCGACCGCCAGATCGAGAAGGGCAACCGGACCGAGGCGGAGCGGGACGAGATCCTGGCGCGGATCTCGGTCACGACCGAGCTGAAGGACCTGGCCCACGTCGATCTCGTGATCGAGTCGGTTATCGAAGACCTGGCCGTGAAGCTGGAACTGTTCGAGGAGCTACACCTCGTCTGCGGGGAGGACGCCGTGCTGGCGACCAACACCTCCACCCTTCCGGTCGTCGAGATCGCTATGGCGACGGGGCGACCCGAAAAGGTGTGCGGCATCCACTTCTTCAATCCCGCCACCGTCATGACCCTGGTCGAGGTGGTCCGTCCGATCACGGCCTCGCAAGAGACCATCGACGCCGCCGCCGAGTTCGCGAAGGCCTGCGGCAAGGAGGTCGTCGACGTCGAGGACCGGGCCGGCTTCGTCGTCAACGCGCTCCTGTTCCCCTACCTCAACAACGCGGTGGCGCTCTTGGAGCGGGGCGTCGCGTCCAAAGAGGGGATCGATGCCGCCATGGTCGGCGGGTGCGGCTTCCCGATGGGCCCATTTGCCCTGCTCGACCTGGTCGGCCTGGACACCTCGGTCGCCATCCTCGACGCGCTCTTCGAGGAGCGCCGGGAGCCGCAGTACGCAGCGGCCCCGCTGCTGCGCCGCATGGTGGCGGCCGAACAACTGGGGCGGAAGTCCTCTCAGGGGTTCTACAGCTACCAGCGCCGCTGAGCTTCACCGTGCCCGGGCGGGCAGCCCCCCTCGGCCACAATGTTGGTGGACCACCGTGAACGCACGGAGGGTGGTGACATGAGCGACGACGACCCGACAGCCCCGAAGCGCAGCCAACCGTGGGTGATGCGCACCTACTCGGGCCACTCCAACGCGCGGGCCTCGAACGAGCTGTACCGGACCAACCTCTCGCGCGGCCAGACCGGGCTGTCGATCGCGTTCGACCTCCCGACCCAGACCGGCTACGACCCCGACGCCCCCGAGGCCGCGGGCGAGGTCGGCAAGGTCGGTGTGCCGGTCGCCCACCTCGGCCACATGCGCCAGCTGCTCGACGGGATCCCGGTCGCCGAGATGAACACCTCGATGACCATCAACGCGACGGCGGCGTGGCTCCTGGCCCTCTACATCGCCAACGCGCAGGACCAGGGTGTCGACCCGGCGGTCCTCCAGGGCACGACCCAGAACGACATCTTGAAGGAGTACCTGAGCCGGGGCACGTACATCTTCCCGCCGGGGCCGAGCCTCCGGCTCACCGTGGACACGATCACCTACACGGTACGCCACGTGCCGAAGTGGAACCCGATCAACGTGTGCAGCTACCACCTCCAAGAGGCCGGCGCGACGCCGGTCCAGGAGGTCGCGTACGCGCTGGCCACCGCCATCGACGTGCTCGACGGGGTGCGGCGCTCGAACAAGGTCGCAGAAGCGGAGTTCGACCAGGTGGTCGGTCGCATCAGCTTCTTCGTGAACTCGGGGGTCCGGTTCGTCGAGGAGACGGCGAAGATGCGGGCGTTCGGGGTCATGTGGGACCGCATCTGCAAGGAGCGCTACGGCGTCACCGACGAACGGCTGCGGCGGTTCCGCTACGGGGTCCAGGTGAACTCGCTGGGGCTGACCGAGGCCCAGCCGGAGAACAACATCCCCCGCATCGTCCTCGAGACGCTCGGGGTCAGCCTGTCGAAGAACGCCCGGGCCCGGGCCATGCAGCTGCCGGCCTGGAACGAGGCTCTCGGACTTCCCCGCCCGTGGGACCAGCAGTGGTCGCTGCGGATCCAGCAGATCCTCGCCTTCGAGTCCGACCTGCTCGAGTACGACGACATCTTCGAGGGCTCCCACGTGATGGAGGCGAAGACGGACGAGCTCGTCGACGCGGCGACCGCCGAGCTCGACGACGTCTTGGACCGGGGCGGCGCATTCTCATCGGTGGAGGAGCTGAAGACCCGCCTCGTGAAGAGCCAGGCCGCGCGGGTTTCTCGGATCGAGAGCCACGAGCAGATGGTGGTCGGCGTCAACTGCTTCACCGACAGCGCCCCGTCCCCGCTCCCGGCCGATTCGATGCTGAAGCTCGAGCAGGTCGAGAGCGGACTACGGGCCGACGTGGAGGCGTGGCGCCGGGGGCGCGACAAGGCGGCGGCCCGCTCGGCCGTCGACGCCCTTCGACGGGCCGCCGAGGACCCGGGAGCGGACCTGATGGAGCCGACCCTGGCGCTCGCGCAGGCCGGCGGCACGACCGGCGAGTGGGGTGCCGCCCTGCGGGAGGTCTTCGGCGAGTTCCGCGGTCCGACCGGCGTCGGCGGGGCCAGGGGGGTGCACGGGTCGGAGCTCTCCTCGGCCGCATCGCGGGCCAAGAGGCTGGCCGCCGAGACGGGCTCGCCGCCCCGCCTGCTGGTCGGCAAGCCGGGCCTCGACGGGCACTCCAACGGGGCCGAGCAGATCGCCGTGGCCGCCCGCGACGCCGGGTTCGAGGTCATCTACCAGGGCATCCGGCTCACCCCCGAGCAGATCGTCTCGGCCGCGCGCGACGAGGACGTCGATGTCGTCGGCCTCTCCATCCTCTCGGGCTCGCACCTCGAGCTCGTCCCAGAGGTGCTCGATCGCATGGCCGCCGCGGGCGTCGACGCCGCGGTGGTCGTGGGCGGGATCATCCCGCCCGAGGACGCCGAGATCCTCCTCGGCAAGGGGGTGACGGCCGTGTACACCCCGAAGGACTTCGAGTTCGGGACGATCATGGACGACCTGGTCGGCCTGGTCGAGAAGCGCCGGGCCGGGCGCCACTGAGCGGTTCGCTCAGTACGCGGCGGTCGGGCGCTCCCGGCGCAGCGACACCGGCTGGTTCCACCACCGCCCACTGAACCGCCAGCCGTCGTTGCCACCCCGCCACTGTGGCGTGTCGGCCGGCCGGGGCCACACCTTGTCCACCGCCAACGCGATGGCGGCGAGCACCGCCGGATCGACATCGGGGTGGGCGCGCAGCCCGAGGGTCTCGTTGCCCGAACCGGTCACAGCGGGACGTTGCCGTGCTTGCGCCGTGGCATCTCCTCGCGCTTGGACGCGAGGAGGGCCAGGCTCCGGACGAGGATCCGCCGGGTCTCCGACGGCGAGATGACGTCGTCGACATAGCCGCGCTCGGCCGCGATGTAGGGGTTGGCGTAGTGCTCGGTGTACTCGCTCACGAGCTCGGCCCGCCGCGCCACCGGGTCGGCCGAGTCGGCCAGCTCACGCCGGTAGAGGATCTCGACGGCCCCCTGGGGGCCCATGACCGCGACCTCAGCCGACGGCCATGCGAACGCCAGGTCGGCACCGATCGACTTCGAGTTCATGACCACGTACGCGCCGCCGTAGGCCTTGCGGGTGATGATCTGGATGCGGGGCACGGTCGACTCGCAGTACGCGTAGAGGAGCTTGGCCCCGTGGCGGATGATCCCGCCGTACTCCTGGTCGATGCCGGGCAGGAACCCCGGAACGTCGACGAAGGTGACGAGCGGGACGTTGAAGGCGTCGCAGGTCCTCACGAACCGGGCCGCCTTCTCCGAGGAGTCGATGTCGAGCACCCCGGCCAGGATGGCCGGCTGGTTGCCGACGATGCCGACGACCCGGCCGTCGATGCGGGCCAGGCCGCAGGTGATCGACATGGCCCAGTGCTGGTGGACCTCGAAGTACTCGCCGTCGTCGACCACCGCCGCGATGACCTTGGTCATGTCGTAGGGCTGGTTGGCCGAGGCCGGGATGAGCTCGATGAGCTCTGGGGTCTCGCGATCGGGATCGTCGCCGGAGACGATGGTGGGCGGGTCCTCCAGGTTGTTGGACGGGAGGAACGACAACAGGTAGCGGACGTCGTCGAGGCACGCCTTCTCGTCGGGTGCCACGAAGGTGGCCACGCCGGACTTGGTGGCGTGGCTCATGGCGCCGCCGAGCTCCTCGGCGGTGACCTCCTCGCCGGTCACCGTCTTCACGACGTCGGGGCCAGTGATGAACATGTTCGAGATCCCCTGCACCATGAAGATGAAGTCGGTCATGGCCGGCGAGTAGACCGCCCCGCCCGCACAGGCCCCGAGGATCACGCTGATCTGGGGGATCACCCCGGACGCCTGCGCGTTGCGCAGGAAGATGCCCCCGTATGCGTGGAGCGAGACCACGCCCTCTTGCAATCGGGCCCCACCGCCGTCGTTGATCCCGATGATCGGCACCCCGATGGAGGTGGCCAGATCCATGACCTTGTGGATCTTCTCGCCGTGCACCTCACCGGTCGAACCACCGGTCACGGTGGCGTCCTGGCTGAAGATGCAGACGCGGCGGCCGTTGATGGCCCCGAACCCGGTGACCACACCGTCGGTGTAGGGCCGCTTGTCCTCGAGGCCCATGCCGTGGGCCCGGTGCCGGGCCAGCATGTCGAGCTCCTGGAAGGACCCGTCGTCCAGGAGGTAGTCGATCCGCTCGCGGGCGGTGAGCTTGCCCCGGGAGTGATGACGCTCGATCGCGGCCGGCGCGCCAGCGCTGAGCGCCTCGGCCCGCCTGGCCAGGAGGTCATCCAGGCGCTGGTCGTGCTCCACGGCGGCCAACGCTACCAATCCTGGTCCTCACCCCGTTTGGGGCGCGGGCGTCAGTGAGCCCGACAGGACCAGCATCTGGTTGCCGCCCCGCTGGAACTCGTAGGCGACCGGGCGCACCTCGGCCGTGGCCCCGCCGCGGCGAAGCCAGCCGAGGACCTCCTCGGTCATCTGGCCGAGGGCATGGCCGCCCTGGTCGAGCAGCGGGAACACCCGGACCTCGCCGCTGCAGACCCGGAGCAGCTCGACCAGGGCTCGGTGGTGGAACCGGCCGTCCAGCCGGGCGGCGTAGGTGAAGAGGAAGTGCGAGCTCAACACGAGGTCGAATTGGCCGTCGTCGAACGGAAGGGCGGGCAGCGACCCCACGACGTAGCGGTCGGGATGAGCCGCGATGTCGTCGACGAACGTGAGCGCCGAGGCCCAGCGCATCGCGCGGTGTCCCACGCTGTCGCCATAGAAGTCCCAGACGTACCGGTCGCTCCCGGCGATGGTGTGGGCGCTTCCCCGGTCCTGCTCGCTGACGACCAATCGCCGAAGCTCCCGTGGGGGGATCGCGTAGACCGGGTCGACCGCCGTCGCCAGCGCGCCCAGCCGGGCGGCGTGGGCGGTGAAGCTCGCTGCACCGGCGGGACAGTCGAGGACCCGGCCGGCGAGATCGCTCGCGCTGAGCGAGAACATCGCCTCGTACTCCGCGAACGACCGCGCGCTGACCAGGAACTCGCCGACATTGTCGGCGTCGGTGAACGACACGCCGCGGGCCCTCGGGTGGCCTACTCCTCGACCAGCTCGATCAGGGTCCCGAACGCGGACTTCGGGTGGATGAAGGCGACGGTGGTGCCGCGGGACCCCGGGCGCGGCTCCTGGTCGATGGTGCGAACCCCGGCATCCTGGACGGCTTGCAGCGTCTTCGCACAGTCCTCGACTCGGAACCCCACGTGGTGGAGTCCCTCCCCGCGCGTGGCCAGGAACCGGGCCACCGTCGAGTCGTCGCTGGTCGGCGTCAGCAGTTGGATGTAGGAGTCCGACACCGCGAGGAGCGCCTCCTCCACGCCGTCGCGCTCGACTGTCTCGCGGTGTACGACCCGTGCCCCGAAGGTCTCCTCGTACCAGGCGATCGCCGCGTCGAGATCCTGCACGGCGATGGCGACATGGTCGATCTCGGTGAACTCGCCGCCGGCGGCGGACTCATGGGCCCCGCTCACGCCCCGTGCCTCCGGAAGAGGGTGATCCGGTCCTCCCCGACCTTGGCCCGCAGTTCCGGGTCGTCGATCCCGAGTCCCTCCTCGGGGGCCAGGCAGAGCACGCCGATCTTTCCCTCGTGGAGGTTTCGGTGGACCTGGTAGGCGGCCTCACCGACCTCGGTCAGCGGGTAGACGGCCGAGAGCGGCGGAAGGATCTTGCCCTCGCAGACGAGCGCGTTGGCGTCCCACGCCTCCCGGTAGTTGGCGAAGTGGGAGCCCTTGATCGTCTTCAGCTTCATCCAGAGGTGCCGGTTGTCGTACTCGATCATGTAGCCCGATGTCGCGGCGCAGGTGACGATCGTCCCGCCCCGCTTGGCCACGAACACCGACGCCCCCATGGTGAAGCGGCCCGGGTGCTCGAAGACGATGTCGGGGTCCTCCCCCACCAGGCCCCGCACGTCCTTGCCGAACCGGCGCCACTCGGACTCGTCCTGGTGGAACTCGTCCTTCCAGAACTGGTAGTCGCCGGCCCGGCGGTCGATGACCGCCTCGACCCCGAGCTCGTGGAGCAGGGCCACCTTGGACTCCGACGACACGACACCGATCGGGGTGCCGCCACCGTTCAACACGTACTGGACCGCGAAGCTGCCCAATCCCCCGGAGGCCCCCCAGACGAGCACCCGGTCGCCCTGGCTCATCGGTGCGCCGTTGCGCGAGACGAGCATCCGGTAGGCCGTCGAGTTGCACAGGGCGTTCACGGCCGACTCCTCCCAGCTGAGGTGCCGGGGCTTGGGCATCAGCTGGTTGGCCTTCACCACCGCGATGTCGGCCAGGCCACCGAAGTTCGACTCGAAGCCCCAGATCCGCTGGTTGGCCGCGAGGATCGAGTCGTCGTGGGCCGAGGGATCCTGGTCGTCGACGTAGTTGCAGTGCACGGTCACCTTGTCCCCGGGAGACCAGTTGCGGACCGCTGAGCCCGTCCGGATGACCACCCCGGAGGCGTCGGAGCCGACCACGTGGTAGTCGAGCGCGTGGCGGGCGCCCCAGCGGCTCTCCTTGCCCAGGCGGTCGAGGAAGCCGAACGTGGGCAACGGTTCGAAGATGGAGGTCCACACGGTGTTGAAGTTGATCGCCGATGCCATGACCGCCACGTAGGCCTCGTCGGGGGCCAGCTCGGGCAGCGCGACGTCGCCCACGTGGAGCGACTTTCTCGGGTCCTTGGCCGACGACTCCATGCCGTCGAACATCTGGGCCTCGTCGCGGCGGACGAACGCGGCCCGGTACGACTCGGGCAGCGGGAGCTCGGCCAAGGCCGCTCCGGGCGCGCCGTCGAGAACGGCCTGAAGGATCTGGTCCATGAACCCCGACGATAGACGGGACCCTAGGTCTTGACCCACAGGACATCGTTCCGGGGATTCCCCAGGTGAACTGACTGCAGGACATCGTTCAGGCGTCGGCATGTCGGTGACTGCAGGACATCGTTCCGCTTCAGCGAAGGCTGCGGGACAG
>Ga0182018_10005514_pt1 | contig 10154 bp, 8 predicted proteins | sample 812P2MmetaG_FD_120490 | JGI IMG/M metagenome (GOLD analysis project Ga0182018, IMG submission 120490) | Permafrost microbial communities from Stordalen Mire, Sweden - 812P2M metaG | ecosystem: Environmental > Terrestrial > Soil > Wetlands > Permafrost | place: Sweden: Stordalen | collected... | reverse complement strand
TTTCAGCGATTTAAGCCAAATTCCTCATATTGTACGTGAAATCTTGCACCGGATTTCAACAGTTGCATGAGATTTTTAGTAGAAATCCTTGGCGCGTATGGGTTTGCTGGCGATTCCCAACTGCAGGACCTCCATCTGCTTTTCGCGGTCGAAAACCTTTCCGGGAAGAAGATATTTGACGAAGATGCGCAAGCCGCCAAAGCCGATGCCCGCGGCGATTGCCATGACCATGATCGCGCCGGTGCCCATGATGCCCTCGATGACGATAGCGCTGATGCTGGGATCGGAATAAGTTTGATGAGGCTCGTTCCAGGTGACTACGTCGTGGCTGTGAATTTGGTCGAGCAGCGCATTGGCGGTGTCGCGCGTGGGCGCGCCGACGACCAGCGCGACGAGTTCACCGACACGCCTGGCGTATAGCGCGCTTTGGCCCGCGGGCGCGCCGCCGGGGGGATCGATCGGGAAACGGCGCAGCATGGCGTCTAATTCTTTCGCGGCGATCTGCTGCGTAGGGTAGGAGATGAGCAGGAGCACCGCGTCGTTTTGCGCGCTCATGCGGTAGCGCGCGGTGAGGGCTTCGCCGCTGTAGCTGAAGCCGGCCCAATCGTCAGTGCCGAGCGGGACCACGCGAGAGAGCGCTTGCGGGCCGACGAAGTAGTGCTCGGTGCCATGGACCAAACCCTGATCGGGAAGATATTGGCCGATGGAGGGGAATGGGGAGGTGTCGGCTTGCGCGGCTAGGATTTGCGCTAGGTTTTTGAGGTCGGCGTCGCTGGGGCGCGCGCGCGGCGCGGTGACGTCGAGCAACAAATTTCCCACCACGATCAGCGCGCGGTTCGGTGCGGCGCTTGCGAATGAGCCGACTTCGATCGGTGTGAGCGAGTCGGAGCGCAAAAATGTGTAGAGGCCATACGCGGCGCTGGGATCGCCGACGTGATACAGCGTGACAGAAGCTGTTGCGCCGCCGTGCGCGTAGGCGCGCTGCGCGGCGCCTTCGGTTTCGTATTCCTGGAACACGGCGGCATCGGGACCGGCGGATTGCTCGACGGCGTTGGCATCGAGGCGCTGTGTGGCGGAAGAGGCTTTCCAGCCGCCGAAGGAATCGGGCAGCAATCCCTGCGCGCGCGCGGGCAAAGCTGCGGCGACGATGAAAAATGCCGCGAGCGCGAAGAGGCAAAAAGTTTTTCGCATGGCATGCAATTTGTAATACGTAAGAATTCTAGCGCCGGTTGCCGCTGCGCGCTAGGGGAAGCGGGGCGGTCGCGGATTCCGGCTCGGCTTGGGCCTGGGTGGCGTTCAGACTGTTGGTGCTCTGGAGGTAGCTTGCGATTCCGGAGTACAGGCCCTCGGCAACACGCTCGCGGGCGTCGGGTTTTTTGAGCATTTTTTCGTCGGATGGATTGCTGATGAAGGAAATCTCCGCCAGCACGGACGGAATATTTGCGCCGATCAGCACGACGAAAGGCGCCGTGCGCACGCCGCGATCTTTTTCGGCGGGAGTGGCGAGCTCCATGCGTTTTGAGAGCGAGCCCTGAATGTCTTCGGCGAGATCGCGGGATTCATCGATCTTTTCGTTCTGCGCGATTTTTCGCAGCATGTCCTGGAGATCGTGCACGCCGCCATCGAAGGTGGCGTTTTCGCGCGCGGCGACTGCGAGGGCGGCGGGCGAATTGCTGAAATTTAGATAGTAGGTTTCGATGCCGCGCGCGGTTGGGTCGGGGCTGGAATTGGCGTGGATCGAAATGAACAAATCGGCCTTGGACTGCGTGGCGATGGCGGTGCGCTGTTCGAGCGGAATGAAAGTGTCGTCATCGCGCGTGTAGATTACTTCGGCGCCGGGCAGGCGCTGGCTGATTAACTGGCCCAGGCGCAGCGCGACGTCGAGGCACAAATCTTTTTCGAGCAGGCCGGTGGGGCCGATTGTTCCGGTGTCGTGGCCGCCGTGGCCGGCGTCAATCACGATTCGGCCGACTTTTAGGCCAAGCACGCGCGTGAGAGAAGCTTGGCCATCGCGCATGGGTTCCGGGATCGATGGCGGGCGCATCGACGCGGCGCTTAGGCGTTTAGTTTTCGCAATGGGCTGGGGCATTGCCGAAGTCGCGGGCGATACGGCTGCGGAGTCTGCCGCTGTGTCCGTTGCGGAATTTGCCGACGATTCCGATTCCGGCGCTGGGCCGACGCGCGCGCTCGAATGATTCGTGGTTCGCGCGCTCATGTCGGGCGAAGCCAGGACGTATGCGGCGGGCAGATGTTCTGTCGAGCGGCTCGATGATCGGGCCGACGATTCGCGCGATGCGTCGGACGAGGCGTCGGGCGAAGCGCCGGACGACGAATTTTTCGCGAGTTCCGCATCCGATGTTCCGTAGACATCTACGATGATGCGGCTAGGATGATCGAGCAGGAACACGGAATAATTTTTCACCTGGCTCACTTCGAGAACTACGCGAACCACGCCATCCTGATTTTGTGCGACGCGCACATCCTTCAGAAAGCCGCCCGGTTCGACTTCGACCTGCTTATCGAGAAGAGCGCGATCCACGTGCGCGTGATCGAGATCGAAATAGATTCGGTCAGGCCCGGGAATGCGCGCGGACTGATATTTCACAGGCCCGCCGAGATTGATCACGATTCTTGTGTAGGTGTCCGCGTTCCAAGTTTGAATGCGCGTGACTTCGGCGACTTTGTTTGAGTTTGAATTGACCGCTTGCGCACTCGCTGATTCGCTAGCATAAGCTGCGCCAGCCTCGGTGGAACTGTCCGGCACTTCATAATCTTGGCTTTCGCTCGAGTCCGGAGTGGATGCGCGTGAGGATTTCTGCGTGGCGTTGCGCGCGCTCGTGCTTGTGGGTGATTCAGTCGAGCTTGCGGAGGAAGATTTGGCCTGCGCGCCGGCGTCAATGCCCGCGATGGCCTGCCGCGCTTCGGGAGCGCCATCGGAATGCGGATGGAGCGTCAGAAATTCTTCAAATGTTTTCCTTGCTAGTGCGGAATCGTGCAGATTGTCGCGCTCGATTTCGCCGACGGCCAGCAACGCGTCTTCGCGATAGCGGTTGGTCGGATAATCGTGCAGCAGGAATTGGTAGGCATCCACGGACGATTGATAATATTGCGTACTGTAATGATCGCCCATCGCGCGGTAGAGCGAGCCGACCGCGTAGAGCGCGGCCGGAACTTCATCGGCGTGCGCGGTGATGTAATAAACGCGGCGATAGGCTTGCACGACCTGAAGATAGGATTTTTCGGTGCGGCTTGAGGCGGGCTGCGATTCCAGATCGCTGCGCAGAGATTCGGCGCGATCGAATTGTTGCTCGGCGGCGTCGCGTTTGCCGGACTGCGCGGCGCGCGCTGACTCAGGCGACGCGGAATCTTGCGCGCTCGCGGTCGAAACCGCGAGGCACGCGACACACAAGCCCACGAGAGCTAGAAGTGGATTCCCACGCATTGTGACTTGCGGCGGTGAAGCGCCGCTCCCCCAAATCTACTCTACTACTCGTTCGTAAATACGATGCGGCCAGAACCATCCGTGCTGCGATAAATCGGATGCGAAACTTCCATCAGGGCGCGCGGTGCATGATCCGAGCCAGGATGATTATAATTCGCGGTCACGCGCTGCACGTAATTTTCGGTTTCGAGTATGTGCGGCACGCCGCCGGCGCGGTCAACAGCCCCTGGTCCAGCATTATACGCGGCCAGGGCCTTATCTAGATCGCCTCCGTAGCGTACGAGGAGTGATCGCAGGTAGGTGACGCCGCCTTCGAGATTTTGCTGCGGATCGAAGGATTTGCTCACGCCGAGTTGGCGCGCCGTGGACGGCTCAAGCTGCATGAGACCTTGCGCGCCGGTGCGCGAAACTGCGCGCGGATTCCAGTTCGATTCCGCGCCGATCACGGCGCGCACGAGTTGCGGATCGACGTTGTGGCGCGTGGCTACTTCGTTGACCATTTGGTCGAGCGTGGGCTTGGCGGCGGCTGGTTCGTCGGGCGTTGGCGCGTCGGTGGATTCTTCAGTTGCGGCGGCGGATGTGCTGTCGCCGAGGACCGAAGGAGCTGCCGGCGAGGATGCGTCGGAAGGTTCGGCGGAATTCGTCGATGCCGCTACGGATGGGGGCGCGGTGGCGTGCGCGCGCGAGGCTGCGGCGGAGCGCTTCGGAGCGGGCGGCGCGTTGGCGTTGATGAACACTTTGCGGCCGTCGGAATCGGTGTAAAAAGCGATCTGGGCGTGCGCTCGCGGCGCGGACAACCCTAGTATTGTCAGCAAGATGGCGGCGAAAATGGCGATGCGTGCGGGCATGGCTGGGTTTTGGGTCGGCCGAAGGTCAGTAAGGCCTGTATTCGCTGCGGGTTAGCTACTCCCACGGACAGCGATCCTGGCGCTTCAAAAATTATAGCAGCGGGTCTATTAGGGAGGGTGAGTACTGAAGTACCTTTTTGAGTGCGGATGTGTCCTTTCCGCCAGCCTCTGCCAAATCGGGTCGGCCGCCGCCGCTGCCGCCGAGTTGCTTGGCTAGCGCTTGGGCGAGCTTGCCGGCGTGGATTTTGGCGGTCAGATCCTTTGTGACCGCGACGAGGAGCGCGACTTTGCCTTCGTCGATTGCGCCGAGGACGACTACGCCGGAGCCGAGCTTTTGGCGCAGGCCATCGGCGACGGCGCGGAGCGTGGCGCGGTCGGCGCCATCGATTTCGGCTGCGACTAGCTTGATGCCTTTGATGGTTTGCGCTTGCGCGAGCAGGGAATCGACGTTGCCGAGCGCTTGCGTGCGCTTGAGCGATTCGAGTTGCTTTTCGAGTTGGCGGCGCGATTCTTCGGCGCGCTCGGCGGCGGCCAGGAGATCGTCTTCGGCGACGCCCATGCGGGCTGCTAGCGCGGACAACATTTCACGCGCGTGCCGATAATCGGCTAGCGCGGCTTGGCCGGTGAGCGCTTCGATGCGGCGTACTCCGGCGGAAGAGGCTTGCTCGACGGCGATTTTGAACGCGCCGATTTCGCCCGCGCGCTTTACATGCGTGCCGCCGCAGAGTTCCTTGCTGTAAAAGCCGCGCGGCGAGGCGGGGTCGGGAATCGTGACCACGCGGACATTTGATTCGGGATAGCGATCGCCGAAGAACGCGAGCGCGCCGGAGGCTAGCGCCTCGTCGAGTGTGGTGATGTCGGTTCCGATTTCGGCGTTATTGCGAATTTGTTCGTTGACTTGATCTTCGATGTCGCGCAGCTCGGCGCGATCGACCGCGGCGAAATGGGAGAAATCGAAGCGCAGGCGGCCTGGTTCGACGAGCGAGCCGGCTTGCTTCACGTGCGTTCCCAGAATGTTGCGCAGCGCTGCGTGCATCAAGTGCGTTGCGGTGTGGTTGCGCTTGATGTGCTCGCGGCGATCGGCGTCGGCAACGCTGGCGACGCGTTCTCCGGCGCGCAGCGGTTGCTTCGTGACGATTCTGTGCGCCACCAGGCCCGCAAGGGGGTAATACGCGCCGCGGACTTCGGCGAGCTGCGATGAAAGATCGTTGTTCCAGAACGCGCCGGTGTCGGCCACTTGGCCGCCGGATTCGGCGAAGATAGCGGTGCGGTCGAGGACGATTTCCGCTTCGGTTCCGGCCGCGACTTTGTCGACTTCGCCTTCCGCGGTGAGGATGGCTTCGATGCGGCTGTCTTTGGCTTGCGTGCCGAAATAGAAATCGGGCTCAGTCTTGAATGTTTGCGCGAGTTTTGAGTAGATCGGGTTTGCGGCGCCTTTGTGGGTGCCTTTCCACGAGGCGCGCGCGCGGGTGCGCTGTTCCTGCATCGCGGCATCGAAGCCGGGTTCATCGAGGGCCACGCCCTGATCGCGAAGAACGTCCTTAATAAAATCAAGCGGCAGACCGTAGGTGTCGTACAAACGAAATGCGCTGGCGCCGGGATAAACCGCGGGCTTGTCGAGCGATTCCGTCTCGGGTACCGCCGCGAGATCGTCTTCGAGTTTTTTGAGGCCGATATCCAGCGTGCGGCTGAAGCGCGATTCCTCGGCCTCGAGAATTTGGCGCGTGCGCGCGGCGGATTCGTCCAGCTCGGGATACGCGTCGCGCATTAATTCGCGCACGCTGTCGGAAAGGGGCGCGAGGATTGGCGACGGCGCGCCGAGCAGTTTGCCGTGGCGCAGGGCGCGGCGAATAATTTTGCGCAGCACGTAGCCGCGGCCGTCGTTCGACGGGACGACGCCATCGGAAATTAGAAAAGTTGCGGCGCGCGCGTGGTCGGCGAGGATGCGCAGCGAGGGCTGATTTTCCAGTTTTTGCGGATCTACATTCGCGAGACGGGCCGCGGCGCGCATGATCGGTTGAAACAGATCTGTATCGAAATTGCTGATTTTTCCCTGTAAAACCGCGGCTAAGCGCTCGAGGCCGGCGCCGGTATCGATGGAGGGCTTGGGCAGAGGAGTGACGATGCCTTCGGCGTCGCGATTGAATTGCATGAACACCAAATTCCAGATTTCAACGTAGCGGCCGCAATCGCAGGGGAAAGCGCAAGCTTTGTGGCCTGCGTCGCTGGCTTCTGGGCCCACGTCGTAGTGAAGTTCGCTGCAGGGGCCGCAGGGGCCGGTGTCTCCCATGGCCCAGAAATTTTCTTTCAGGCCGGGGATTGCGAGGACGCGATTTTCGGGCGCGCCGAGATTTTTCCAGAGCGCGGCGGCTTCTTCATCGGCGCCGAGCGGATTGCCGGGAGTGATTTCGGCGCCGCCGAAAACGGTGAAATACAATTTGTCGAGCGGAATGCCGAACCAATTCGGCGAGGTGATGAGCTCGAAGGCGAAGGCGATGGCGTCTTTTTTGAAATAATCGCCGAAGGAAAAATTGCCGAGCATTTCAAAGAAGGTGTGGTGGCGATTGGTGAAGCCGACGTTTTCCAGGTCGTTGTGTTTGCCGCCGGCGCGCACGCATTTTTGAGAGCTGATGGCGCGTTTGTAATCGCGCTGTTCGAGGCCGAGGAAAACGTCCTTGAATTGGTTCATGCCGGCGTTGGCGAAAAGCAGCGTGGGATCGTTCGCGGGCACGAGCGAGGAGCTGCGCACTTCGCGGTGGCCTTGCGCGACGAAATAATCCAGAAATTTGCGGCGGATTTCGCTGCCGGTCAACATCTTCTTGTAGTTCCTATCATCTGTGGAAACCGACCGCATTATCGCAGACGCATTCCGGGGTCGCAACGCGGGCTGGAGCGCGGTGGTGCTTTCTTGCGAGGGGCAATCTGGGGTTCGGGTTTGGGTGTAACATGCGGACGGCGCCATTTTTTTGGCGACCGTAGCGCTTGGATATCTTAAGGGGGCGGACATGGCTGACGCAGGAGCACAAAAGTCTAAAGCCGAAAACGTGGACGCGAAAGACGAGAAAAAGAATCCGGCGAGCGTCGCGGGCAAGCTTGGCGACGAGCAAGTGGTAGAGAATGCGGACACGGACGCGGTGCAACACGAAGATGAAGTCCGCGAAACTGAGCTGATCGAAAAACAAGATCTAAATCAAGGGATGGATACGGGAACCCACGATTCCGGCGAACAAGGAATCAACTGGGGCGATGATTATAAGATTCGCGAACACGGGACTCATAAAATCGTGAGGGGCAACACGCCGGACGAACCCCCCAAGAAATAAATTAGTCGGGCGGACCGAAGGTCTGACGAAAGCCCAGCCCCCGGACACGCGAACGGCAGATCTTAGGATCCGTTCGCGCCTGCGCCGCAATTCTGTTTATTCTTCCGGTGGTATCGGATCGTCAAGCAGCGCTTCGGCGTCGCCGGTGATGCCGGCGGACGCGGCTGCGGCTTTGGCGGTGCGGGTTAGGGCGCGGAGTTCGTTGCGGATTGTGTCGCCCGAAAAGCCGGCGCGGAGCAGGGTGCGCTGAAGCGAGGCCAGGCGGCGCTGATCGAGCGGGCCGCGCAGGGTTTTCATTTTGCGCGCGATGGTTTGGCGAACTACGGCGGATTCGTCGGTGACGCCGGCGATTTCGGCCAGAGCCGCTTCGATGTGCTGATCGGGGACGCCGCGGGCGCGGAGTTCGCGCGCGATGCGGTAAGTGCCTTGGCGGCGAATGCGCGTGCGATGTCCGGCGAATTGGCGCGCGTAGACGGCGTCATCCAGATAGCGGCGCTCGCGGAGCAGGGAGAGGATGCGCGGGGCGGCTTCGGGATCGGCGGCGCGCTGCTCGAGATACTTGCGCATCTCGAAGACGGAATAGGCGCGGCGCATCAGCGCGCGCATGGCGGCGGCGTAGAGCGCTTCGTCGGATTCGTGTTTGCGCGGCCCGCGGGACATTGCGGGAGAAGCATAGGTGCGGGGCGAGACAGAAGCAAGAAAGAGGCGAACTCGGACTAGAACAGGATTGAGTGAGCGATCTTTAGCCAGTACGGCGAGGCGTGAAGATACGTGTGCATGACGGCAATCTGAGCAACGATGAAAGCGGGAAGCGCGTAGAGATAGACCTGGTGGACACGCCGATTGACGATCAGATCGCGCGCAACGCCGAGCAGAATCAGGATGTCCACGCCGGCATAAAACCAGACGTACGGCATGATTTGCGGCGGGAAACGGCCGAAGGCCGCGGAGGTGAGCGCACAGGTGGCGATCAGGATCAGGCGGCGATGGAACTCGGGCCTTTTTCGCCAATAGATCGCCAGCGCGAACGGAATGGTAAAGCAGACGATGTCAAGGAAGGGAATGATGAGAAACGCCGCTGCGTCGGTGTAGTGAAGGCGGAAAGTATCGAAGCGCGCCATGACGATGGCGGTGGAAATACCGAGCACGGGCATGGTGGCGCCGAGCGCGGCGCCGAACCAGCCGGTCAGCCGATGGAGCGCCACGTGGTGCGTGCGGATCAGCACGGACTGAAAAATGTAAAAGACCAGCCACGTGGAGAAGACCGCCGCGTGAATGTAAAGAATAAAAGGCCGCGCTATCGCGGGATGAATTAGGTTCTCGTTGATCGTGTGACTGAAGCCGTAGACCACTACGACTGCGATCAGCAGCGACATGAAGAAGTAGAAATATTTATCCAACCAGCTAGCGCGCGCGGTCGTCAGTGTGATATCTCCGATGGCGTCCGGTTGAACGTTGATGCCGGGCGGGTCAGTTTCCGTTCGGCATTTTCAAAAATTCGCTTACTGGCAATGCGCGGCGCGTGAATCGCGCTTCGTACATTGCACCCTTGAAATAATCTCTTAGATTTATGCGGACGCCTACGGAGGCGTGGCCGGGCGCTTGCGGAGCCAATTGCACTTCGCCCTCGCCTTGCAAATCATCGTTCACATAATTCTTTAGGGTGTGACCGTCGTAGACCGCGGTGACTCGATACCATTTCCCGGCGGGATATAATTTCGTGCGATCGAGCAACGCGCGCGATTGCGCGCCGGTGGCGGCAAAACTGTCAAGGCACCATTGGCCATTGATGATGCGCGTTTCAAAGAGCATGCGGTCATCGATGTCCTTACCCGTCGCAGGATCTAGCACCGATAGATGGAAGAATCGCTGCTCGGCGGCGCCATCGGCATCGGGGCGAAAAATTATTTCCCAGGTCCATGTGGCTGCGCCGGCTAGCGGGTGCGAATCGACGAACAGCGCGTCATCGACTCCGTTGAACTGCACGGCTTTCCCGAGCGGCGTTTCGATCACTTGAGGATGGCCGAGTACGTGGGTGGGGTGGTTGCCGATGGCGGAAGTCTGATCGAACCTCCAAATTTCCGCGCTCCCTGTTCCCGCGGTTTGGCCGACTGCGAACAGACCCATTAAGAACAGGCCGAATATGTGGGCGCTCACGTGAGCTCCTTGGTCTAAGAACATTTCCAACCGCATTAGAACATATTGATCGGGCGCGTACTACGTCTTCGACTGTCGATGGCCGTCTATCACGTTGACCGGTCGAAATTCAGTAGATACTATCTGCGCGTTGGCGGGAACCTCGCGCGCGGAGATCAAAACCATGAAAAGACTACTGGCGGTGACTGGAATTTTCGTTGCCTTGGTGCTGGCGGCTCCGAGCGCGTCGGCACAAACGCAGACGACGTCCTACCACTGCTGGTTCCGAGTGGATGCGCAGAACGGACCGCCGTGGGGAACGATGTATTCGAGCGAAGTGTTCGGGACAACACTGGCGGCGAGTGCGATCGTCCAGGACTGGTACTTATACATCGCCGCCACCCA
>Ga0182018_10005513_pt1 | contig 10154 bp, 11 predicted proteins | sample 812P2MmetaG_FD_120490 | JGI IMG/M metagenome (GOLD analysis project Ga0182018, IMG submission 120490) | Permafrost microbial communities from Stordalen Mire, Sweden - 812P2M metaG | ecosystem: Environmental > Terrestrial > Soil > Wetlands > Permafrost | place: Sweden: Stordalen | collected... | reverse complement strand
GGTAGAGAGTCTCGCCGTCGAGGCGGACGGCCTGGCCGTCGGACACGCGGTCGAAGACATCAGTACCCGCGTCGTCAACCAGCGGGATGCCGGCCTCCACGAGCAGCTGCGGCCCGAGATTGGGGTAACGCCCGCTGATGCTCGGCGCGGCGTTCACCACGGCGGCCACCTCACGCCTGATCAGGGCCTCCGCGCTCACCCGGTCAAGGTCGGCGTGATCGATGATCGCGATGTCGCCAGGCTGCAGCCGCTTGGTGAGATTCTTGGTCCGGCGGTCCAGGCGAGCCGTCGCTGATATGCCGGGCAGGTCGTGAGACCTGCTCCGACGTAGTCCGGGTAGTTTGCGAGACCATGCCTTCATCGCACAGTAATCTTGCCAGATCCCAGCGGCCGCCGGCGCCACACGACAGTTCGCGGGCGTTATCCGCCTGGCCGGGACACTACCGCTGGTCTGCAGCGCGGTCCGCCGGGCTGGCCTGGCCTGGCGGCCCGGCCCGCTCGGCAGCGGCAGCGGCGAGCAGTTCCTCGGCGTGCGCCCGGCCGAATTCGGAGTCCTCCAGGCCCGCCAGCATCCGCGACAGCTCCCTGACCCGGCCCTGGTCGTCCAGCCTGATCACCCCGCTGCTGATGACGGAACCATCGTCGGACTTCTCCACCACCAGGTGGGTGTCGGCGAAGGCGGCGACCTGCGGCAGGTGGGTCACGACGATGACCTGGGCAATCCGGGCGAGCCTGGCAAGCCGGCGGCCGACCTCCACCGCGGCCTTGCCGCCCACCCCGGCGTCCACCTCGTCGAACACGAATGTCGGCACCGGGTCCGCGCCGGCGAAGACGACCTCGATCGCCAGCATGACCCGGGACAGCTCCCCGCCGGAGGCGCCCTTCTGCAGCGGCAGGGCCGGCGCGCCCGGATGGGCGGCGAGCCTGATCTCGACGTCGTCGGCGCCCTGCGGCCCGGACTCGGCCAGCGGGGTGACCGCCGCCGTCAGGCTGGCGTGCGGCATCGCCAGCGCGGAAAGCTCCGCGGTGACATCGGCGGCGAACCGCCGGGCCGCGTCCTGACGGCCGGAAGTGAGCTGGCCGGCCAGCTCCCCGGCGGCCGCGGCCAGCGCCGTTTCCTCCTCGGCCAGGCCGCTGATCCGCTCATCGTCGCCGTCGAGCTCGCCCAGCCGGGCCGCTGCCTGCTTCGCCCAGCCGAGCACGGCCGCCAGGCCGCCACCGGAGCCGTAGCCGCCTGCCGGGCCGGAACCGCCCTCGGCGCCATAGGCACGGACCAGCCGGGCCAGCTCGGCCCGGCGCTCCTGCACGACCGCGAGCCGACCCGGGTCGGCGTCCACCGCCTGGGCATACGAGGCGAGCTCGGCCGCCACGTCGGAAATCAGGTAGGCCGCCTCGGCCAGCCGGCCGGCCAGCGCGGCGAGTGCCGGATCGTGGCTGACCACCGCCTCCAGCGCCTGGCGGGCGCCGCCGAGCAGCGTGACCGCGTCGGCGGCCTCGAACTGGCCGCTGGTCGGATCGGACTGCAGTACCTCGTGCGCCGTGGTGGCCGCCGCCTGCAGCGCGTCCGCGTGCGAGAGCCGTTCCTCCTCGGCCAGCAGCTCGATGTCCTCGCCGGCCACCGGCTCGGCGCGGGCGATCTCGTCCAGCCCGCGGCGCAGGTCCTCGGCTTCCCTGGCCCGCTCCCTGGCGCGCGAGGTCAGCTCGGCCAGCTGCTCGGTGATGTCCCGCAGGCGCTGGTAGGCGCGCTGGTAGGCGGCCAGCACGGCGGCGTGCTCCGGGCCGGCGAACAGGTCGAGGGCGGCGCGCTGCCGCGCGGGCCGCAGCAGCTGCTGCTGATCCGCCTGGCCGTGCACGGACACCAGGTCGTCGGCGAGGTAGGTGAGCAGCGACACCGGCACGGAACGGCCGCCCGCGTAGGCGCGCGAGCGGCCCTCCGCGGAGACCGAGCGGCTGATGATCAGCGCGCCGCCCTCGTCGTCGAGGTCGCCCCCTGCCTCCATGACCTGCTTGGCCACCATGCCATCCGGATCGACCCGCAGGCGGCCGTCCACGCTGGCGCGCTCGGCGCCCGGCCGCACCCGGGCCGGATCGGCCCGGCCGCCGAAGAGCAGGCCGAGCCCGGAGACGACCATGGTCTTGCCGGCGCCGGTCTCGCCGGTCACCACATTGAAGCCCGGGGACAGCTCGAGGACGGCGTCGTCGATAACTCCGAGCCCGGTGATGCGGACTTCCTCAAGCATCGCTGCTCGGACCCTCCTCTCGCTGGCCGGCGTCTCGCTGGCCGGCCAGTGCGGTCGCCCGCCGCGCAGCGGCCTGGCCGCGCCAGCCGGTCACCGGCAGGCCGAACTTGGCGACCAGCCGGTCGGTGAACAGCGCCCCGGACTCGGCGCCGTCCGGGGCCGCGTCGTCCGGCCCGGCACCTTGCGGGCCGGCCCCGCGCAGCCGGGCCAGCAGGACCGGCCTGGCCCCGCGGCGCACCTCGACCCGCGCGCCGGGCGGCAGATCGACCCTACGCCGCCCATCGCACCACAGAACCGCGCCGGACGCCTCACTTTGGCCGTCTCCGGCCACCTGGCCGTCTCCGGCGGCTGCCTGCTGCCGCATGGCCGTGCCGCCGATCACCTCGGCGGCGAGCACGGACCGCGGCGAGACCACCACCGGGCCGGCGAACAGGGCATGGGCGCTGATCGGCACCAGCAGCAGTGCCTCGACTTCCGGCCAGACCACCGGCCCGCCGGCCGAGAACGCGTACGCCGTGGACCCGGTCGGGGTCGCGAACACCACGCCGTCGCAGCCCCACCGGGACAGCGGCCGGCCGTCGACCTCGGTCACCACGTCCAGCATCCGCTCCCTGGCGGCCTTCTCCACGGTGGCCTCGTTCAGCGCCCAGGTGGTGGCGGCAACGCGGCCGTTCACCCGGACCGTGACGTCGATGGTCATCCGCCGCTCCACCGCGTAGCGGCCGGCCACCACCCGGTCAACGGTCACCGGCAGGTCCTCCGGATCCGCCTCGGCCAGGAAGCCGACGTGGCCGAGGTTCACCCCGAGCAGCGGCACGCCGGCCGGCCGGGCAAGCTCGGCGGCCCGCAGCAGCGTGCCATCCCCGCCGATGACCATGACCATCTCCGCGCCGGCCGCCGCGTGCGCCGACGCGGCCACCTCGGTGGCGGCCAGGCAGCTCAGCTCCGGTGCCTCCGCGGCCAGCACGCGCACCGCCAGCCCGGCCGCGGTCAGCCGGTCCACGACCAGCCGGGCGCTGCGCAGCGCCGCAGGGCGGCCCGTGTGCGCCACCAGCAGCACCGCCCGGCGGGCCCGGCTCACTGCGGCCCTTCCTCGATCGCGCGCTGCAGCGCGGCGGCGTCCAGCGGCGGGGCGCCGCTGCGCAGCCACAGGAAGTACTCCACGTTCCCGGCCGGGCCCGGCAGCGGGCTGGCCGTCACGCCGCGGACTCCCAGGCCCGCCGTCGCGGCGGCAGCCGCGACGGATGCGACGGTTTCCGCCCGCCGGGCCTGATCCCGTACTACCCCCCCGGCGCCGACCTTCCCCTTGCCGACCTCGAACTGCGGCTTGACCAGCAGCACGAAGTCGGCGTCCGGCGCCGCGCAGCCGACCAGCGCGGGCAGCACCAGCGTCAGCGAGATGAACGACAGGTCCGCGGTCACCAGCGCCGGGGCCGGGGCGACCTGACCGGGCGTGAGCTGGCGCACGTTCACCCGGTCCAGCACGGTGACCCTCGGGTCGCTGCGCAGCGGCCACGCCAGCTGGCCGTAGCCGACGTCGACGGCGACCACGTGCGCCGCGCCTGCCCGCAGCAGCACGTCGGTGAACCCGCCGGTTGACGCGCCGGCGTCCAGGCAGCGCCGCCCGGCCACCGCCAGGCCGGCGAAGGCCGTCAGCGCGCCCGCCAGCTTGCGGCCCCCCCGGGACGCGTAGTCCGGCTCGCCGCCGGCGTCCCGGACGGTGATCGCGGCGTCCTGGCCGACCTGGGTGGCCGGCTTGGCCGCCGCCTGCCCGGCCACCAGCACGCGGCCGGCCCCGATCAGGTCCGCCGCCTGCTCCCGGGACCGGGCAAGCCCCCTGCGGACAAGCTCGGTATCGAGCCGCATCCTCCTGCCCACCGGCTGGCCGCGGCCGGTCAGCGGCCCGGCCCGGGCGGCCCGGGCCGTCCGGGCTCGCCGGGCCGTCCGGGCTCGCCGGGCCGTCCGGGCTCGCCGGAGTCCAGCTCTCCGAGCACCTCCCGCAGCCGCCTGTGCACCTGCTCGAAGACCGCCGGGTGCTCGGTCACCGGCAGTCCGGCCAGCTCATCGAGCCTTGCCAGCGCCTCATCCACCCTGTTCTCACCGGTGGCAGGCCGCCGTTGGCTCGCCTGCTCATCCTGCATCAGCCATCACGCTCCCTGGGACGGCGCGGGCCAGTGCGTGCGCCGCTCCCCCGGAAACGCTACCGTCCGGGAACGACGAACCGGCGCACCCGGCGCCACAGCGCTGCCCGCACGGCGTCCCGGGTGCCCCCGGAGATGGACAATGAGCTGGAAAGCGAGGCCCAGATGGCGACGGCGGAGGAGTGCCGCGAGGCATTGCAGAGCCTCACGGCCCGCATCTCGGAGATGAACCCGGAAGACCGCGCGGCCCAGCTGGCGGACCGGTCCCTGAGCTGCAAGGTCAGTGACCTGGGCCTGGTCTTCCTGACCCGGCTCGGGCCGGACGGCGCCGCCCCGGTCAGGCAGGCGACGGCGGCGGATGACGCTGCCCAGATCCGGTTCACCGCCAGCAGCGACGACGTCGTGGCGATCGCCGCCGACCCGGGCAGTTTCGCCCGCGCGTGGCTCACCGGCCGGCTGAAGGTCGAGGGCAACCTGTTCGACCTGCTGCGGCTCCGCAAGCTGATGTCCTAGCCGCGCCGCCATGCCCCCATCCTGAACGTGGTGGATCCGGGGTTCGATCACCTTGCAAGGTGATCGAACCCCGGATCCACCACCTCGGTGGAACCCGCGCGGGCAGGGGCCGGGCATTGCGGTGGGCGCGGGCGGCGGCGGGCGGCATACTCGGGGACGTGACGGCGCTGATTCCCCGGCCGCGGGCGGAAATCGCGCCCGGGGCCGTGCATGTGCCCGGCTGGCTCACCACCGGCGAGCAGCGTGACCTGGTGACGGCCTGCCGGGACTGGGCCCGGCCGCCGGCCGGGCTGCGCGCGACCCGGCTGCCGTCCGGCGGGGTGATGTCCGTGCAGACGGTCTGCCTGGGCTGGCACTGGATCCCGTACCGGTACTCCCGCACGGTGCAGGACGGTGACGGCGCGCCGGTCAAGCCGTTTCCCGGCTGGCTTGCTGAGCTGGGCAGGCGCGCGGTGACCGACGCGTACGGCGACTCCGAAGCCGGTGCCGCCTACCGGCCGGATGTCGCGCTGGTCAATTTCTACGACGAGAAGGCCAGGATGGGCATGCACGCCGACCGTGATGAGCGCAGCCTGGCGCCGGTGGTATCGCTGAGCCTCGGCGCCTCGTGCGTGTTCCGGTTCGGCAACACCGCCAGCAGGAACCGGCCGTGGGCCGATGTCGAGCTGGAATCAGGCGACCTGTTCGTCTTCGGCGGGCCGTCCAGGCTCGCCTACCACGGGGTGCCGCGAACCCTGCCGGGCACCGGCCGGCCAGAAACGGGGCTGGCGTCCGGCCGCCTCAACATCACGCTGCGCGACAGCGGCCTGGAAGGCCGGGCAGATGCCGGAGGGTGACGCCGTCTGGCGCGCCGCCCGCCAGCTGCACGGGGCGCTGGCCGGGCGGGTGCTCACCCGCAGCGACTTCCGGGTCCCCCGGTTCGCCGCCGCGGACCTGACCGGCAGCACCGTAACCGAGGCGGTCTCCCGCGGGAAGCACCTGCTCATCCGCACCGACGGCGGCCAGACCGTGCACTCGCACCTGCGCATGGACGGCTCCTGGCGGATCAGCCCGGCCGGCCGGCCGCCGCCGGCCGATCACCGGGTCAGGCTGGTGCTGGGCAACGACGAGTGGCAGGCGGTCGGGTACCTGCTGGCGATGGTGGAGGTGCTACCGAGCAAGAACGAGCACGCTGTCGTCGGTCATCTCGGCCCGGACCTGCTCGGCCCGGACTGGGACAGCGCCGAGGCGGTCCGCCGCCTGCGGCAGCAGCCGGGCCGGCCGATCGGCGAGGCGCTGCTGGATCAGCGCAACCTGGCCGGGATCGGCAACGTGTACAAGTGCGAGGTGCTGTTCCTGCGCGGCCTCAGCCCCTGGCGGCCGGCCGGCCAGATCGACAGCCCCGAGGCGCTGGTGAAGCTGGCCCGGCGGCTGCTGGACGCGAACAAGGACCGGACCGGGCATATCACCACCGGCAGCACCCGGCGCGGCGAGGAGAACTGGGTCTACGGCCGCCGCGGCCGGCCGTGCCGGCGCTGCGGCACGCCGGTCAGCAGCGCCGGCCACGCAACGCAGCGCGCGGACCCGCAGGAGCGCGTCACCTTCTGGTGCCCTCGCTGCCAGCCGGACGCCGGCGGCTGATCAGCCGGGACGCCAGCGGATGATCAGCGGGGACGCCAGCGGATGATCGTGCCCGCCCGCGACTCAGCAGCGGCCCGCGGGCGGCGTCATAGGAGTATGCCGACTAACACGGACCGCGCCCCGGGCGCGCCCTCGGAAGCGTCCGAGCAGCTCGTCAGCGACCTGTTCCGGGCGCATGCGCTCGGGCTGATCCGGGTCGCGGTGCTGCTCGTCGGCGACCAGCCGAGCGCCGAGGACGTGGTGCAGGATGCTTTCATCGGCCTCTACCGGGCGCTGCCCAGGATCAGGGACCAGGCCAAGGCACTCCGCTACCTGCGCACCTCGGTGATCAACGGGGCCCGGTCGGTGCTCCGGCGATAACAGCACCGACTCGCCCGGCGCGATCGGCGTGGTGCACACCGCCGCCGGCCAGTCCAGTCAGTGGTCATGGCGGCCTGACCCGGGGCAGACCACCGGATCGGTGTCCATCACCGCGAACAGGCGCACGATCGAGTACGCCGCCTCGCCCAACAAGGTCACCAGCCCGACCTCTGGACAGACCTTGCCGCCCCGGACCATCCGGCTGCTGCCGACCGATGCGCCGCCAGGAAGTGCCGCCCAGCGCAGCCGCGCCGCGGTGACCATGTCCCGGGTGGCGCCGGGCGAGATCTTCAACTCGGCCGCCATCGCGCCGGACGGCCGCACGCTGTACTTCTGCACGCAGCGCAACGCTAGTCAGCCCTCGGGCGGCACCATAGTGCTGCGCGGGTACGACATCGCCACCGGGGTCACGTCGGTCCTGCGCAACTTCGGGCCGGGGGGTTGCCTGCTCGGCGCGTCGGGTAACGACCTGCTGGTCGGTCACGGCCTCGGTCTGCAGGGCCACGCCCAGAGGCTCGCCAGGTACGACGCGGCGACCGGGAAGTCAACGCCCGTGCCCGTGCCACGGCCGTGGGACGAGGTTCCTGCCAGCATCCCCTGGTAGCACTGCGATCCAGGCAAAAGGGGCGGCGCGCGCCCGGGAGTCTCCCCGGGGCGCGCCGCCCTGCCAGGCCGCGGCGCCGCTACGCGTCGCGCTTGCGGAACAAGACCAGGCCGCCGATGAGTGCCACGGCCGCATAGCCGCAGAACACCGCGAACCCGGTCCACGGGTGGAACATGTTCTGCCCGGAGAACTGCTCCCAGATCGCGCCGCCGGCGTTGAACGGAATCCACTTGTCGACATGCGCCGCCCAGTTGGAGGGCAGGAACCCGCTCAGCACGAACAGCACGAAAAGCAGGCCGATGGAGGCCGTGATCGCGCCCGCCGTGTGCCGGAGCATCGCGCCGAGGCCGAGCGACAGCAGCCCGCACACGGTGAGGAACAGCCCGCCGCCGATCACCGCGCGCAGCGCGCCCGGCTGGCCGATCGAGGCGCCGACGTTCTGCGTGGCCAGGATCGCCTGCCCGGCGAAGAACGACCCGAAGCTGGTGATCAGGCCGGTGACCAGCGCGACCGCACCGAACACGATCGCCTTCGCGGCGAATACCGTGCCCCGGCGCGGCATCGTGGTCAGCGATGTCCTGATCATCCCGGTGGAGTATTCCGACGTGATCGTCAGCGCGCCGAGCACGGCTATCACCAGCTGGCCGAGCAGCAGCCCGAACAGGCTCAGCGCGACTGCGTGGGACCTGGCATTGGCGGCGATGTGCGGGCCGGCACTGGTCCCGGCGAAGGACTGCACATGGGAGGCCTCGCCGAAGCTGAACAGCACCCCGATGCCGATGCTCAGCAGCACCAGCGCGAGCAGGGTCCAGTAGCTGGACCGGACCGACCTGATCTTGGTGAACTCGGAGCGGAGCGCGCCGCCGAACCCGGCCCGGCCCGCCGCGGCAGGCAGCGACGCGCCGCCGGCCAGCGGGGCCTGCTGAGTCGATGTCATCGCCATCTCAGGCCACCTCTCCCGCGGGCACGCGCTCGTGGCCTGCCTGCGCCCCTGCACCGGGCAGGCCAGCCTGGAATTCCACGCTGTCGGCGGTCAGCTCCATGAACGCCTCCTCCAGCGAGGCATGGGCCGGCGCGAGCTCATGCAGCCGCACGGCGTTGTCGAACGCGATGTCCCCGACCCGGCCCGCGGTCAGGCCGTGCACCACCAGCACCCCGTCACCGTCGTCGAGCACGGTGCCGCCGGCCGCCGCGACCGCGGTGGCCAGGACGTCCTGCTGCGGCGTGCGGACCCGCACGGTCTCGCTGGAGTTCTGCGCGATGAACTCGGCCACCGTGCTGTCGGCGATCAGCTTGCCCCGGCCGATCACGATCAGGTGCTCCGCCGTGTGCTCCATCTCCGACATCAGGTGGCTGGACACGAAGACCGTGCGCCCCTCGGCTGCCAGCGCCTTCATCAGGTTGCGGATCCACAGGATGCCCTCGGGATCCAGCCCGTTCACCGGCTCGTCGAACATGAGAATGGCCGGATCGCCCAGCAGCGCGCCGGCGATGCCGAGCCGCTGGCCCATGCCGAGCGAGAATCCCTTCGAGCGCTTCCCGGCCACCTCGCTGAGGCCGACCAGCTCCAGCACCTCGCCGACCCGCCGCCGCGGCAGGTTGTTGGTCTGGGCCAGGCAGAGCAGGTGGTTGTAGGCACTCCGGCCGCCGTGCATCGCCTTGGCGTCCAGTAGCGCGCCCACCTCGTGCATCGGCCGGGCCAGCTGCCCGAACGGCTTGCCGTTGACGGACACCGTGCCGTCGGTCGGGCGGTCCAGGCCCAGGATCAGCCGCATGGTGGTGGTCTTGCCCGCGCCGTTCGGGCCGAGGAAGCCCGTTATCTTGCCGGGCTCGACGCTGAATGACAGATGGTCGACGGCGAGCGTGCCGCCGTATCTTTTCGTGAGGCCGCGTGCCTCGATCATGGAAATCGTCCTTTCCGGCAGGCCCGGCCGTCTGCCCGGCCCGCTGTGCCAGTCTGGCCGGGCAGGCGGCACCGCCACATCGGCCAGCTGGCTGACCGGGGTACGACTAAGGGCTGATTTCAGTCAGCGAAGCCGAGCTCCGCGAGAGCAGGCGTCACCATGGCTGCGGTCACCGTGGCGGACTGCCAGGCAGCGCCGCAGAGCGCGCGCAGGCCGTCGATGGGCTCGCCGGATCCGGTCAGGCTGAACTTCCCGTCCCCGTTTTCGCGGCGCGCGGTCCAGCCGCCGCACTGCGCCGCGCCGCCGGTGGCCCGCACCCCGGGATGCGGCTCGAGCAGCCCGGCAAGGCCGGCTGCCAGGTACGAGGGCCGCCGGCTCGCGGGCGCCAGCACCACGTCGGCCGGGCTGGATACGCCGGTCAGCACGACCAGGCTGTCGGCGCCCGCCCGGACCGCGCCCTCGATGTCGGTGTCCAGCCGGTCGCCTACCACCAGCGGGCGCTTCGCGCCGGTGCGGTGCACCGCCTCCGCGTGCAGCGGCGTCTCCGGCTTCCCGGCCACCACCGGCTGGTGCCCGGTTGCCGTGGCGATCGCCTGCACCAGCGAGCCGTTGCCCATCTCGGCGCCGCGTGCCGTCGGCAGCGTGATGTCCGCGTTGGTGGCGACGTAGAGGGCGCCGCGGGTCACCGCGAGGGCGCCTTCGGCGAGCAGCGCGTAGCTGAGATCCGGGGAGAACCCCTGCACGACCGCGGCGGGCCGCTCGGCGGCGGCCG
>Ga0182018_10005512_pt1 | contig 10155 bp, 8 predicted proteins | sample 812P2MmetaG_FD_120490 | JGI IMG/M metagenome (GOLD analysis project Ga0182018, IMG submission 120490) | Permafrost microbial communities from Stordalen Mire, Sweden - 812P2M metaG | ecosystem: Environmental > Terrestrial > Soil > Wetlands > Permafrost | place: Sweden: Stordalen | collected... | reverse complement strand
GGTCGGAGGCGCGCTTCTTCGCGAGCAACATGTCCATCAACTGGTCGGTGTTGTCGACGGCGTCGATCGTGAGCTGCACCAGGCGCCGCGTGCGCGGGTCGATGGTGGTCTCGCGCAGCTGCGTCGGATTCATCTCGCCCAATCCCTTGAAGCGCGTCACGACGGGGCGGGTGCGCGCATTTTCCTTCGCTATGCGCGCAAGCGTGGCGTCGCGCTCAGGGTCGTCGAGCGCGTAGTACACCTGCCGCCCGGCATCGATCCGATACAGGGGCGGCATCGCCACGTACACGTGGCCGTTGGTCACCAGCGGCCGGAAGTGCCGCAGGAATAAAGCGCATAGCAGGGTTGCGATGTGCTGTCCGTCCGAATCGGCATCCGCAAGGATGCAGATCTTGTGATAGCGCAGCTGCGAAATATCCGCGGAGCCCGCATCGACGCCGAGCGCGACGCTAATGTCGTGAACCTCCTGCGAGGAGCCGATCGCCCCGGCATCGAGCTCCCAGGTGTTCAGAATCTTGCCGCGCAGCGGCATGATCGCCTGGAAGTCCTTGTCGCGCGCCTGCTTCGCAGAACCCCCCGCGGAATCGCCTTCCACGAGAAAAAGCTCGCAGCGCGCCGGTTCCTGACTGGCGCAGTCGGCAAGCTTGCCGGGCAGCGCGGGGCCGGAGGCGATGCGCTTGCGCACCACGCGCTGCGCCGCCTTGATGCGCTCCTGAGCGTTGGCGATCGCAAACTGGGCGATGCGCTCGCCCGCATCCGGATGGCGGTTGAGCCACAGCGCCATCGAGTCGCGCACGTAGGTTTCCACCAGCGCCGCCGCATCCCGCGATCCCAGGCGCTCCTTCATCTGGCCGGCAAACTGTGGCTCGTGCATCTTGAGCGATAGCACGAAGCAGGCCTGCTGCCACACATCCTCCGGCGCCACCTTGACGCCGCGCGGCACGAGATTGCGAAACTCGCAGAACTCGCGCACTGCCTGCGCAACTCCCGAGCGCAGTCCGTTGACGTGCGTGCCGCCTTCAATGGTGGGAATCAGGTTGACGTAGCTTTCGGCAACGACGTTCTCCGCCGCGGGCGCCCACACGAGCGCGTAATCGACGGTGTCGCTTGCCGCTTCGCCCTTGCCGCTGATCGGCTCGTCGGGAAGATACGCGGTTGCGCCGAGCTCCTCGAGCAGATAGGCGCCGAGGTCGCCACTGTAGAACCATTCGTCCTTTTCGCCGGTCGCCTCGTTCGTGAAGCGCACGCGCAGGCCCGGGCATAGGACTGCTTTCGCTTTCAGCGTGTGCTTTAACTGTGGGACCGAGAATTTGTCCGAGTCGAAGAACTTCGGATCGGGCCAGAAGCGGATCGTCGTGCCAGTATTGCGCGCCCCGACGGAGTTGATGACCTCGAGCTTCGAGCTCACCTTGCCGTCCTTGAAGCTGATGTTGTATTCCTTGCCGTCGCGCTTCACCCAGCACTCGAGGTGCTTGGAGAGCGCATTCACCACCGACACGCCCACGCCGTGCAGCCCTCCGGAAAATTGGTAGGTCTTGTCCGAGAATTTGCCGCCGGCATGTAGTCGCGTGAGGATGAGCTCGACGCCGCTCACCTTTTCCTTGGGGTGGATATCGACCGGCATGCCGCGGCCGTCGTCGGCGACCTCCAATGAGCCGTCTTTATAGAGCGTGACGTCGATTTCCTTGCAGTAGCCGCTTAAGGCCTCATCGACGCTGTTATCGATGACTTCGTGCGCGAGATGGTTCGGGCGCGAGGTGTGGGTGAACATGCCCGGGCGACGGCGCACGGGTTCGAGGCCGCTTAGAACCTCGATATCGGAGGCGGTGTACGACTGGCTCATCGGACTATCTCTTCACCGCGCTGTCAGACGCAGCGGGGCGGATGGTAGCAGAAGCCGCGCGGGCGATGCGGCGCCGAGAACTGCAGGCTCTCAGGCAAGATCGCCGATGAGCGCGCGCCGTACTGTCCCGGGCACGTCCACCCGGTGCTGATAGGCGGGGTGCTCGACACCGGCCGCAAGCGCCGCACCCGCCAGGAGCGCGCTCTGCATCGCCGCGCTCAATTCAAAGCGCAGGAAATGCACCGACGAGGTCTTCTCCTCATTTTCGCGCTCCAAATCCTCATCGGCTATGGCAAATACGCGTGGATGGCCCAGCACTTCGATCCAGCAACCGTCCTCCACGCCCTTCAGTCGTGCAAGCTCGATGCGTCGCTCCTCGGGGTCGGGGAATTCAATGAGCAGCGTCACCTTCCAGTTGGAACCATCCGGGATCAGGGGATTGTAGGTCTCGAGTTCCTCGGCGATGCCCTCGGCTTCGAAGATGCGCTCGGTGCGCAGCATCTCCTGCACCTGATACTGGATGGTGAGGCGGTCTTCAAAGCACCAGCGCAAATGCGGTCCGACCGCCAGCTGCCGGCTCGTCTTGTGCTCCATGACGCGCGCACGAAACGCAGGGCGTTCGCGCGCATAGCGCTCGAGCGTCAATAGATCGTCCACCGCCAACTTTTTCACGTGAGTCCGTAGGCAATGCGCAAGAGCGCCAGCGGATGGGTCGGAGCACGCGGCTCGGGAAGTTCGCTCTCGATCTGCCGCCCCGCCATCGGGCAGTCGCTCGCATAGTAGTCCGCCTTGGCGTTCGCAACTTTCTGCATCACCGGCCGCCCGATCTTCACGGAAGCGGCGCGGAACTCTTTCTTGACGGCATACGTGCCGTTGTGGCCGGAGCAGCGTTCGATCACCTCGAGCGTTGTGTCGGGGATGAGTTTCAAAACATCGCGCGTCTTAAGTCCGATGTTCTGCACGCGCAAATGGCACGGCACGTGGTAGCTCACCTTGCCGAGCGTGTGCTTGAAGTCGGTGCGCAACAGACCCGCGCGATGGCGCAGCATCAAATACTCGAAAGGATCGAAGATGCGCGCGCGCACAGCCTGCACGTCGGCATCCTCCGGATAGAGCAGCGGCAGCTCCTGCTTGAACATCAGCACGCAGGAGGGTATCGGCGCCACGATGTCGTAACCGGCATCGATCACGGCTTTCAGCTGCGGGATGTTGTTCTCTTTGAGATGCGCGACTTGTTTGAGATCCCCCAACTCGAGCCAGGGCATGCCGCAGCAGTGCTCCTGGGGAACGAGGCGCACGGAGATGCCGTTATGCTCAAAGACCGCAACCAGATCGGTGGCGAGTTCTGGCTCGTTGCGATTGCCGTAGCAGGTGGTAAAGAGCGCCACCTGGCCGCGCGTCTCCGGGGTCGCCTGCACGTTCGCCGCACTGGCGCCAGGCACGGCGTAGCCTTGCGATGCGAGCATTTTGCGCGCGGTGCGCGAATGATAAAGCGGCACCGGCGCGTCGCGGTGCACGCCGGCAACCTTTTCCAGCAGCACCCGACCGCCGCGCGTGCGATTGACGGCATTCACGGCTTCCGCAATGACTGGGATCCCGGCGAGCATTCCCACCCGCTCCGTCGAGGCCAGCACGCGATCGCGCAGCCCCAAGCCCTCCTCACGCGTGCGTGCCGCCTTGGCGCGCAGCATGAGATGGGGAAAATCCACGTTCCACGGGTGCGGCGGCACGTACGGACACTTCGTCATGAAGCACATGTCGCAGAGGTAGCAGTGATCGACGACCTGCCAGTAGACCTTGCGATCGACGCTGTCGAGCTCGCCGCTCGAAGAAGCATCGATCGCATCGAAGAGCGTCGGAAAGGCGTTACACAGAGAAAAGCAGCGCCGGCAGCCGTGGCAGATGTCGAAGACGCGGGTGAGTTCGGCCGTAAGGGACGCGGCGTCGTAAAAGGATGCGCTGCGCCAGTCGAGCGGATGCCGCGTCGGCGCTTCGAGACTGCCTTCGCGCTGGCCTTCTTTGGCTTCGGTCATGCGAAAGCTCGCTCGCTCAAAACCCCGGCTGCAAGGGCGCAGCCAGGGGATCAAACGAACCGTTGACGCGCCCTAGATGGAATCCAGAGCCTTCTGGAAACGATTGGCATGCGAGCGCTCAGCCTTGGCCAAGGTCTCAAACCAATCGGCAATCTCGGCAAAACCCTCATCGCGCGCCGCGCGGGCCATGCCGGGATACATGTCGGTGTACTCGTGGGTCTCACCGGCAATCGCCGCGCGCAAATTCAACTTCGTCTCGCCGATCGGCAAACCGGTGGCCGGATCGCCAACCGCCTCGAGATACTCAAGGTGCCCATGAGCGTGGCCGGTCTCACCCTCAGCGGTGGAGCGAAACACCGCGGAGACGTCATTGTATCCTTCCACGTCCGCCTTCGCCGCGAAGTAGAGATAGCGCCGATTCGCCTGTGATTCCCCTGCAAATGCGTCTTTGAGATGCTTTTCCGTCTTGCTGCCCTTCAGATTCACGACTTTCTCCTTAAATTAGACCTAGTCTAAGATGTAAATCGGACTCTAAGCTCGGTTGCCCCCTTCGTCAACCACGTTGAAATGGCAGCCTTGCTCAATCATTCTCACGGACCTTAAAGAGGAGAGACCCGTTGACCGCGAAGAGCAAACCCGCCGACTTTGAAAAAGCTCTGGCAGAGCTTGAGGGTCTCGTGGGCCGGCTTGAGCGCGGGGATCTGCCGCTCGATGAGGCGTTGAAAACCTTCGAGCGCGGCGTTGAGCTCACGCGTCATTGTCAGGCGGCACTGAAAACTGCCCAGCAAAAGGTCGAGATCCTCCTGAGTAAGAGTGGCCAGCCCGAGGTCGTGCCTTTCAGTGTTCCCGAGGATGAGTTGGCCGAGCCCGGCGCAGAATGACGCCCCTTGAGGCTCGGATGGCGGCCTACAAGGCCCGCATCGAGCAGGTCCTCGACCAATGTCTCGCGCTGCCGGATCCAGGAACCCCTCGGCTGCGCGAGGCGATGCGTTACAGCGCCTTGAGCGGGGGCAAACGCCTGCGGCCGCTACTCGTCTATGTCACCGGGGAGTCCTTGGGGGCACCACTTGCGGAGCTCGACGCACCGGCGGCGGCCGTCGAACTCATCCACGCCTACAGTCTTGTGCACGATGATCTGCCGGCGATGGACGACGATGACCTGCGCCGCGGCCGCCCCACCTGCCATCGCGCTTTTGACGAGGCCACCGCCATCCTCGTCGGTGATGCCTTGCAGGCGCTCGCCTTTGCGGTACTCGCGCAGGGCGCGGAGGGCGGCGCAGCAAGCGCCGCGCGGCTCATCATGGTGCGCATCCTCGCGCGCGCATCCGGCACCAGCGGCATGGCGGGCGGCCAGGCCATCGATCTGGTCTCGGTGGGCCAAAGCTTGGGGATCGAGGCGCTTGAAAACATGCATGCCAGAAAAACAGGCGCTCTCATTCAATGCAGCGTGCTGCTGGGCGCGATTGCGGCCGGCGTGACCGCGGGGGACGAATTTGCCGCACTCGAGCGCTTCGGCGCCGACATTGGCCTTGCGTTTCAGATTCAGGACGACATCCTCGACGTCGAAGGAAACGCTGAACTTTTGGGCAAGCGCACGGGCGCGGACGCTGCACGCATGAAGCCGACCTACCCGAGCACCGCGGGTCTTCCCGGCGCGCGCTCGCGCGCCTTTGAATTGCGCGACCGCGCCATCGCAACGCTCGCTACCCTCGGCGCGCGCGGCACGGCGCTGACGGATCTTGCGCGCTATGTCGTGAGTCGCGCGAGTTGAAGGAAAGGCTCTAAACTAGGTCATGCCTGCTCAAGATGATCACCCGCCACTGCTCGATGCCATTGAAAATCCTGCAGATTTACGCAAGCTCGATGCCGCCAAGCTCGTGCAGGTCTCGCAGGAGCTGCGGGAGTTTCTCATCCGCAGCGTCAGCAGCCGCGGCGATCACTTCGAGGCGAGTCTTGGCGCTGTGGAGCTCACGGTCGCACTGCATTACGTTTTCGATACGCCGCACGACCGCATCGTCTGGGATGTCGGTCATCAGGCCTATCCGCACAAGGCTCTGACCGGGCGGCGCGCGCGGCTGCACAGCGTCAAGCAGTACGGCGGACTTGCCCCGTTTCCCACGCGCAGCGAGAGCGAGTACGACACCTTTGGCGGGGGCCATTCGAGCACCTCGATCGGCGCGGCGCTCGGGATGGCGGTGGCCGCCGCGCAATTAGGCGACGAGCGGCGCGTGGTTGCGGTTATCGGCGACGGTGCGCTCACCGCCGGGATGGCCTTCGAGGCGCTGAACCATGCGGGTACGCTGCCGGCGAACCTGCTTGTGGTGCTGAACGACAATGACCAGTCGATCGCCGAGAACGTCGGCGCGCTCTCCAATTATTTTGCCCGCGCGCTCTCCGGACGGGTGTATGCGCATTTGCGCGAGAGCGGCAAGAAGGTTTTGCGGCAGATGCCGACCGCCTTAGAACTTGCCAGGCGCTCCGAGGAACACATGAAGGGCATGGTGCTGCCCGGAACGATGTTCGAGGAAATGGGGTTCAATTACATCGGCCCGATGGACGGTCATGACGTGCGCGCTCTGGTGCGCACGCTGCGCAATGTCAAGGAGCTGAAGGGCCCGCAATTCCTGCACGTCGTGACGCGCAAGGGCAAAGGTGATGCGCCCGCCGGGGTGGACCCGATCAAATGGCATGGTCCTGCGCCGTTCGACCCGGCAAGCGGCACGATCTTCACGGACAAAAGTGCCGGCCCGACTTACTCGCAGGTCTTTGGCGCGTGGCTGTGCGACATGGCTGCGCGCGATCCGAAAATCATCGCCATCACTGCGGCGATGCGCGAGGGCTCGGGGCTCGCCGAATTCTCTACGCGCTTCGCGGCGCGCTATTTCGACGTGGCGGTCGCCGAGCAGCACGCGCTCACCTTCGCCGCCGGCATCGCGGCCGAGGGGTTTAAGCCGGTGGTTGCGATCTATTCGACATTTCTGCAGCGCGCCTTCGATCAGCTCATCCACGACATCGCTCTGCAAAACCTACCTGTGGTGCTGGCCATCGATCGTGCCGGGCTCGTCGGATCAGACGGCGCGACTCACCAGGGAAGCTACGATTTAAGCTACCTGCGCTGCGTGCCGAATCTCGTCATCATGGCGCCGGCGGACGAGAACGAATGCCGGCAGATGCTCTATACGGCGAGCACGCTCTCGGGCCCCGCCGCGGTCCGCTACCCCCGCGGCAGCGGGCCCGGATGTGCGGTCGTCCATGAGATGAGCGCGCTGCCTCTCGGGCGCGCGCAGCTCAAACGCGAAGGCCGCTCGGGGCTTGCGCTTCTGGCCTTCGGCGCGCTGGTTGAGCCTGCGCAAAGAGTCGCCGAGCGGCTCGACGCCACGCTCGTCAACATGCGTTTTGTGAAGCCGCTCGATGCGGATCTCGTGATGTCGATTGCCGCGCGCCATCGCGCCATCGTGACCCTCGAGGAGAATGCCACCGCCGGCGGCGCAGGCTCCGGCGTTGGCGAGCTGCTGGCGGCGGCGGGCTTGCAGGTGGCGCTCCTGCATCTGGGCATCCCCGATCGCTTCATCGAGCACGGCTCGCGTGAGGAGTGTCTGCAGGCCGCCGGGCTTGATGCGGCGAGCATCGCAGGCGCGGTCGAGCGCTGGTGGGGGCTGCAGGCGCCGCAAGCGACGCGCGCGGCGAGCGGTGCGCTCTCGTGAACGACGTCAGCGACAAGACCAAGCACTCGGCAAGCGAAGTCGAAGATGTCCAAGGGCGTCCCGACACGCGGCAGCTGCCCATCAACCGCGTCGGCATCAAAGACATCAATCATCCGGTGCGCGTGAAGGATCGCGCCGCGGGCGAGCAGCATACGATCGCAAATTTCAACATGTACGTGAACCTGCCGCACAACTTCAAAGGCACGCACATGTCGCGCTTCATTGAGATCCTGCACACCGAGCGGGAGATCTCGGTCGAGTCCTTCCGCGCCATGCTCGAGAAGATGACCACGCGGCTCGAGGCGCAAGTGGGGCACATTGAGATGAGCTTTCCGTTCTTCATCATGAAGAAGGCCCCGGTCTCGGGCGTTGAGAGTCTGATGGACTACCAGGCGAGCCTCATCGGCGAACGGCGCGGCGCACGCACCACGACGTGGCTGCGCGTTGTCGTGCCGGTCACGAGCCTGTGCCCGTGCTCGAAGAGAATCTCCGCCTACGGCGCGCACAACCAGCGCTCGCACATCACCATCACCGCGAAGCTGAAGAGCCACATCTGGCTCGAGGAACTCATCGACATCGCCGAAAGCGAAGCCTCCTCGCAGCTCTACGGCATCTTGAAGCGCCCCGATGAGAAATACGTGACCGAGCATGCCTACGATCACCCGAAGTTCGTCGAGGATATGGTGCGTGATGTCGCGGGGCGGCTTGCGGGTGACACGCGCATCGCCGCCTACGTCGTCGAAGCCGAGAACTTCGAGTCGATCCACAACCATTCGGCCTATGCGCGCATCGAGAAGGGCGAGCAGCCCATCTAGCGGCCCGGGTCAGTGCTTCAGCTCGGGCCGGAATCCCCGCTCTGCAGGCGCCCGATGAGCGTGCGCAGGAATACGCGGTTGAAGCGAAGCTGGCAGGAGGCCGAGACCTGCTCCAAGAGCGTGGAGCTCACCTTGAGGACCGTGACGGCAAGCGCTGCGCGGATGGTCGCGGTGCGTTTGGCGCCTTCGACGTAGCTCGCCTCGCCGAAGCAGTCGCCGGTGTCGAGGGTGCCGAGGCGCGTGCCATGGCGTTCGACGGCGCAGTGGCCCGACACGATGATGTAGAAGCGGTCGTCCATCTCGCCTTCCTTGACGATCTCCTCGGCGGCCGCGTAGTCCTGCCAGCTGCTGGCGCGCAGCACTTCCCAGATTTCCGCGTGCGAGAACTCGTGAAAGAACTTCAGACGCCGCAGGACCCCGAACTGCTCCTGACGATCGATCCGCGAGTTGTGCTCGCGCAGCTTCTGGTGCACGCGCGTGAGCTCAGCGGCAAAATCAAGCCCGCTCTTGCAGCGCTTATTCGGATCCTTCTGCAGCGCGAGCGCCACGATGCTCTCGAGCTCCTCCGGAATGTCCTTGCGCAGCGTATGCAGCGGCGGCGGCGTGGCGTAGACGATCTGATGCAGTAGCTTCTGCAGGTTGCCGGCACGAAACGGCCGCGAGCCGCTCAAGAGCTCGTACATCACCGCCCCCAGCGAATACAGATCCGAGCGGTTGGAAAGCTCCAGGCTCTGCACCTGCTCGGGCGACATGTACGAGGGACTGCCGGCGATGCCGTCGATGCTGGAGATGTCCGAATCGGCGACGAGCGCGATGCCAAAGTCGATGATGCGCACGTCGCTGTCTTGGGTGAGCATGATGTTCGAGGGCTTGATGTCGCGGTGGATGACACCACGCGAGTGCGCGTAGTGCAGCGCCTTCGCACATTTGAAGATGATCTCGACGACGTCGTCGATGCGCAGCAGGTTGTCCGGGCGGCAGTACGCGGCGAGCGTGCGCGCGCCGTGCACATGCTCCGTCACGATGTAGCAGTTGCCGTTCTCCTCCCCGGCGTCGTAGATGGGCAGGATATGCGGGTGCTGCAGCATCCCGACGAGGTGCGCTTCGGACAGGAACATCTTGCGGGCGATGCGCGCGCGTTCCTCATCCGCCCCCGACTCCATGTTGTAGACCTTGATGGCGACATCGCGCCCGTAGTACGCGTCGTGCGACAGATAGACGATGCCGGTACTGCCGCGGCCGACCTCATTGACGACCACGTACTTACCGATTTTCTCCAGAATCTTGCGCGACGCGGAGTTCTTGGTTGAGGCGGATGACATGAGGCGCTGAAATGCGACGACCGCCGCGAAGCATACTTTCGGCGCCGCAGAGCGACTGTGATGCGTCCCTCACCCCACCGGCCGCGCCATTTGAGCCCGCCACGAGCAGGCGATGGCGCCGATTGCGGGCCCTAGGATGCGAAGTGCTCGAAACCTGAATGCGAGAACTGCATCACAGTCCCGGCGCGCGTGACGACGGCGCCGGCCGCATCGCGCAGCGCGCCGATGCGCCGATAATTCCAGCGCTCCGGCGGCAAGGCACGGCTGAGCTCCTCGACGTGCGCCGCCGGCACGCTAAAGCACAGCTCATAGTCATCACCCCCAGTCAGGGCGAGGTGCCGGGCCCGCTCCGCCCCGACCGCGCGCAGGAGCGCACGCGATAGCGGCAGCTCCTCGAGGGCGATCTCAACCCCACAGCCGCTGGCAGCTGCAAGCTTC
>Ga0182018_10005511_pt1 | contig 10155 bp, 8 predicted proteins | sample 812P2MmetaG_FD_120490 | JGI IMG/M metagenome (GOLD analysis project Ga0182018, IMG submission 120490) | Permafrost microbial communities from Stordalen Mire, Sweden - 812P2M metaG | ecosystem: Environmental > Terrestrial > Soil > Wetlands > Permafrost | place: Sweden: Stordalen | collected... | reverse complement strand
CCCACCACGTCCTGGCACAGTGTCTCCGATGTCTCGCCACATCAGAGCACCCCCAACGGGATTCGAACCCGTGCTGCCGCCGTGAAAGGGCGGTGTCCTAGGCCGCTAGACGATGGGGGCCGGCTCGTCGGTTGGTCAGTGGGGCGGGCGCCGTCGCACGTGGCCGAAGGGACGAAGTGGCAAGCCTATCGGGCGCCGATGGGGACACCCGCCTCGGCCCGCTCTAGTACCTCGGGGACCGGCTGCGCCTCGGGGGCATGGAAGGTGCACGCCAGGAAGCACTGCACTGCGCCGACGACGAGGATGGTCACGCCGAGGAGGTGCACCTCGACCAGCAGGGCCGGGAGGTGCGTGAAGTACTGGGTGTAGCCCACCGCCGCCTGGGCCACCATGACGACCAGGAACATGCGTGCCGCCCGCCGTACCCGCTCGGGCACGTCGGCCATGTGAAGGCCGACGATCAGGCCGATGGTGAGGCCGACAAGGAGCATCACCAAGCTGGCGTGCAGCTCGGCCAGGTCACGGAGCGACACCGGGATGCGCTTGGCCACCTGCTGTCCCGATGACTCGCCCGCCAGTGGGCCGGCGCCGGTGGCGGCCGTGCCGGCCGCAATGACGACGGCCAGCAGTCCCAGCACCCCGTAGAACAGGCGGAGCAAGGGGCGGGGGATCAGCAGGCGGGCCGCGCCGGGCCTGTAGTCACGGGTGGAGCGGTGGACGAGGACGACGGCATTGACCAGCAGCACCATGGTGGCGAAGAAGTGCACCATGACCAGGTAGGGATTGAGTTTGGTGTAGACGACGATCCCGCCCAGCACGGCCTGGGCCAAGATCCCCACGACGAGGCCGCCGCTCAGATAGGTCAGGTCGCGGCGACGGGGGGACCGGAAGAGTGCGGCGACGAACGCCGCCGCCACGACGATGGTGAGGACCACGGTGACCAGCCGATTCCCGAACTCGACGAGCCCGTGGAACTGCAGGGCCGGGGTCAGGTGACCCACCGAGCATTCGGGCCAGTCGCTGCAGCCGAGCCCCGAGCCCGTGAGGCGGACGGCCCCACCGGTGACCACGATGAGGCAGACCAGGGCCAGTGCCGCCATGTTGAGGCGATGGCTGAGGGAGGGGGAGACGGTGAAGGGGCGGCGTCGCGACACTCGGGCCAATCGTACCGGGGACCTCCCGCTTGGTCAGAAGCGGGTACCTGGTCCTAGGCTGAAAGAAATGACCACCCCGGCTCCCACCCTTGAGGGACAGCCCACCACGTGGTCGACCGTCGGCGCGTACGTATCGCTCACTAAGCCCCGCATCATCGAGCTCCTGCTGGTCACCACCGTGCCCACCATGGTGGTGGCGAAGCACGGGCTCCCCTCGATCTGGCTGATGCTGGCCACGGTGGCCGGCGGGACCCTGGCTGCCGGTGGGGCCAACGCCATCAACATGGTGGTGGACCGGGACATCGACCGCCTGATGCAGCGGACCAAGAACCGGCCGTTGGTGACCGGGGCGATGACCCCCCGGGCCGCCCTGTTCTTCGCGCTCACGCTGGAGCTTGCCGCGTTCGTCGAGCTGTGGCTGGCCGTCAACCTGCTCTCGGCGGCCCTGGCCGTCTCCGCCACCTTGTTCTACGTCTTCGTGTACACGATGTGGCTCAAGCGCCGTTCCTCCCAGAACATCGTGGTGGGCGGGGCGGCCGGTGCCGTCCCCGTCCTCGTCGGGTGGGCAGCGGTGACCGACAGCCTCTCGTGGGCGCCGCTCGTGCTCTTCGCCGTCATCTTCATCTGGACCCCGCCCCACTTCTGGTCGTTGGCCGTGCGCTACAAAGAGGACTACGCGGCGGCGGACGTGCCCATGTTGCCCGTGGTGGCATCGATGAAGCGGACCACCCGCGAAATCGTGCTCTACACCGTCGTGCTGGTGGCGCTCACCCTGCTCTTCGGGCCGGTGGCCCATCTGGGGGCCATCTACATGATCGCCGCCGCCGCGCTGGGCGCCGGCTTCCTCTTCGTGACGACACGACTCTGGCGCCTGGCCCAAACCGACCGGGCCACCGGCCGCGAGGCGATGCGGGTCTTCAGTTACTCCATCACCTACCTGACCGTGCTGTTCGTGGCCATGGCGGGTGACGTGCTGATCACCAATCACATTCACTAAATTTGGGCGCCGCATGACCGACCTCGCCGCCGGGCCGCCCGCCGATCCCGCACCCTGGGCCACCTCCGGCGCCTCGGTCCCGCCTCAGCGCAAGCCGCGCAAGATCTTCTTGCTAGTCGGGCTGGCCGCTGCCGCCGCCCTGGGCGTCGGGCTGTTCACCTCGGCCGGAACCGCCAAGGGCACCGGCCCCCCTCATGCAGGCGGACCCGTCCCGTCCTTCACGGCCCCTCGGCTGATCGGGTCGGGGACCGTTAGCGTCCCGGCTGATGGCGGCGGCGGGGGCACGCCGGCCGTGCTGATCTTCTTCGGCGCCTGGTGCAGTTCGTGCAAGGCCGAGCTGCCGCCGTTGGCGGCGACGGTGCGCCACCAAGATGCCGTCGGCGGTTCCCTGGGCAAGGTGCGCGTCATCGGGGTCGACAGCGAGGACTCCACGAGCATCGGACGGGCCTTCGTGACCAGCGAAGGCATCGGGTTCCCGGTGGCACGGGATCCCGGCATCGCCATCTTGAGCGGCGAGTACTACTTCGACGGCGACCCCAACACGGTTTTCGTGAAGGGCGACGGCACCATCAGCGCCATCGTGCCCGGCCCGATCTCGGCGGCCAAGTTCACCGCTGAGGAGAAGAAGCTCATTCCCAGCGAAAGCTGAGCGCAGCCGCCGACGGCGCGGCCAGCGCCCACAGCGCCAGCACCACCCACGACTCCGTGGGCACGGACGCCCCGCTCCCCAACGCAGCGTGGAGGCCCGCCGCGAGCGCATCGGCCGGGAGCGCCCTGGCCACCGCGGCGATCCCACCGGGCAGCTTGGAGATCGGCACAACCATGCCGCCGAGCAACAACAGCACGAGGTAGAGCCCGTTGGCCGCCGCCAGATTCACCTCCGCCTTGAGCACGCCGGCCAAAGCCAGCCCGATCCCGCCGAAGGCGATGGTGGCCAGTACGGCGACCCCCACGACGCTCAGCGTGGCCGCGCCCGCATCGTGCCCGCCGGGGCTCCAGCCGAGGCCATAGCCGACGGGGACGAGCACGGCGGCCTGGACCACTTCGACCACCACGATGGTGGCGATCTTGGCGCCCAGCAGGCGTGGGCGTCCCAGCGGCGTCGAGCCCAGGCGCTTGAGGACGCCGTAGCCGCGCTCGAAGCCGGTGGCGATGCCCAACGAAACCATCGCCGTCGACATCACGGCCAACGCGAGGATGCCCGGCACGAAGAAGTCGACGGCCTTCTCGCCCGGCGTCGAGACCACGTGCACGGAGGAGAAGAAGACGAGGAAGAGCACCGGGATGCCCACGGTCAAGAGCAGAGTCTCGCCGCGCCGCAGGGTCATGAACACCTCGGCCCTCGTCTGGGCCACCAGCGCGCTCACCCGGCACCCCCGCGGTTGCGCCGGGCGCCGCGCCCACGACCACTCCGGATCCCGCGCCAGCGCTCCGCATCCGCGGGATCCGCGCCGTGGCGCGCCGCCGCGCCGACAGCTTCGAAGTAGACCTCCTCGAGGGTGCGCCCGGTCACGAGGTCGGTGAGGGTGGCGTCGCGTGCCGCCAACCAGGTGGCGAGCGCTGCCGTGGCGGCGGGACCCGCGACCCCTTCCACGCGGTAGCGGCCGGGCGCGCTTTCGCGCACGTCGGCGCCCGCTCCGAGCGCCTCCGCCAGCGCGGCCGTGTCGAGCCCGGCGGGGGCACCGAAGGAGAGACCGGCCGCGCCTGGCGCTCGCGTCAAAGCCTGCGGGGTCCCCTGGCGGACCGCCCGGCCGGCGGACAGGATGACGATGCGGTCGGCCATCTTCTCGGCCTCGGCCAGCTCATGGGTGGTGAGGACGACGCACACGCCCCGGGCGCGCAGGTCGGCCACCACGGCGCGGATGGCCAGGCGCCCTTCGGGGTCGACCCCGGCCGTGGGCTCGTCGAGGAAGGCGACCTGCGGCTGCCCGATGAGGGCCAGTGCGAGAGAGAGCCGCTGGCGTTCGCCCCCCGACAGGTGGCGCCACGGCGTGGCGGCGACCCGGCCCAGCGCCACCAGGTCGAGCAGGGCCTCGGTGGCGAGCGGATCGGGGTAGTAGTGGGCGAAGAGGTCGAGGACGCGGCGCGGCCCGAGCATCGGGTACACGCCGCCGTTCTGCAGCATGACCCCCATACGGGAGGTCAGCTGCCGGTGGTCTGCGATCGGGTCGAGCCCGAGCACCGAGACCGAGCCGCCGGCCGGGCGGCGGTACCCCTCGAGCGTCTCGATGGTCGAGGTCTTGCCCGCGCCGTTGGGGCCGAGGACGACCAACACCTCGCCCGCCGCCGCCTCGAGATCGAGCCCATCCACTGCGGTCACCGCGCCGGAAGGGCCGTAGCGGACGGTGAGGTCGTGCACCGCCACGGCGGGCCCCGGTCCGGCGGATCCGGTGTCGGCAGGCGTGGCGACGGCGGGCATGGCGTCGCAGGCTACTTTGAGCAGGCATGATCGATATCCGCCTGCTGCGCGACGACCCGGCAGGGACGACGGCGGCGCTGGCGCGTCGCGGGGTCGACGCCGCCGAGGTGGCAGCCGTCATCGCGGCCGATGGGGCCCACCGCTCGCTCCAGACGCGGGCCGAGGGGCTGCGGGCCGAGGTGAAGATGCTCAGTCGCGCCGTGGGTGAGGCCATGAAGAGCGGTGATCAGCCCCGTGCCGAGGAGTTGCGCGCCGAGAGCCGCCGGCTGGGCGACGAGGAGCGCCGCCTCGCGTCCGAGGCCGAGGCCGAGGGGGAGAAGGTGCACCAGGGACTGCTCTACCTGCCCAACATCCCGGCCGACGAGGTGCCCGATGGTGCGAGCGACGCCGACAACGTCGAGATCCGCCGCTGGTGGCCGGGGATCGGCCGCGCCGCCGCCGAGCCCACCAGGCTGGCGCACCAGCAGGTGCCGCACTGGGAGATCGGCGCGGCGCTGCAGCTCCTCGACATGGAGCGGGGGGCCCGGCTGTCGGGCTCCATGTTCCCGCTCTACCGCGGGGCGGGCGCCCGGCTTTTGCGCGCGCTCACCTCGTTGGCCCTCGACCGCCACTCGCCAGCCTACGAGGAGATACGGCCGCCCACGATGGTGCTGACCGAGACGATGGTCTCCACCGGCCATCTCCCCAAGTTCGCCGACGACGCCTATCACCTCGAACGGGACGACCTCTGGGCCATCCCCACCGCCGAGGTCCCTCTCACGTCCATGCACCGGGGCGAGATCCTGGAGGAGTCGGTCCTGCCCCTGCGCTACACCGCGGCCACCGCCTGCTACCGGCGCGAGGCGGGCTCGGCCGGCCGCGACACGCGCGGGTTGCTGCGCGTGCACGAGTTCGACAAGGTGGAGCTCTTCGCCTACGCCACGCCGGCGCAGGCGCTCGACGCGCAGGCCGACATCTTGCGCCGCGCCGAGTTATTGCTGCAGGACCTCGCGTTGCGCTACCGCGTCATGGACCTGTGCACCGGTGACCTGGGCGGGCCGTCGGCGCGTACGTTCGACCTGGAGGTCTACTCGTCGGGCGTCGACAGGTGGCTCGAGGTCAGCTCGACCAGCTGGTACCGCGACTACCAGGCCCGCCGGGCCCAGGTCCGTTACCGCCCGGCCGGCGGGGGGCCCGTGCAACTCGTGCACACGGTGAACGGCTCCGCCCTGGCCTGGCCGCGGCTTTGGGCGGCGTTGATCGAGAACGGCTACCAGGAGGACGGCACCGTGCTCCTGCCCGAGTGCCTGGCCCCCTACCTCGGGGGCGAGCTCCTCATCAAGGCACCCTGAGCCTGCCCTTGGGCGCCGCGCCGCCCTTGGACGCTGCGCCATCGGGCGACGCCGTCTCCGACATGCGGCGGCGCAGCATCTCCTCGGTGGCGGCGGCATCGAGCGGTGGCCCCAGGTGGTACCCCTGCGCCAACCGGCACCCCAATTGGTGGAGCCGCAACGCCTGGGCATCGTTCTCGACGCCTTCGGCAATGGTGGCGTGGCCCAGGGTGTCGGCGATCTGGATGATGGCGTGGGCCAGGCCCGAATCGTCGTCGTGGGCCAGATTCGTCACGAAGGACCGGTCGATCTTCAACATGTCGATGGGGAGGCGCTCGAGATACGACAGCGACGAGTAGCCGGTCCCGAAGTCGTCGAGGGCGATGCGGACCCCGAGGGCCTTGAGGGCGTGCAGCGTCGCGATGGCCGCCTCGGTGTTCTTCATCATGGCGCTCTCGGTGATTTCGAGGATCAGGTTGGCCGGGTTGAAGCGGCTGGCCGTGAGGAGCTCGGCGACGATGGCCTCCGTGGCCGCGTCCGCCAGTTCGTGGGCCGACAGGTTGACCGTGATCATCATGTCGGCCGGGATCAGGCCCCGCTCCTGCCAGTGGTGGAGCTGCGCGCACGATTCGGCGAGGACGAAGCGGTCAATCACGTCGATCAGTCCCACCTCCTCGGCGAAGGGCACGAAGGCGTCCGGCTGGAGCAGCCCGCGCACGGGGTGCTGCCAGCGCACCAGCGCCTCGAAACCGACGATGGAGCCGCACCCGAGGTCGAAGATCGGCTGGTAGTGGACGACCAGTTCCTGCCCACCCGCCGTGCGCCGCAGGTCGGCCTCGAGCTCGAGTCGCTCCACCACGGCGGTGTGCATGCTGTCCTGGAACTCCTCGTAACGGTCCTTGCCCTTCTCCTTAGCCATGTACATGGCGAGGTCGGCGTTGCGCAGCAGCTGCTCACCCGTGCTGCCAGGGATACCGAAAGTGATGCCCACGCTGGCGGTGACGACGATTTCCTTGTCGCCGAGCGACACGGGACGGCGCAGCGCGCTGAGGACCCGCTCGGCCAGCTGGGCGATGTCGTCGTGGTTGTCGATGTACTCGACGAGCACGGCGAACTCGTCGCCACCGAGGCGCGCCGCGGTGTCGGCATTGCGGATGCATCCCGAGAGCACCTCGGCGACGCCGCAGAGCAAGTCGTCGCCCGTGGAGTGCCCCAGGCTGTCGTTGACCGTCTTGAAGTTGTCCAGATCCAAGAACATGACGGCGATCGGCCGGCGGCTGCGTTCCATGCGCGCCGCCGCCTGGTTCAAACGATCGGTGAACAGTGCCTTGTTGGCCAGGCCGGTCAGCGAATCGTGGAACGCCTGGTACGACAGCTCGGCCTCGAGCCGGCTGCGCTCGGTGATGTCCCGGAAGCTCCAGACCCGGCCCACGTTCTTGCCGTCCACCAGCTGCGGCTTGGAATAGAGCTCGAAGACGCGCCCGTCGATGAACTCGAGCACGTCGGTCGTCTCGGAGTCGGGGTGCTGCGAGATCTCCCGGAGTTTGGCCATGAACGCATCGGGATGGGCCAGCTGTCCGAAGACGGCGCCGGTCATGCGGTCATCCTTCTGATCTGTCCAGTAGGAATCGGGCAATCGCCACATACGTGTGAGCCGCTCGTTGATGCCGGTGACGTCGCCGTTGCGGTCGACGGACACAATTCCGTCGGCGGTCGAGTCGAGGGTGGCCTGGAGCAGCGACAGCGTCGTGCGCAGCTGGTGCTCGGTCGCCTTACGGGCCGAGATGTCGTGCGCGGTCAGGACGAGGCCATCCACGGTGGGGTCGTCGACCAGGTTCACCAACGACAGCTCGAAGGGGACCGACCCCCGCCCGTCATGGTGCAGCAGGCGAACCTCGACCACCACAGGATGACTCGCCGTCGCACCGAACGCGGCGCGCTCCAGGGCCGTGCGCAAGGCCGGCCGGTCCTCTTCGGCCACGATGTCGGCCAGCGGCACGTTCTCGACAAACTCGGGATCGTGCCCGAGGACGCGGGTCAGCGCGGCGGAGACAGAATCGATGCGACCGTCGGCGGACACCAGCATGGTGATCGCAGCCGCGTTGTGGACGAGGGTGCGAAAGCGCGACACCTCGTTGCGGGCCACCTCGAAGCGCCGGCGCTCGGTGAGGTCGCGCAGGCTGAAGAGCACCGCGCCCTCGGCGTACCAGCTGATCGGCGCGCCGATGAGCTCGACGAGGCGCCATCCCGTGTTGGTACGTAGCCGCACCTCGAGGGCCGCCCCGACCTCCTTGGCCTGAATGGACTCGAGCGACCGCAGCACCAACTCGAGGTCGTCGGGGTGGACGAAGTCGAGGCCGGAGCGACCGGCGTACTCGGTGAGGGTGTAGCCGAAGATCTGCTCAGCCCGCGCGTTGCCCCACAGGACATTGCCCCCGCCGTCGATCACGATGACGACATCGGGAAGGTGGTGGAGCAGTTGTGCCAGTGCGCCGGGATCCGGCCCGACCAAAGGATGGGGCGGATGGGGCGGGAGGGGGCCCTGGAAAGCCTCGGTCGTTGACACCATTGTGGCTTCCCTCCATCGCCTCTCGGGTTCCAGTGTACGCCCGCGTGCGTGGCTATTTGGGTACCAGCAGGTTGCAAAGCAGGTGGAATCGCCGGCCGATCGTCTCTGTAGCGACGCACGATTGCCGTGCAATTGCCGTGCCACGGTCCCGCAATGGCCCCCGAACCGTCTCGCAATGGACCGATGCCTGTCCCGCAATGGCCCGATGCTCACCCGGGATTTGCCTCGGGTGAGCATCGGCGATTTACCTCAATAGGAGAGGCCGGCGAAGCGATAGCCGACCCCGCGCACCGTGGTGATGAGCGTCGGCGTGGAAGGGTCGGCCTCAATGCGCGAGCGCAGGCGCTTGATGTGCACGTCGAGCGTCTTGGTGTCGCCGATGTAGTCGGTGCCCCAGACGCGATCGATCAGCACGTCGCGGGTGAGGACGCGCCCGGAGTTCTCGACCAGCAGGCGGAGCAGTTCGAATTCCTTGCGGCGCAGGTGGACCTCCTCGCCGCGCACGAAGGCACGCCGCTGGTCGAAGTCCATCTTGATGCCGCTGGCCTCCCACACGCCCTCGTTCTCGACGTCGACGATCCCGCCGACCTCCACGGCGTCGGGACCGCCCGGGGCGCGCCGCAGGACGGCCCGCATGCGGGCCACCAGCTCGCGCAGCCGGTAGGGCTTGGTGACGTAGTCGTCGGCGCCCATCTCGAGAGCGACCACCGTGTCGATCTCCGTGCCCTTGGCCGTCACCATGATGATGGGCACCCGCGAGCGGGCGCGCACCGTGCGGCACACGTCGATGCCCGAGAGCTTGGGCAGCATGAGGTCGAGCAGGAGGATGTCGGGATCGGTCTCCTCGTAGAGGCGCAACGCCTCAATGCCGTCGCGCGCCACAATGACCCGGAACCCCTCGTTGGTCAGACCGATCACCAGCGCGTCGACGAAGGACTCCTCGTCCTCGGCCAAGAGCACCCGGACGGGGCCTTCTCCAACCGGGGGCGCCGGAGCCGACTTCTTGCTCCTGCTCACCTTTTTCCGCTCACCCGTTCCTCTTCACGTGCAGCTACTCATACCACGCGCTCCGTGTGCAGCGGGAGAACCAGGCTGAAGGTCGAGCCCTCGCCCTCGCGCGACTCGACCTCGACCCAGCCCTGATGGTTGTTGGCCACGTGGCGCACGATGGAGAGCCCCAGCCCGGTGCCCCCGGTGTCGCGGCTACGCCCGTGATCGACCCGGTAGAAGCGCTCGAAGATGCGGTCGAGGTCCCGCGAGGGGATGCCGATCCCGCTGTCTTGGACCGAGAGGCGCACGTGATCGCGCTCCTCGCCCTGCCCGTCGGGCCGACTGCTCATGCCATCGCCGCCCAGGGACTGGTCGGCCTCGACCGGGACCGGGCCGGTGGAGCTCGAGGCGGGGGCGGCCCAGGTGGTCTCGGCCACCACCGGCGTCCCCCCGGGGTCCGTGTTCTCCTCGTGGAAGGCCTCAGGGGTGAAGGCCGCCTCCACCGACTCGACGCGGGACGAGGCGGCGTCACCCCCATGGGCGCTGGCCCGACGCACCGTGCCGGTCACGACCACCTTGGAATCGTCGTAGGAGTAGGTGATGGCGTTCTCCAAGAGGGCGTGCATGGCCGAGACGAGCTGGCGCCGCTCGCCCACCACGGCGATCGGGGGAGCGGGCTCGTGCAGCAGGATCTCGATGCCTCGCTGGTCCGCCGT
>Ga0182018_10005510_pt1 | contig 10155 bp, 5 predicted proteins | sample 812P2MmetaG_FD_120490 | JGI IMG/M metagenome (GOLD analysis project Ga0182018, IMG submission 120490) | Permafrost microbial communities from Stordalen Mire, Sweden - 812P2M metaG | ecosystem: Environmental > Terrestrial > Soil > Wetlands > Permafrost | place: Sweden: Stordalen | collected... | reverse complement strand
GTTCCCGTTATAGAGGCCCCAACGAGAATTTTGTTCTCGTTGTGTTGGCAAGTCCATTCGATTCAATCGCCCGCCGCGCCTTCTGGCTTCTGACTCCTGACTCCCTCGACTCCCATATCCCGCCAGGGATACCAAGGCGAAGCCTTGGCTAGTATATCGTTTCACTAAAATATAAGCACTCTATTTTTCCTCAAGAGCCTTGAAGTTCTTCCATCTATGGACTACCGGCGCGGCATTGATTTCCGCGACGCCCTTGAGTATCCGGGTTTTGAGTTCGTCGAGAGATTGCACTCGGATATGCCGCAGGAAGGTTCGCGCCATCTTGCCAAACAGTGTCTCGACAATGTTCAGCCAGGAGCCATGCTTCGGCGTCAGGACGTACTGAAAACGGTTGGGGTGCTTGGAGAGAAAGGCCTGCGTCTCTTTGGAAAGGTGTGCGGAATGATTGTCCAGGATGATCCTGATGGTGCATTCCGGGGGATATCTGGCGTCGAGATCGGATAGCAGGCTGGTGAATTCGACACTGCGGTGTCGGTCCTCCACGCGCGCCGTAATGTGGCCGTCCTGGAGATCCAGCGCAGCCAGTATCGAACAAGTGCCCAACCTCTCGTACTCGTGATCACGGCCGATTTTCGGGTGCTTGCCGGGCACAGGCGGCAAGTCGGGTGCGGTATTGGCGATCGCCTGCACACCCGGTTTTTCATCCACCGAAACCGTAATGACGCTGGAGGCAGTCATGCCAGCGGCCCGCATCGCGTTCTGCAGTTCTACATCCTGATATACGATCAGGACCTTCCGCATTACGGCTTCGAAGTTCGGATCGCGCCGCTCCAGGTAATACTGGACCTTCTCTGGATGCAGCGGCTGTGCCGCCAGAATCCGGTGTACCGTCGCTTTGGCCGCGCGGGACAGCGCGGGAAAGCCGGCTTCCCCGGCATGCTCCCGAACATGCCGGGCCAACGCCTGCCGACTCCAAACCTCGGCCGCGTAACCCAGATCCTTCGGTTTCGAGCACGCCAGATGCACGACCCAGGCTTTGGCATCGTCTCCAATTACCGGATCTCTGGGCCGATGGAAGTTGTCTTTCAGCGCCGCCATCGGCCCCACTGCCAAAGCCTTCGCCACCCATTTCGAAACGCTCAGACGGGTCATCCCGAGGCGCCGACCGATGCTGGCAATACTCTCACCGGCGTAATACCCCAGGAGGATGGCAGCCCGTTGCTTCTCCCGATGAGGCGCCGTGCGCGACCGCGCCAATTGTTCCAATTCCGCTTTGTCTTCGTCCGTCAAAACCAGCTTGGCTCGCCTCGTTTTACCTGCCATGCCTTAGCGTAGCAGAAAACAAATTGATATGCTTATGTTTTATTGAAACGATATACTAGTTAGTCTGTTGGCGAGACCCGTTCGCGGATTGTTCACTAACGGAGAATGCCCGCTCGGCTGTTCGGGCTGTGCCGGAGGAGGGCAGCCCCCGGAGGCATACACGGGCAGAGATTGGCCGGATAAGTCGGCATGTTGGACTCTTATACCTACGGTCCCCAAACGGCGTTCGAGGAGATCACGATGCCACCAGCATCGCTCGGTTCCGTGGTTCCCCAACGGGACTTCCGTCCTACCTGCGGGCGTCGACACTCCGGTCGACGCTCGGCGGCTGCGCCGTGCGGTCCCCGAAGAGCGACTGGATGAGTCCCATATGTCCTCTTGAACTCATGGAATTTGGGGCGGTCGGAAGCGGCCTCACCCTTCGCGTTCCACGGCGCGCGCCGGCGCGTCCTCCGCAACGCCGCGCTAAGAACCGCCACCTCGGCGTGACAGCCTCCCGGATATTAACGCCGCTACGCCGAGAACGATGGCAATCAGCAGCCATGACGCCGGGGGAACCACAACGTATACGACCGCGGCCTTTGCCCGAGGCCTCAAGGCATCGTGTCCATAGACGGCCAAAGCGCCCAGCGTGACCACCAGCATCACGCTATAAAGCGTCGCTCGCGTGAGAACCGGCCAACGCTTCGAGACCACATTGGCCAATAGGAGGGCCGCGAACGGGGATAGCACCCAGACCGCCATGAGTACCAGCAGGAGTCGAGAAGCATTATGCCGGCCTGCCCGGAGCATCAAACCGACCGAGCCCCCGGCCCCCGCCAACACGGCGATCGGAGCCGCTCCCCGCAAGAGGCCAAGGAACCCGCCCTTCGGCGTCTCCCGGCCGGCTTTGGAGGTCATCTCACCGCGCCCATGGATGTTCATCGTCTCTCCTGGCGCCTGACGTCAACATCGGTCGCCGCGTTGCCGGCTACCCGCCAACCCCTGCCCCGTCTTGTACTTGACATAATAAAGTACTTCTCATAGAATAGCACACTGATACTCCCATGCCCAAACCTGGCCCTCGATTCCCGAATTCCGGCCCGAAGCGTCCCACATTACTAAGGCGCCTGCTAAAGGCGTTCGGGGCTCTCGCGATGCTGGCGGTTGTCGGCGCGGCGGTGTTGCTGGCTGCCCTTTGGCGGGAACACGGAACCGAGGTGACGCTTCCGGCGCTCACCGGTCCCTTTGCGGTCGGGCGCACGACTTATGCCTGGGTGAACGATGCGCAAACCGACGACTTGGCGCCACCTCCCGGAGGGAAAAGGGAGGTCTTGGCTTGGATCTGGTACCCATCGGCGGGCTCTCCAGCCGCCGCACCGGCCGGCTATCTGCCTGCTCCCTGGCGGGTCGCGCTCGCGCGTTCCTCGGGCGTATTGATGAGCCAATTCCTTACGCGCGATCTTCGGATGGTACATGCCCATAGTTCGCTCGATCCGGACATCTCGGAGGAGCGGCACTCCTACCCGGTTGTGATGATGAGGGCTGGCGGAGGAGCTTTGACAACCGACTTCACCACCCTCGCCGAGGACCTGTCGAGTCACGGGTACGTTGTCGTGGGCTTCGATGCGCCTTACAGAACCGTGGTGGTCGTACTCCCGGATGGGCGAGTAATCCTGAGACCCCCCGCCGCGAATCCCGAAGATCTGTCGCCCGCCGGCCAGACTAGCCTGATTAACAAACTCCTGCCCATGTGGAACGGCGATACCAAGTTTGTGGTAGATCGATTGGACCGTCTCAATGCCGCCGATCCATCCGGCCGGTTCACCGGACGGCTGGACATGGGGCGGCTCGGAATGTTCGGCCATTCCTTTGGCGGCGCGACGGCGTTGCAGTTTTGCCATGACAATTCCCGATGCAAAGCGGGAATCGACATTGATGGCGCGCCCTACGGCAGCGTCGTCAAAGAAGTTCTCACTCAGCCCTTCCTGTTCCTCTTGAGCGATCACGGCGATCTTTCGGCTCCTGACGCCCGCGCCGTGTTTGGCGACATAGGAGCCATTTACGATCGCCTCCCGAATGGGAGACTGCTCCTGACCATTCGCGGAGCGAATCACTTCAGTTTCAGCGATCAGATGCTTGTAAAGAGCCGCTATTTGATCGGGTTGCTTCAACTTTTCCAGGGCGGGCTTGACGGGCGCCGCGGACTCGCCATCACCACCGCCTACGTGCATACGTTCTTCGACGTGTATCTGAAGAACGCGCCCGCCAACCGCCTGGACAACCTGCGCCAAGCCTTTCCCGAGGTCCAAGTCGTTCCGCGGTAGCACAACTCTACCGGGAGCCCGTCGCATCTTATCGTGGATCTCCTGCGCGCCTGCACGTTTGTGGGCCGATGGCGGTACATCCGGACGTAATCCACGAGGACGGATTGCGCCCACCCGGAGATCTCCGTATTTCCACGTTCACAAAAATCTTCTTTCAAAATTCCGGTTGACCAACTCAAAGCCACCCGCCAACCGCAACCAGTCCGGGTAGCACACGTTTCCCGGAAATAGACTTGCTACCCGGATCCGGACCTGCGAAGGTGAAAGAAATGGTCGCGATGTTCGACCGCAAACCGCTCCAGTTCAAGCGGCAACGCCTGGTCGCGATCGAAAGAGCCACTATGAAATCGATCCTCCTTCTCTTCTCATCGCTGTTGACGGCCCTCGCCGCGGTGCCGTTCGATATCCGCGGACCAGGCCCCGGCTCCATCCGGGTAACCTCCACTTCCGATTCGGCCCTCGTCGCTTGGTTGGACAAAGCCGGCCGCCCTTGCAGCGCGGAGTTTTCTCTCGACCCGGCGAAACCATTGATCACGGCGATCGCCGTGAACGGCAAAACTATAATCAGCCGCGCTCAGCCGGTATACCGGGTCTCCACCGGGAAGCGTAGAGGGGGATTTGACCAGTTCTTCGATTTTCCTCCCAGCCACCCCGAGGGCACGCGGGATTTCCTGGGCGATTTCAAACTCACTGCGGCGCACGCCGGATTCGATGGCGATCGGCTCGATATTTCATTTGAAGGACTCGCCCTCGGGATCTTTCATGGCGACATCCACTACTTTTTCTTTCCGGGCAGCACGCTGATCCAACAGCGTGCCATCGTGACCACGAATGAGCCCGATACCGCGTTCTTCTACGATGCCGGAATCCGCATGACCGTGGACCAAGACCGGCGCGCGGGCGGAACCATGGAGACCAACGTCGTTTACTACGACACCACGGGCAAACTGCAAACCGTGCGGGCTCCTCATGCTTCCGAGTGGAATCCGGTAGCGGTCCGTTACCGCGCTCTTTCCGCCTCTACCGGGGCCGGCAGCGTGGCAGTCTTCCCGCCGCCTCACCGGTATTTCATGGCTCGCGATTACACCAGCAACATGGGATATCTATGGTATTCGTCGTGGCGCGGCAACGTGTCCCTGGGAATTCGCCAACTGCCTGACGACGACTCGCCGTACTACCCGTGGATGAATGCGCCGCCCGGGACGCAGCAGGAATTAGACCTGTTTCTGCTAGTGGACGACCGCCCCGCGGCCGCCGTGCTCGATTCCGTCCTGCCTTACACTCATCGCGACCGGTTCGTCCCATTGGACGGCTATCGGACATTCGCCCCGCACTGGCATTACGCATATACGGTCCAGGCTATGGAGCATGGCTTCGATTGGACCCCGCCATTCAAGCCGGTGCTGAAAGAAATGGGCGTCAACATGGCCATGCCGATGGACTTCCACGGCGACGGCCATCCCTCCGACACGGGCGAGATCCGCCTACGGGAGTTGAAGGCGTACTTCGACGCGTGCCGCGCCCAATCGGACGCCAACTTCCTTTTGATTCCGAGCGAAGAGATGAGCACTTATTTGGGAGGGCACTGGGGAATCGTCTTTCCGAAACCGGTTTACTGGTTCATGAAGCGAAACCCGGGGGATCCGTTCCGGTCCACCGATCCCACATACGGAACGGTCTATCATGTGGGCAGCGCGGACGACGCCATCGCGCTGCTTCGCGCGGAGAACGGCTATATGTATCAGACCCATCCGCGGACCAAGGGTTCCACCGGATTTCCGGACCGGATCAAGGACAGCGAGCAATTAAAAAGCCCCTTCCACCTGGGTGCGGGATGGAAGGCCATGAATACCGACCTGTCTTCGCCCCGCCTGGGAGATCGGGCCTTCAAGACGGTAGACGATCTGAATAACTGGGGTCTGCACAAGCGTCTGATCGGCGAGGTGGATGTATTCCAAGTGGATTCCACCCACGAACTCTACGGCCACATGAACGTGAATTATCTGCGGCTGCCGGCCGTCCCTGCTTTCGATCACTGGGCGGACGCGCTGGCGGCGCTCGCGGAGGGCGAATATTTCACCACCACGGGCGAAGTCCTGCTGCCGCGGACCAGCCTTCTCCCGAGTCCCGGCCAGATCACCGCCAAGGTCACCGCCGTCTGGACCTTCCCGCTGCGGATGGCGGAAATTGTTTGGGGCGATGGGCGGGAAACGCATCGCCAGACCATTCCATTGACGGATACGAAGGAATTCGATCAACGCGAGTTCACCTGGCAGGTGAGCGCTCCGGAGTGGAAGTGGGCGCGTCTGGAGTTGTGGGACATTGCCGGCAACGGCGCCTTCACCACCCCCATCTGGAAAAACTGACGGGCAATCAGGCGGCCTGGCGCGATCTCCGGAGACACTCGCCGGCAACCAAGCCGCGAGCCTCTCACCGGGCCCAGAGCCTCTCACGAGCCCAGAGCCTCTCACCGAGCCGCGAGCCTCTCACCGGGCCCAGAGCCTCTCACGAGCCGCGAGCCTCTCACCGAGCCGCGAGCCTCTCACCGAGCCGCGACTGTAAAGGAGTGCCCCATGGCCCTGCGGGCCACCAAAGGCGATGAAGACGCCGTCGCGGCGGGGAGGCGTTTTCGCTGTTTCTTCGCCGGCTCTTCGACCGAGCGGAGTGCCTCGGGAGCACAGAGGTCGCCGTCGCCAGAGACGTTCCCAGCGGGGACCGTTCGTTGCTGGTGTCGTCACGCCAGGCAGGAGCGCCTGCATTACTAAACATGAGAGTCTTTACGAGCCGCGACGATTTCTTCGCGTGCCGCTTTCCTTGGCCGTTCGTCGATCCGGTGCAGAGCGCTCACCGCTCTCGTTCATAAAGTAAAGCTGAAGGCCCTCCACTAACTTGGCGAACAACCCGTTTGTTGCCGGCAAACCGTTCCGCTAAGTTAGCGGTTCATACAAAGCGCCGCAGGCGCGTGAGGGGTGTTGAAAGCCGGCCGCTGACCGCTTGCGGCGACGCCGCGCTGTGCCACACCTTCGCGGCAAACCGCCGCCAGTATTCGCGCTTAGCGCCTCGGTGGCTGGCTGGCGAGCAGTTCGAGGACCTCGAGAATCTCCGCCCGTTTGGCCGGGTCCAGCCGCAGGTACTGCCGATCGCCCGGGCCCGCCGTGAAGCGCGTGGCGCCGTTCGCCTCCACCAGCACCGTGCCGGTTTCGGAGCGGCCGAAGTAGCCATGCGCCGGCCGTACGGCTTCGAGTACGGCCGTGAGATCCCAGGTGGGCCGGTCGTAAGGCATCTTGTGATAAGCGCGATAGGATTCCGCGATGGGGTGAGGCTGTGCGTATGCGAAATCGTGTTCGATGCTGCCCGCGGGGTAAAGGAGGTCCCGTCCGATTTCGAAGCCGCTGAATACGATCGGGGTTGGCCAACGCTCGAAGACGGCCTTGGCGGATGCCACGTCGATGCGGACGTTGTATTCCGGCTCCCCGCCGGTGAAGTTGCCCGCCATCGCGACCACCAGCGCCACCTTCTCTTTCACCAGCGCAACGTCTTCGGGCGAATCGAGCAGCGCGGCAAGATTGGTGCTGAAGCCGGTCTGCACGATCACCACCTTTTCGCGCGCATTCGACAGCAGGCGGCGGAGCAGCGCGGGCGCGGATTCGGCGGGGCTCGAGTTCCCGGCGGGCATGGCGCGCAAAGCGGCCGTCATGTAGCCATCGCCGGCGCCGTCTTTCAGCTCTTTCGTCGCGGCGCCCACGGGCAAGTCGCCGCGGCCGTAGAAGCGATTGATCATGCGGATATACGGCACCGCCGCGGGATGCGCGTTGGTGAGCGTGACGCCGATCAGTTCGCACTCGCCGCGGTCGCTCAATGCGTGGAGCATGGCCAGCGCTAGGGCGTCATCGATATCGTTGCCCATGTCGGTATCGAAGATCACCGGACGGGCGGCGAAGCAGACGTTCGCCATCAGGAAGGCCGCAATCAGAGTACCGCGCATAGCAGACGGGCACCAGTATAACGCCAATCGCCCGATGACCCCGAACGGCCGCGCCAGGCGTCGGTCGCGGCGCTCTTACGAGCGCCGCGTGTTTGAAGTAGCCACCGAGCCGCGACCACGGGGAGCGCTTGGCCGGTCGCCGATTCTCCCAGATCGGCCAAGCACACGCGCCAAGCGGTACGCTGATCTTGTGAGGGGATGGTTGCCCAGAGCGATTCTGCTGCCCAGCCTGTTGATGGCCGTGGTTGCCATCGCCTCCGATGGAGTGGACGCCGGCCGGCCTCTGGCCGCCATCACCGTCGAATATCCCGAGGACGGATCGATTTTCCCGCCCGAGATCACGCCTCCGGCGTTCCTTTGGCGCGATGCCGGCAAGGGCGTCACTTCTTGGCGGATCGTCGTCTCGTTCGGCGCCGGCGCGCCCCCGATTCAAGCGGCCTCCAAAGGCGAACGTCTGCGCATCGGCAAAATCGATCCGGAGTGCGCTGCCGATACCAACCAACCGCCCCGGCTCACGCCGCAACTGGCGGCGGCGCATTCCTGGACGCCGGACGAGGCAACCTGGCAGGCCATCAAGCGCCATTCGGTGGCCAGCGCCGCGACCGTCACCATCACCGGCTTTCGTGCCGGTGCCCCGGACGAGCCCGTCTCCCGCGGGAAGGTCGCCATTCGCACTTCCGCCGACGCGGTGGGCGCGCCGATCTTCTATCGCGACGTACCGCTGATGCCCTCGGAGCTGGAAAAAGGCGTGATCAAGCCGCTGGCCGCGGAGGCGATTCCGCTGGTCGCCTGGAGAGTCCGCAATATCGGCGAAGCGCGCAGCCGGGTGGTGATGGAAAACCTGCCGGTGTGCGCCAACTGCCATTCCTTCTCCGCCGACGGGAAGACCATGGGCATGGATTTGGATGGCCTGCGGAACAACCGGGGCATGTACTTTCTGGCCGCAGTGGCGCCCGAGATGGCCGTCCGCAAGCAGGACGTGATCGAGTGGAGTTCGCCCCAAGGCAAGCTGAAGGGGAGTGTGCGCGTCGGCTTCATGTCGCAGGTCTCGCCGGACGGCCAATACGTGGTCACCACCGTCAATCCGGCCTCCATGGCGGCCACCGGACCGGAGCCTCCCAGCAACTATTACGTGGCCAATTTCAAGGATTACCAGTTCCTCCAGGTCTTCTATCCAACCCGCGGAATTTTGAGCTGGTACAGCCGGCAGACCGGCGTGCTGCAGGCCCTGCCCGGCGCCGATAACCCGGCATATGTGCAGATGGGTGCGGTGTGGAGTCCCGAAAGCCAGTACTTGGTATTTGCGCGGGCCCAAGCCACCGACGCCAATCCCCCGGGTGTGCCGCTGGCGAAATTCGCGGGCGACCCGAACGAGCTCCAACTCCAATATGACCTCTACCGCGTTCCGTTCCGCAACGGGCAGGGCGGCGTGGCGGAGCCGATCGCCGGCGCATCGCGGAACGGCATGAGCAACACGTTTCCCAAGGTGTCGCCGGATGGACGCTGGATCGTGTACGTCGAGTGCCGTAACGGCGAGCTCATGCGGCCCGACAGCCAGTTGTACATCGTCTCCGCGGCGGGCGGCGCCGCGCGGCGTATGCGTTGCAACACGCCCCGGATGAATTCGTGGCACAGCTTTTCCCCCAACGGCCGCTGGATGGTGTTCTCGTCCAAGGCCCGGTCGCCCTACACGCAGCTCTATCTGACGCACCTCGACGCGGATGGCAACGACAGCCCGCCGATTCTGATCGACAATTCGACCGCCGCCAATCGCGCCGCCAATATTCCGGAATTCGTGAACATTCCGGCGGATGGCTTGCGGCAAATCGGCGGACCGGTGATCGACTACTACCGTCTGGTCAACAGCGCGGCGTATCTGCAGAGGACCGGAGCTTACGCGGCCTCCGCCGCCAAGTGGAAGGAAGTTCTGGAACTGACTCCCGACGACGAAGTAGCGCAACGCAACCTGGGAACCGTGCTCCTGATGACCGGCCACCGCGAGGAATCGGCGGCTCACTTACGGAAAGCGGCGGAGATCAAACTGCGCGCGGCCGTGGAGGCCGATCCCGCGTCCGCGCGCGGATTCAACGATCTCGGTGTGTTGCTGGCGCAAACCGGGCGCGCGGAGGAAGCGGCGGCGCAATTCGAGAAAGCCGTGGCTCTCCAGCCGGATTTCGCCGCGGCGCGCGTGAACCTGGGCGAGGCGCTGGCGAAATCCGGGAGGCTCGACGAGGCGCTGGCGCAACTTCGCCTGGCGCTCGATACCGACGCCGGGTATGCGCCCGCGCACTACACTCTGGGGCTGGTTTTGAGCCGGCGCGGAGATGCGCCGGGCGCCATCCGGGAATGGCAGCGCGCGGTGGAGCTCGACCCGCGGAACGTGGAAGTCTACGCCAGCCTGGGCGACGCGCTCTATGCGCAAGGACGGACGGCGGAAGCTCTGGCGCAATGGCGCGAAACAATCGAACTGCGGCCGAGCGACGCCGCGACGTTACGGCGGGCGGCTTGGGTACTGGCGACCTCGCCCGACGCGGCCATCCG
>Ga0182018_10005509_pt1 | contig 10156 bp, 7 predicted proteins | sample 812P2MmetaG_FD_120490 | JGI IMG/M metagenome (GOLD analysis project Ga0182018, IMG submission 120490) | Permafrost microbial communities from Stordalen Mire, Sweden - 812P2M metaG | ecosystem: Environmental > Terrestrial > Soil > Wetlands > Permafrost | place: Sweden: Stordalen | collected... | reverse complement strand
TTACCAAGCGAATCTACCCGAGCGCAGGAGAGCAGCAATGAGGATTATGCGGAGGGCGTTGGGCCTGACTGCGCTGGTTGCAGCAGCCTTGATACTGACGAGCGGAGCGCTGCGGGCCAGTGACGGGCCGGTGGTGCATGTGAAGGCGGTGGTAACCAACGGAAACGTGACGCTGGAAGCTCAGGCGAACGGGCCGTTCGAATACACCACTTATCGCCCAAGCGAGAGCCTCTATGTGCTCGACCTAAGCGGAGTGTCAGCGGCGGACCCAGCCGGAGCGCGCGTGGTGGCCTCCGACCTGGTGAAGAGTTATCGCATGCTGACGTATGCCGCGGGGAAGAAGCCCGTGGTCCGCCTGGAGATTTTACTGAGCCAGGGCGTAGAGCCGCGGCTGGAGCGCAAGGACTCTCAAGAACTGACTCTGTCGGTCTCGCGCGCGGATGATAGCGCTGCGAAGGCCACGATAACCGGGCCCGCCCCCACAGTGACGCCGATTTCGTTCAAGACCGCGGAAAACAAGACGTCTGGAGCAACCTTTGAGGCCATCCGGCAGGTAAACCTTGCGCAGAACGGTGATTTGACCGACGTGAATGTGATCGGAACGGGAAAGCTGACGTATCACGCAATTCGCTTGCAGAATCCGGACAGACTGGTGTTGGACTTCGCTGGAACGCATCTGAAGACTTCTGAAAAGCAGATTGCTAGCAACCTTGATCCGGTCCGCGAAATTCGGCTGGCGCAATTTTCGCCGGAGGTTTCGCGCATCGTCATCGATTTGAGGCAAGCTTCGCCGTACAACATCACCAGTTCCGATTCCGGCATCACAGTGGAATTCACGGGTAAGAATTCGAAGGGAGCGTTCGGCGGTGCGGTGAAATCAACGCCGGAGACGCAGCCTGCAGATGTGACCACGACGAAGTCGGTGGCTCCGCAGGTGGTGCCGGCACCGGTTACGATCCTGCCACCGGCCCTAACCCAACCCACTGCCGCTTTGGCATCTCCTGTACCGACGGATACGCCGACCACGGCGGCAGCTGCTCCGGCAGTCACATCAGTCTCCGCCCAACCGACAACCAATGCTGACGCAGCCCAAACGGCTCCCGCAGGCAAGTATTCGGGCGAGCCGATTTCGGTAAATTTGAAAGATGTTGATCTTCGCGACTTTTTCCGGCTGATTCACGAAATCAGCGGGCTGAATATCGTGGTGGATCCGGCCGTCAAGGGCAATCTCACGATCGTCCTCGATGATGTACCGTGGGATCAGGCGCTGGAGATTGTTCTGAAAAACAACGGGCTGGACAAGCAGCTCGAAGGAAATGTACTGCGCATTGCGACGAAAGATACCTTGAAGAAAGAAGCAGACCAGAATCGTGAATTAGCTAAGGCGCAAGCGGAGGCGGCCGACGTGGTTACCACGACACGCAGGCTGAACTACTCCAAGGCCCAAGATCTGGTTGCCACGCTCAAGAAATTCCTGTCGTCGCGAGGCGACATACTAGCGGACGCGCGGTCGAATACCTTGATTATCCGAGATATTCCGAGCGTTTTGCCGGTACTGGACAACCTGCTGCGGCAACTTGACCAGAAATCGCTGCAAGTGGAAATCGAAGCGAGAGTGGTTGCGGCAAACCGGTCATTCACCCGCGATATCGGTACACAGTTTGCGGCGGCGATTTCCGCCGGTGGCGGACAGAGCGTACTTGGCGGAGCGAGCACCGTTGGCACGAGCCCAATCGTTCGTACTTCACCTACCCCGTTGCCTCCGATCATAGCCGGGGCAGGTGGTTCCACGACCACGAGCGGATCGATGCCGCTGATCACAAACTTGGGCGCTTCAACACCGACGAGCGCGTTGAGCTATGCGTTCTCCTCTTCAAACTTCGCACTGGATTTCATCATCAGCGCGGCGGAAGAAAGAGGCATCGGCAAGCTGATCTCGAAGCCGAAGGTAATCACGCAGAACAACCAGAAGGCGACGGTGAAGCAAGGTACGAAAATCCCAGTCCAAACGATCGTGAACAATACGGTCTCGGTGCAATTCGTTGACGCCGTACTCGAACTCGACGTAACACCGCAAATCACCGCTGACGGCACGATCTACATGGACGTAACCGTGACCAACGACCAGATTGACAACGCCATTCCGCGAGTTCAGGGCATTCCCGCAATCGACACGCAGGAAGCTAATACGAAGGTGCTGATCGCAGACGGCGGTACAGTGGTTATCGGAGGCATTATCGTGTCCTCGCAGCAGACCACTGTCGACCAGGTGCCGTTGTTCGGCAGCATCCCGGTAGTCGGGAATTTGTTCAAACATACCAGCGTCAGCTCGACGGCCCAGGAACTGTTGTTCTTCCTGACGCCGCGCATTCTGCCCAGCTAAGCCGAGGGATACAAGAGACCTGCGGCCAAAGTGACGCCCAAACCGGTGCAACTGAATTCGGGCCGGAGCCGAGTTGATCGGCTCCGGCTTTCCTTTTCCACCCTACGGGCTGATGCATTTCTTGTTACACACCTTCCCAATGTTCGATACCTGTGTGGATTCAGCGGTAGCGCCGGAGTGCTTCTAGTAGAGCCATCGCGTTCGACGCTTATCACGGATAGCCGGTACGTGTTTCAAGCGCAAGAAGAGGTTTCTGGGGCGAAGGTTCATATCGCCAAGCACGGACTGCTGCGGGCGGCTACCGAGGCATTAGGGCATCGGCGTGGGCGCTTCCGAGTGGCTTACGCTCCCGAGCACGTGACAGTGGCGCAGAATGCCACGCTGCACGCGCTAGGAGGCGCCCGGGTGCGCTGGGTGAGCGGCGGCGACTTTATAGAACGGCTCCGGGCCGTGAAGGACCCAGGTGAACTGGCGTTGATGCGCGAAGCCGCGACGCTGATAAGCGAGGTCTTTGCGGCGGTGCTTCCGAAAATCAGGCCTGGGATCAGCGAAATCAGTCTGGCAGCGGAAGTCGAGTACGCAATCAAGAAGATGGGCGGCAGCGGCCCGTCTTTCGAGACTATCGTTGCTTCGGGGGCCCGTTCGGCCTGGGCGCACGCGCGACCGACTTCCAAGCAGCTGAGGAAAAACGAATTGGTCGTCCTGGACCACGGTGCTATACTCCGCGGTTATTGCAGCGACCTGACCCGGACGGTATTCTTAGGGCGCGCCCCGGCGAAGGTACGGCGGCTATACAAAGCCGTGTTGGAGGCGCAGGGAGCGGCGCGGCAAGCAATCCGGCCGGGGGTAAAGGCGGGTGAGGTGGACGCTGCAGCGCGGGGCGCTCTGAAGCGGCATAAGCTGGCTCAGTATTTTACGCACAGTACCGGGCACGGGCTGGGAATTGAAGTCCACGAGATGCCCCGGCTAGGCCGAGGAGAAGAAACGGTCCTCGAAGAGGGAATGGTGGTAACGATCGAACCCGGCGTTTATATCGGGGGCTTGGGCGGGATACGGATTGAGGATGACGTGGTTGTTACTTCTAAAGGCGCTGAAAACCTCACGAGCGCATCCAGGGAATTCTTAGAACTTTGACTGGCGAAAAAATCGACTCCAAAATCTGATTCCAGCCCGAACACAGGCGGCGTGGACCTTCAGGAAGTAGAACGTCTTCTCGAGTTCATGGCCAAACATGGATTGGAGGAGTTCGAATACGAGCGTTCAGGCTTCCGAATCCGTCTGAGGAAGCCATTTTCGCAGCCGACCGGGTTCAGCCGCGCAGTTTCGGCACCGGACATTGTTGTGGCCTCCGCAACGGCGCCGGCTTCGTCCCACCATGCGGCATCCGCAGGCACGCCGGCCCCTCGGGAAGCGTCGGGAGAACCAGGCCGCGCGAGTTCGGAGGACGTTCACGTGGTGAAATCGCCGATTGTGGGAACGTTTTATGCCGCGCCGACTGTCGGTGGCGAGCCGTTCGTGACTGTAGGCTCTCGCGTGGAGGCCGGCCAGGCGCTGTGCATCATCGAAGCGATGAAGCTGATGAACGAGATTGAATCGGACGTGGCAGGAGAAGTGGTGCGGGTATTTGTCGAAAATGGGCAGCCAGTGGAATATGGCGAAGCGCTATTCGGCATCCACCCGCACCGGAAGAAATAGACTCACTCACTCCGGGCGAAATGTTCCGAAAAATTCTGATCGCAAACCGCGGCGAAATTGCGTTGCGCATACTCTCCGCCTGCCGGGAACTTGGCATTCGAACGGTAGCGGTGTACTCCGAAGCGGACCGGCACGCACTGCACGTCCGGTTTGCGGATGAAGCGATTTGTATCGGCCCGCCGCGCAGCAGCGAAAGCTACCTCAATATTCCGCAAGTAATCAGCGCCGCCGAAATTGCCAACGTGGACGCGATTCACCCAGGCTATGGCTTCCTATCGGAAAACGCCAACTTCGCGGAAGTCTGCGAAGCCTCGCACATTACGTTTATCGGGCCGACGCCGGATGCGATCCGGCTGATGGGCGAGAAGGACAAAGCGAAAGAAGCGATGGCTGCGGCGGGGATCCCGGTGATTCCCGGCAGCGCGGGAGTGGTGCCCGACGAGGACTCAGCGAAAAAAATAGCCCGCGAGATTGGCTATCCGGTGATGATTAAGGCTGCGGAGGGCGGCGGAGGGCGAGGAATGAGGGTCGTGCACTCAGCCAAGGAACTGATTCCGCTGTTTCGAACGGCTCGCACGGAGGCTGAACAGGCGTTTGGCAGCCCCAACGTCTATATGGAGAAGCTGATCGAGCGGCCGCGACATATCGAGTTTCAAGTTTTGGGCGACAAGCATGGCAACGTGGTTCACCTTGGCGAACGCGAGTGCTCGCTACAAAGGCGGCACCAAAAGGTGCTGGAGGAATCGCCGTCTGTCGCAGTGGACGCGAACACGCGGCAGCGCCTCGGCGAGCAGGTGGTCGAGGCGTTGAAGAAGATTGGTTATTCGAGCGCGGGAACCATGGAATTCCTGCGCGAGGGTTCCGGGAATCTTTATTTCATCGAGATGAATGCGCGCATTCAGGTGGAGCATCCGGTGACGGAGATGGTGACCGACGTAGATCTGGTGAAGTCGCAGATTCGGGTGGCGGCGGGGGAAAAACTGACGAGCGTATTGCCAGTAGTCGAGTTTCGGGGACATGCCATTGAGTGCCGCATTAACGCCGAGGATCCGATTACTTTTACGCCCTCGGCCGGTAAGGTCACTGCATTCCGCGTTCCGGGCGGGCCGGGGATTCGCGTCGATACGGCATGTTATGCCGATGCTGTGATTCCGCCCTATTACGACTCGCTGATCGCCAAACTGATCTCATATGGACACGACCGAGCTGAAGCCATCGTCCGAATGCAGCGAGCGCTTGATGGGTTTGTGGTCGAGGGAGTGAAGACGACCATCCCGTTGCACAAGCGAATCCTGGCGGACCCGAATTTTGTGGCGGGGAAATTCGATACGCACTTCCTCGAGCACATGACGGCAGTGGAAACAAAATAAGTCTCAAGTGCGGAGGCGGCGGTTTGTTCCCAGCCCTTTACGCCATTCTGGACGCCAGTCCAGAATTTTCATCCGGATCCGCATTATCAATTGCTGAAATCGCACTTCGATTATCGGAAGGCGGCGTGGAACTGTTTCAATATCGTGACAAGCGAGGATCTGGGCGGCGAATTCAGGAGAATTCACAGGAACTCTGCGACCGGCTTGGGCCGAATCGTATTCGCGTAATCGTGAACGATCGTGCGGACATCGCCGCGATGACAGGCGCGGGCGGAGTTCATGTGGGACAGGAAGACCTTCCCGTCGAGGATGCGCGGAAAATATGTGGCGCTCCACTATGGGTAGGGGTTTCGACACACAACCTTGAGCAATTGCGCGCGGCCGATGCCACTTCGGCGGATTATATTGCAGTGGGCCCCGTCTTCCCGACGGGCACAAAGGCGAATCCCGATCCTGTTGTAGGACTTGAATTCTTGCGCGCGGCCCGTCGAATCACGCGAAAACCGCTTGTAGCAATAGGCGGCATCACAGTAGAGTCCGCGGGTGACGTTTATCAGGCTGGAGCGGATTCAATTGCGGTGATACGCGACTTGATGGCCGCGAGCGATCCGGCGCAGCGAGCGCGCGAATACCTTGCGATTGCCAAACGGGTTCTACCCGCACGGCCCGCACGCAACTGAGAGCTTAAGCGAATGGCACACCATGCGGAGACGATCGGAGCAGTGGGTACGAGCAAGCAACCGGAGCTTGTAAAAGGTCTCGGCCTGTTTGATTCCACAATGATCGTTGCCGGCTCGATGATCGGGTCGGGAATTTTCATCGTTTCAGCTGACATCGCGCACCAGGTGAAGAGCCCAGGACTTTTGATTAGCGTGTGGCTGGTTACGGGAATCATGACGCTGATTGGCGCGCTGAGTTATGGCGAACTTGCTGCTGCGATGCCCCAAGCTGGTGGGCAGTATGTATATTTGCGCGAGTCGCTCGGGCCGCTCTGGGGATTTCTTTACGGCTGGACCATGCTTCTGGTGATTCAGACCGCGACGATCGCGGCTGTGGCGATTGCCTTCGCAAAGTTTACCGCGGTGATCTTGCCGTGGTTTTCCGCATCCGACTGGATCTGGAAAATCGGGACGTTCGGCCCCTGGCAGATGTGGTTTGGATCGCTCGGTCCGTACAACGTGGGAATCGACCGACAGAATCTTCTGGCCATCGCCTCAATAGTCCTTCTCACCTGGATCAATACGCGTGGGTTGCGCGTGGGGAAGATAGTTCAAAACGTATTCACGGTGGCGAAGGTCGGCTCGCTGGTGGGGTTAGTTCTACTTGGTTTCTGGTTCTCGACCGCCGTCGCGCGGACGGTTAATTTCACGGATTTCTGGCGAAACGCTGGTCTGTGGGTAATGCATCCGTACCCACCCGACCATCCGATCTGGACGATTGGGACGCTGACGCTCGTCGGCGTGGCGATGGTGGGTTCTCTCTTTTCCGCCGACGCGTGGAACAACATTACTTTCACCGCAGCCGAGGTGAAAGATCCCAGCCGGAATTTGCCGCTTTCGCTTGCGCTGGGCGCGGGCATGGTTATCACGCTGTACACGCTGGCGAATGTGGCTTATCTGAGAGTGCTTCCGATTTCGGGCGATCCGAACGGTGCAACAGCGCTGGCGCGTGGAATCGAATTTGCGGCCGACGGGCGTGTGGGCACGGCTGTCGCGGAGGTAGTCTTCGGACCGGCAGGCGCGATTGTGATGGCTGTGGCGATCCTGATTTCGGGGTTCGGTTGCAACAATGGATTGATTCTTTCGGGTGCACGGATCTATTACGCGATGGCGAAGGATCGGCTCTTCTTCCAATCAGCCGGGAAAGTTAATCGGCATCACGCACCGGCGGCTGCGCTCATCGTTCAATGTATCTGGGCGTCATTCCTATGTCTTTCCGGTACATACGGGCAGTTGCTGGATTTTCTGATTTTTGCAGTCTTAATTTTTTATATTCTTACGCTGGGAGGGTTGTTTGTTTTGCGCTGGAAGCGTCCAGACATGGAGCGGCCGTACCGCGCTTTCGGGTATCCTGTTTTGCCCGCGCTATATCTAGTGATGGCGGTGTTCATCGAAATTCAATTATTGCGTTACAAGCCGCAGTACACTTGGCCGGGATTAATCATCGTTCTGCTGGGAGTTCCTGTGTATTGGTTGTGGAAACGCGCCGGAGCGCAGGGCGCTGAAGCATAGATTTGTCTGTCATCTTGGGAACGGCCAGCCGGATTTTTTGAGAGGAGATTGCGAATGAGCAATCCGCTGTTCAAGAAAAAGCCGATGGATTGGCTGCTGAACGAAGCCAAGGCCACGGGCGAGCACACGCTGAAGAGGACGTTAGGTCCGGTTTCGCTGACGGCTTTGGGAGTAGGCGCGGTTATTGGCGCAGGGATCTTCGTGCTCTCCGGTCTTGGTGCACATTATGCCGGCCCGGGCTTGATGCTTTCCTTCGTCATATCCGGTCTAGGTTGCGCCTTTGCGGGGCTTTGCTACGCCGAATTCGCGGCCTTAATTCCTCTTGCGGGCAGCGCCTACACCTACGCCTATGCGGCGCTCGGCGAATTGATCGCGTGGATTATCGGGTGGGACTTGACGTTGGAGTACGCGATGGGCGCGAGCACGGTTTCCTCGGGCTGGTCGAATCATTTTATCGAGTTTCTCCAGATCTTTCATTTGAAGATGCCCCTGTGGCTGGCCTACGACCACTGGACGGCGCTGGTAACCGCGGAAAACGTGATCGCTCGCCAGATGGCTCACGTGTCGGATCCGTCGCTAGTGGCGGGCAGCCAATCTTTTCTCACGCGCGTGGGAGACATCATTACTGCGCAGCCTCCGGAGCTGTTGCAGCGTGCCCACGATCTGGTGGCTGCACCTACCCTGTTTGGGGTGGAAATCGGATTTAATCTTCCGGCGTTTCTGATCGCTCTGGTGATCACCGCTGTTTTGGTAATCGGGATTAAGGAGAGCGCCAACTTCAACGCCACCATCGTGATCATCAAGGTCGCCGTCGTGCTCTTTGTGATTCTTCTCGGAATGCATTACGTGAGTTCGTCGAATTGGGGACACGATTGGGGCACTTTCGCGCCCATGGGATTCGGCGGAATCGGCAGGGGAGCCGCGTACATATTTTTTGCCTATATCGGTTTCGACGCTGTATCTACTACGGCGCAGGAAGCGAAGAACCCGCAGCGCGATCTGCCCATCGGAATTATCGCCTCGCTCATTTTGTGTACCATTCTTTACATTTTAGTAGCGGCAGTGCTCACCGGCATGGTGCCGTGGAAGGAAATTAACATTGAGGCGCCGCTGTCGGTCGCGTTTCTCGATCGCGGCTTGGTCAAGGCCTCCTATCTGATCACTGCTGGTGCCTTGGCCGGGCTTACGAGCGTGATGCTCGTCATGCTGCTGGGTCAGACTCGCGTCCTATATTCCATGGCTAACGACGGCCTGCTGCCCCGCAAATTCTTCGCCGCGATTCATCCCAAATTTCGCACGCCCTATAAGAATACGATCCTGGTCGGTGTTATCGCGGCGGTCATCGGCAGCATCACTCCGATTAACATCATCGGAGAGATGGTGAACATCGGCACGATTTTTGCTTTCATCATAGTTTGTATATCGATCATGGTGCTGCGCAAGACGAATCCCGAGCAGCCTCGACCGTTCCGCACGCCGTGGGTTCCGCTTGTTCCGGTGCTCGGAATCCTCTTCAACGGCTACATGATGTACAAGCTGGGCTGGGTCAACTGGGCGCGTCTAATCATCTGGCTGATCATTGGCCTATTTGTTTATTTTGGGTATAGCCGCCATCACAGCCGTGTTCAGAAGAATGATCGCAGCGCGCTCTAGCTTTCGATAATTGGCTTTAAGTTAAAGCACTTCAAAGTAGGGGCATTATGAAAACTCATCTGATCGGCCCACGATACACTCGAAACTTCATTCTTCGCGTCAGTCTTGGCGAAGTGCCAACGCTGGGTCGATCTGCATCACGCGCGCGCCGGGGATCGCACTTGCGATTCCAGCGACCACCATCAGGAAAGCGGCCCCGGCCGCAAACGTAACCGGATCAACCGGTGATATTCCGAACAGAAGCCCGCTTGTCAATCTTTGTGCTGCCCACGCGCCCGCCAGTCCCATTCCCGCGCCGATCGCTGCCAGTTCCAGGCTGTGCTTCAGCACGAGCCAGAGAACGTTTGCGCGGCTCGCACCCAATGCCATCCGCACCGCCATCTCCTGCTTGCGCTGCGCGACGAGAAAGGAGACCACGCCATAGATGCCCACAACTGCGAGCGCCAATCCTGCGACCGCGAAGGAAGCCAACAAAACGGTGGTGAAGCGTTGCCCGCCGGTCTGGCGTTCGACCAGTTCGTCAATCGTTTGTGCCTCGGCGAAAGGCATGTCGGAATCCAGCGCACGAAGTTGACTTCGTATTTCGGACTCCACTAAATGCGGCTCCGAAGCCGTGCGAATCAAAATATCCTTGAACCCGCCATTCACCAGGGGGTGTTGGGAATACAGCACGGTAATCTGTGGTTGCGGCGCGAGGGCCAAGCCGGCATTTTTGAAATCGCCAATAACGCCAATGATTGTGACGTCCACGTCGTCCGTTATATTCTCCTCAACAGTGATTCCCGGTAATTGCGGAGGCCCGATGTGAATCTTCCGGCCGACGG
>Ga0182018_10005506_pt1 | contig 10161 bp, 10 predicted proteins | sample 812P2MmetaG_FD_120490 | JGI IMG/M metagenome (GOLD analysis project Ga0182018, IMG submission 120490) | Permafrost microbial communities from Stordalen Mire, Sweden - 812P2M metaG | ecosystem: Environmental > Terrestrial > Soil > Wetlands > Permafrost | place: Sweden: Stordalen | collected... | reverse complement strand
TCGCTACGTTTCCGGAGGCTTGCTGTTCCTCAAACCTCTTGGAACCTTCTCCACTATGATCCCAACCGCCTTTTCCGTCAACCGCTTTCGTGTACGTAAAAGTCCTATTTCCTCAGCATTTATTTCATTTGTTTTTAATTGGTTACAGCGATACCGCGGTGCATTCGTTGTGCATAAAACAGCGGGTCGCGGTTGTGTTGTTGTACTGTCTTGGCTGTGTCGCGCTAGAATGCCTTGAATGCAGCTTCCCGCCAGAATCGGCAAATACGAACTCGAAGAATTCCTGGGTGGAGGCATGTCGCACGTCTACCGTGCGCGCGATACGGTTATCGGACGAACCGTGGCTGTCAAGATTCTCACCGAGGCCGGCTGCGAAGATGCCGAAGCCAAGGAGCGCTTCCTGGCCGAAGCCCGCATGGCGGGGAATATCTCGCACGACAACGTGCTCAGCATCTACGATTTCGGCGAAGACGAGCAGCATCACCCGTATATGGTGATGGAGTTGCTTAAAGGCGAGGATTTACGCCACGCCATCAAGAACAACCGCACCGGCCCGCTTAAGGACAAGCTCAAAATCGCCGTGCAGGTGGCGCGCGCTCTGGCGTACATCCACAGCCAGAAAATCATCCACCGCGATATCAAGCCGGAAAACGTCAACCTCAGCCCCACGGGGGTGGTGAAGCTGATGGATTTCGGTATCGCCAAGACCGAAGGCCTGCAAATGACGCGCGCGGGCTACGTGCTGGGGACGCCGTATTATATGGCTCCCGAGCAGGTGACCGGGCGGAACGTCACCGAGCAGGTGGACGTCTACGCCTTCGGCGTGCTGCTTTTCGAGCTGATGACCGGCGTCAAGCCGATCGAGGGCGAGACCGTAGAGCGCATCTTCTATAGCATTCTCAACGAACCGTTGAACGTGGAACCGATGCGCCAGGCGAGCGTTCCGTCGGCCCTGTGCGACCTGGTATCGAGCTGCACCATGAAGAATGCCGCAGACCGGCCGCAAGGGTTCGGCCCGGTGATCGCGGAACTGGAGCGCATCCTCGCGGACCTGGATGCGCCTACCATGTACTTGCCGGGAACGGCGGCGGCGGCGGAGCGTCCCGCGTGGCTGCTGCCGGTATTGATTGTGGTGGTGCTAGGCCTCGCGGCCGGTCTATATTTTGCGATGAAGCCGAAGAAACTGCCGGACACGATCACGGCCAAGTCGGGCGAGATGGTGTTGGTGCCCGCGGGGACTTTCAAATACGGCGAGAACAAGGAAGACGCGTCGCTGCCCGCTTTCTACATCGATAAGACCGAAGTGACCAATCAGGCCTATGCGGCCTTCTGCACGGCTACGGGTCACGCCGTGCCGGCGGGCTTTCCGCGGGATAAGCCTGGCTACCCCGTCGTAGAGGTGACTATACAGGACGCGAAGGACTTCGCAAAATGGGCCGGCGAACGGCTCCCGACCGCGCGCGAATGGGAGAAGGCTGCTCGCGGTACCGATGGCCGCCTGTTCCCCTGGGGCGACGAAAAAGATGCGTCGCACGCCAATATGGGGCCAAATGGGACGCTTCGCCCGGCGGCCGATTTTGCCGAGTCCGCGGGTCCCTTCAAAACGGTGCAGATGGTGGGGAATGTATGGGAACTGGTGGACGAGCGGACCACTCCTAGCGACCGCGCGATTGCCCGCTTCGGTCATTTGATGAAACCGGAGCCGACTGCGGCCGATGCTTGGTACCAGCTACGCGGAGGGTCGTATTTGGAACCGATCGAGAACATCAGCATTTGGGACTGGACGCCCGCGCCGGCGCTTTGGAAGTACACGGATATCGGGTTCCGCTGCGCAAAGGACGCGCGATAACACGCTTGCCCGCGGGACATGAATTTCCCGGCGCGCCTGGTCCGGCTAAAATATGGTTCGCGCCGGTCCATCCAAGCGCTTGCTCGCTGAGCTGAAGCCCCGGAATACGCATTCTTCCTCTCGTTCGATAGCCGGATCGCCGCTTGGGAAGATTCGCCTGATGGAGTAAAAAATGAGCGAATCGGATCTCTCTATTCAAGAGCGTGGCGCCTTCAACGCCGTTTGGCTCTAATTATTAGCGGCAAGGGGGAACTCAGTAAAACCCACAACCGCAAGGCCGCCGAGTTCATTCGCGTCTCGCCCGCACTATTTCTGGAAAAGAACGCATGCGCGAAGTCGAATGGCCGCCACCCCAATCCTGTTCCGATTCCTCCAAAAGGCATCTAGCGCGCGCCGGACTTCCCCCCATTTCGCCCCCCGTCCGCACCCATTCAGCCCCGTCCCGCATCCATTAAATGTGCAATCTTGACTAAAAAGTATGGATTAGCTAATGTGGTATCAGCCCAACAGTTTAGGAGTCCATCCCGGTGAGTGAATCCACCCAGACCATCGAGACCTTTGCGAATCAGGAATATAAGTGGGGTTTCGTCACTGACATCGCTGCCGACACCATCCCCCGCGGCCTGAGCGAAGACGTGGTCCGCCTCATTTCGGCCAAAAAGGAAGAGCCGGAATGGCTTCTCGAATGGCGCCTCAAGGCCTACCGCCATTGGCTGACCCTGAAAGAGCCCACCTGGGCCAACGTTCATTACCCCAAGATCGATTACAACGACATCATCTATTATTCGTCTCCGAAGGCCCGGAAAGACGGCCCCAAGAGCCTCGACGATGTCGATCCGGAGCTGCTCAAGACCTACGCCAAGCTCGGCATCCCCTTGCAGGAACAAGCGATCCTGGCCGGCGTGGCGGTCGACGCGGTCTTCGACAGCGTCTCCGTGGCCACCACCTTCAAGGGCAAGCTGAAGGACATGGGGATCATTTTCGGCTCCTTCTCCGAGGCCGTCCGCGAGCATCCCGACCTGGTGCGCAAGTACCTGGGGTCGGTGGTCCCCGCGTCCGACAATTTCTTCGCCGCCCTGAATTCGGCGGTTTTCAGCGATGGGTCGTTCTGCTATATCCCCAAGGGCGTCCGCTGCCCCATGGAGCTCTCCACCTACTTCCGCATCAACGCCAAGGACACGGGGCAGTTCGAACGCACGCTGATCGTGGCCGACGAAGGGGCGTACGTGAGCTATCTGGAAGGCTGCACCGCGCCGATGCGCGACACCAACCAGTTGCATGCCGCAGTGGTGGAACTGGTGGCGCTGGATAACGCCCAGATCAAGTATTCCACCGTACAGAACTGGTACCCCGGCGACAAGGAAGGCAAGGGTGGTATCTACAATTTCGTCACCAAGCGCGGAGCCTGCCGTGGCGTGAATTCCAAGATTTCGTGGACGCAGGTGGAGACCGGCTCGGCCATCACCTGGAAGTATCCGAGCTGCCTGCTGATTGGCGACAACTCGGTGGGCGAGTTCTACTCGGTGGCGTTGACCAATAATTACCAGCAGGCCGACACCGGCACCAAGATGATCCACATCGGGAAGAACACCACCTCCACCATCGTGTCGAAGGGCATTTCGGCCGGCCACGGGCAGAACACCTACCGCGGCGGCGTCAAAATTCTGAAATCGGCCACCGGCGCGCGCAACTACTCGCAGTGCGATTCCATGCTGCTGGGAGATCAATGCGGCGCGCATACGTTCCCATACCTGGAAGTGAAGAACACGTCGTCCCAGGTGGAGCATGAAGCGTCGACCTCGAAGATCGGGGAAGACCAGATATTTTATTGCCGGCAGCGCGGGATTTCGACCGAAGATGCCGTGTCGATGATCGTGCACGGTTTCTGCAAGGAAGTTTTCAAGGAACTCCCCATGGAGTTCGCGGTGGAAGCGCAGAAGCTGCTGGGTGTGAGCTTGGAAGGAAGCGTAGGGTAAAGAAGCTGTCAGCGATCAGCTTTCAGCCGCCGCCGGCTGGTTCAAGCTGAAAGCTGATTGCTGAAGGCTAATTTATGGCACTACTGGAAATCAAAGATCTGCACGCCACGGTTGGCGATCGGGAAATTCTGAAGGGCATCGACCTCACGGTGAACGCCGGCGAAGTACACGCCATTATGGGCCCCAACGGGTCCGGCAAGAGCACGCTGGCGCAGGTGCTGGCGGGCCGCGAGCTGTATACCGTGACCGGCGGCCAGGTGACTTATGACGGCAAGAATCTGTTGGAATTGTCGCCCGAAGATCGAGCCCGCGCGGGCATCTTTCTGGCGTTCCAATATCCGGTGGAGATTCCGGGCGTCAGCAATATGTACTTTCTGAAGGCGGCGTTGAATACCGTCCGCAAAGCGCAAGGCCAGGAAGAACTGGACGCGTTCGACTTTCTGACTCTGGTCCGCGACAAGATGACGCTCATGGGCATGGACCAGACGCTACTGAATCGGCCGGTAAACACCGGCTTTTCGGGCGGCGAGAAGAAGCGCAACGAGATCTTCCAGATGGCCGTGCTGGAGCCGAGACTGGCGGTGCTCGACGAGACCGATTCGGGACTTGACATCGACGCGCTCAAACTGGTGGCGCACGGCGTGAATACGTTGCGGTCGCCGGATCGCGCGATGGTGCTGGTGACGCACTACCAGAGGCTGCTGGATTACATCGTGCCGGACTTCGTGCACGTGTTGTCCGGGGGCAGGATTGTGAAGTCGGGCGGCAAGGATCTGGCGTTGCAACTGGAGAAGGAAGGTTACGCCGGGTTGGGGATCGCCGACGACGAGGAAGCGGCATGAGTGCGGTAGCCGAACAGACCGGCCAGTGGCTGGAGGAGTTCACGAAACAGGCCGCGGTGGCGCCGTGGATGCAACAGTTGCGCGAAGACGCCTTCCAGCGCTTCGCGGAATTGGGCTTCCCCACCACGCACGATGAGGAGTGGCGCTTTACGAACGTGGCGCCGATCGCCCGCGCGAAGTTCGGGAACGTTTCGCCGGTGGCGTGTGTCCTAGACGCGCTCGCGATGGCGGAATCGAGCGTGGCGGAAGCTTACCTCGGCAAATTGGCTTCGTTTCGCGACAACGCCTTCGTAGCGCTGAACACCGCATTTCTGCTGAACGTGGTGGTGATTCAGGTACCTCGCGGCGCGACGGTCGAAAAGCCTATCCGCATCGGCTACGCGGGTATCGACGGAGCGCATCTGGCCCCGCGCACCCTTATCGTAGTGGGCGCCGATGCGCACTGCACCATTGTGGAGAGCTACTCGGGAACGGGCAGCTACTTCATCAACGCCGTGACCGAAATCGTGGCCGGCGACCGTGCCGTGGTGGACCACTACAAGGTGCAACGCGAAGGCAATACCGCTTTCCACATCTCCACCACGCACGCGCAATTGGGCCGGAGCACGAACTTTTCGACCCATTCCATTTCCCTGGGCGGGGCGCTGGTGCGCAACGACGTGAACGTGGTGATGTCGGAAGGCACCGAAGCCACGGTGAACGGCCTCTACATCGTGAACGGCACGCAGCATATCGACAATCACACCTCCATCGACCACGCCAAGCCGCACGGCACCAGCCACGAGCTGTACAAGGGCATCCTCGACGACAAGTCGAGCGCCGTGTTCAACGGCCGCATCATCGTGCGCAAAGACGCGCAGAAGACCGATTCCAAGCAGACCAATAAGAACCTGGTGCTGTCGGACGATGCGGTGATCGATACCAAACCCGAACTGCAAATTCTGGCCGACGACGTGCGCTGTACTCACGGAGCCACCATCGGCCAACTGGATGCCGAAGCCCTGTTCTACCTGCAATCGCGCGGCATCGGCAAACAGCAGGCGCGCAGCCTGCTGACCTACGCGTTCGCACAGGACGTCATCGACCGGATTCAGGTGCCGGACCTGCGCGACCAATTGGAAAAGGTACTCTTCGAGAAATTCCATGAGCACGCTCGGTAGCGTCATTTCGGCCGGTTTCGACGTGGAGAAGATCCGCGAGGATTTCCCTGTCCTCAAGCAGACCATCCACGGCAAGCCTCTGGTGTACCTGGATAGCGCGGCCACTGCGCAGAAGCCCTTCGCGGTGGTCGACGCCATCCGCAAGTTCCACGAGGTGGACTGCGCCAACATTCATCGCGGCGTCCACGAACTCAGCCAGCGATCCACGGCGGCGTATGAAGAGACGCGCATCAAGGCCAAGCGCTTTCTCAACTCCAGGACCACCAACGAGCTGATCTTCGTGCGCGGCACCACCGAAGGCATCAATCTGGTGGCCAGTTCGTGGGGCCGCAAGAACGTGAAGGAAGGCGACGAGATCGTCATCTCGGCCATGGAGCACCACTCCAACATCGTGCCCTGGCAGATGTTGTGCGAAGAGACGGGCGCGAAGCTGCGGGTCATCCCCATGAACGACCGCGGCGAACTGATCCTGGAAGAGTACCGGAAGCTGCTCAATCCGCGGACCCGCATGGTGGCCGTGGCGCATGTGTCGAACGCGCTCGGCACCATCAATCCGGTGAAAGAGATCGTCGAGATGGCGCACCAGGCCGGCGCGGTCGTCTTGATCGACGGCGCGCAAGCCGCGCCGCACTTGACGGTGGACGTGCAGGCGCTGGACGCCGATTTCTACACGCTCTCCGGCCACAAGGTGGTGGGGCCCACGGGCATCGGAATCCTCTACGGCAAGGCCGCGCTGCTGAACGCCATGCCTCCCTACCAGGGTGGCGGCGACATGATCAAGGTGGTCACGTTCGAGAAGACCACCTACGCCGACCTGCCGTACAAGTTCGAGGCTGGCACGCCCAATATTGCCGGGGGCATCGGACTGGGCGCGGCGTTCGATTACCTCAACAAAATCGGCCTCGACAAGATTGCCGCCTACGAGCACGAGCTGCTGCTCTACGGCACGGAAGCGCTCTCGCGAATCCCTGGGCTGCGAATGATCGGCACGGCGCGAGAGAAAGCGGCGGTGCTTTCCTTCGTGATGGAAGGGATTCATCCGCACGATATCGGGACGGTGCTGGACCGGCAGGGAATCGCCGTGCGCACCGGCCACCATTGTGCCCAGCCGGTGATGGATTGGTTCCACGTGCCGGCCACTACAAGAGCGTCGCTGGCGTTCTATAACACCACGGCGGAGATCGACGCGTTGGTTGCCGGTCTCGGAAGAGTGAAGGAGATTTTCTCCTGATGGTTGACGATCTTTACCAGGAAACGATCCTGGACCACAGCAAGCATCCGCGCAATTGTCATGCGATGGCCGATGCCAACCGCAACGCCGAGGGCTACAACCCTCTTTGCGGCGACAAACTGAAACTGTACGTCAAGATGGAAGGCGACATCGTGAAGGATGCCAGCTTCATGGGCTCGGGCTGCGCCATCTCCACGGCGTCGGCCTCGCTGATGACCGAGAGCTTGAAGGGCAAAACGCGCGACGAAGCGTTGAAGCTGCTCGAAAAATTCCACGACCTTTTGACCACCGACACTCCCGTGGGCAAGGACCTCGGCAAGCTGGTGGTGTTCTGCGGGGTGCGCGATTACCCGGCGCGAGTGAAGTGCGCCACGCTGGCCTGGCACACCCTGAAACAGGCCCTCAACGGAGTCGCGGAGCCGGTAACCACCGAGGACGAATGACGCTGAAAGACCATATCGTCGCGGCCCTCCGCAAGGTCTTCGACCCGGAGATGCCCGTCAACATCTACGAACTCGGGCTGATCTACGACTGCTCCGTGGATGCCGAAGGGCAAGTCGCCCTGCGCATGACGCTGACCGCTCCCAATTGTCCGGTGGCGGGGACGCTGCCGGGCGAAGTCGAACGGGCGGTGCGCGCGGTGCCGGGCGTGACCGGCGTGAAGCTGGAACTAGTCTTCGATCCGCCGTGGACCAAGGCCCGGATGTCGGAAGCCGCCAAGCTGTCGCTGGGCATCGAAGACATCATTCCGATTGCGAGGCTGCAAAGAAGATGAAGCTGACCGCCAACGAAGAGTACGGCGTACGCTGCCTGGTTCGCCTGGGCTATGCTTCGGGGCAAGGCCTCACCATTCCCGAGATCAGCCATGCCGAAGGCGTCTCGCCGGCATACGCCGCCAAGATTCTGCGAGTGCTGCGCAAGGGCGAATTCGTGAAAGCCGCGCGCGGCAAAGAAGGCGGCTACACACTGGCGCGTCCGGCGGAAGCGATCGTGATCGGCGACGTGATCGACGCGCTGGGCGGCCGGCTGTTCGAGAGCGATTTCTGCGACAGCCACGCGGGGCAGGCGGCGATTTGCACGCGGTCAGTGGATTGCTCGGTGCGGTCGCTGTGGCGCGCGGTGCAGGTCGCAGTGGACCAGGTGCTGAGTAAGACGACGTTGCGCGACTTACTGCAGAACGAAGAAGAGATGAACTCCTGGGTGCGCACGATTCCGGGCGCGAACGGGCTGCGGCTGATTCAATAAGAGCTAGGCTCGTTGCCATTTGGTTGCAGGTTTGAGTCCTATTTGGGGAGCCAACTCCCAAATTGGCCTTTTTTCGCCCCGCTCATCGACTCATCCTGTCCGCCAGCCCTTCGCTTAAGTGCCAGCCTGTCGAATGGATGGCGATATTCCGCGGTGAGCACGCCGGCCTTCCAAACGCAGTTCGAGCTAGTATCTAATTGCAAGAAGAAGCGTATCATGACATGGTCGAATCATGGGCCAACGGACGGCGATTTGCCTGACCTCTGGGGAAGAGGGACTGCTGCGGCAGTGGGCACGCGCTGGTACTAGTGAACATCGTATGGTGGAGCGGGCGAAGGTGATCCTGTTGGCCCACCAGGGAGAGTCCAACCTGGAGATCGCCGCGCACTTGAAAACCAGGCCCGCGCGCGTGTCGAAGTGGCGGCGACGTTTCGGCGCGCGACGGCTAGACGGTTTGCAGGATGCGGATCGTTGGAAGTCGCCAATGACGCCGATTTCGAAGCGCGCGCCGGCGATCGCAGTGTCGCGATCGAACATGCCGATCCGTGCATGGTGAACGGGTTCGAAGAGCTTCTACGAAGCGCGATTGAGAACGTCGCGCGGAATGCGATCCGTCACACCGCCGAAGGGACCGCCGTCGAGATTTCACTTCAAACCCACAATTCGCGGGTGTCGCTTCGAGTGCGGGACTACGGACCGGGAGTGCCGGAGACTATGCTGTCCGATGTTTTCTTGCCCTTCCGGCGGATCGCCAATGGAGATTCTGAAGGAGCCGGTTCGGGACTCGCCATCGCCGAACGCGCCGTTCATGTTCATCGAGGAACAATCCGCGCGATGAACGCACCTGTTGGTGGACTGATCGTCGAAATCGACTTGCCCATCGCCTGGTTCTTCAGTTCAGGCAAGCTACTCCGTCGGCTCTCAAAACGACGCCGAAAAGCCGGCAATCTTCCGGCGATATCCGCGTCACGAAGGAATCCACTTGGCCGAGCAACGCCCGGACCGCCGATTTGGCAGGTGACGGGCCCAGGAAGTCCGGTCCTGGGAGATCGGCGCCGAATGGCCGGGGGTGATGCCCCCACGCAATCCGGCACTCCTTTGGGGCCAGTTTCCGAGTGGGCGGCCAGCCGCCCGGACCGACAGGGTCCGAATGCCCTTCCCGGAAGACCTGCATGGACCAAGCCGAAGAAGTCCTTTACCATGCCCTTGCCCGATTGGCGGGCGCTCGACGGCCGAAGTTCGCCGCCTCCATCGCCACCCGGACATCGCGTCCCACCGGCGGGCCTGGACGGGCCCATCGCCAGCTTGTTGCATATTTACGTTTGAGCCTGTTATCTTCGTCAAATCTTCCCTCGAACACAGCAGCAGGAGGACCGAATGACACCGATTGGGCCGATCGCACCGGAAGAGCGCATCAACTCGTTGGACACGCTGCGCGGGTTTGCGCTGCTGGGGATTCTGCCGGCGAACATCCTCATCTTCGGCATGTATTTGGCGGCGGGCAGCGATCCGACAGTGGCAGGCGGGGCGACTGGCTTAAACCTGGCCAGTTGGGCGCTGTTTCGCATCCTGATCGCGGGCAAGATGCGGTGCCTCTTCTCGATGGTCTTCGGAGCCAGCATGATCCTGCTGACGTCTCGGGCCGAGGAGCGCTCCGGGGCCGCCACCGCCGCCGATATCTACTATCGGCGAAATCTTTGGCTGCTGCTGTTCGGCCTGGCGCACGCATTCCTGCTCTACTGGGTATCCCCTTGACTCACCCGACCCCAACCTGTTGTGCCGCCCGCTTTTCGGGTTTTGTGCCGCCGATTAAGGTGTCGTAGGTTTTCGGCGAGGTGGCGGCTGCCTGTTGCATGAG
>Ga0182018_10005505_pt1 | contig 10161 bp, 9 predicted proteins | sample 812P2MmetaG_FD_120490 | JGI IMG/M metagenome (GOLD analysis project Ga0182018, IMG submission 120490) | Permafrost microbial communities from Stordalen Mire, Sweden - 812P2M metaG | ecosystem: Environmental > Terrestrial > Soil > Wetlands > Permafrost | place: Sweden: Stordalen | collected... | reverse complement strand
GGATATTATGGTAAGCCTGGACCGGTGGTTATTCATAAAGGTTTCCAGAGGTTGAAAACCATGCTCGAAGGCTGGCGGACGCGCGGAGATGTGTGAATCTTGTAGGGCTCGTCCGGGCCACCTGCCGCGGCAGGGATCTGGGTCAGGTGGCCCGGACGAGCCGGGCCATGACGAGGTCGCGAGGCTGGGTCATAGCGATTGTGGGCTGACCGGTGCGGCAGGAAATTTTGAAGACCGAATCGTGCGCGATCTGCCGGCTCTCCTGCGGCCCGGCGATGTGCTGGTCGCGAACGACACGCGCGTGATCCCGGCGCAACTGACTGCCTGGCGGGGCGACGCGCGGATCGGCATCACGCTCGATCAGCCTCGGCCAGACGGGACGTGGCACGCACTCGCCCGCAACGCCAGGCGTCTGCGTCAGGGCGATTTGCTTCGTTTCGATGGCGACCTGGAGGCGACGGTGACCTCGCGCGATACGGACGGCGGCGTGACGCTGCGGTTCAACCATGTGGACGACACGTTCGTGACCGCCTTGCGCCAGGCAGGTGCACTGGCGTTGCCGCCTTACATCCACCGGCCGCATGGACCGGAGCCCGAAGATGCCGCGGATTATCAGACGATCTTCGCGGTCCACGACGGCGCGGTCGCCGCGCCCACCGCCGGCCTGCATTTTACCCCTTCATTGCTGGCGGCGTCGGACGCGCTCGGGATCCGGCGGGTGACGGTGACTCTGCATGTGGGGGCCGGCACGTTCCTGCCAGTGCGGGCCGATGACGTGACCCAACACCACATGCACGCCGAACGTGGCACAATTTCCGCCGCGGCCGCCCGAACCATCAACGAGGCACGCGCGGCGGGAGGACGGGTCGTCGCGGTCGGCTCCACCAGCCTGCGCCTGCTGGAAAGCGCCGCCGCCGAGGACGGAACGATCGCGGAATTTGATGGTGAAACGTCATTGTTCATTCTGCCTGGATATCGGTTCCGCGTGGTCGATCTGCTGATGACGAACTTCCATTTGCCGCGCTCGACCTTGTTCATGCTGGTCTGCGCGTTCGCGGGAACCGAAACGATGCGCGCGGCATACGCGCACGCGATCGCTGGTGGATACCGGTTCTATTCCTATGGCGATTCGTCGTTGCTGTGGCGCCATGACAGATAGAGGCTTCCCTTTTCGTCTGGACGCAAGCGATGGCGCGGCCCGCGCGGGAACCATCACCACCGCGCATGGCGAGGTCGAAACGCCGGTGTTCATGCCGGTCGGCACCGCGGGAACGGTGAAGGCGATGACCGCGGACTCAGTACGATCGACGGGAGCGCGGCTGGTTCTCGGCAACACCTATCATTTGATGCTGCGGCCTGGCGCCGAGCGGATCGCCGACCTGGGCGGATTGCATCGGTTCATGGACTGGCCCGGGCCGATCCTGACGGACTCGGGCGGGTTCCAGGTGATGTCGCTGGCGAAATTACGGCGGCTCGACGCGGATGGGGTGACGTTTCAGTCGCATATCGATGGTTCCAGCCACCGGTTGACGCCCGCCGGGTCGATCCGGATTCAACACCAACTCGACGCCACGATCACCATGGCATTGGACGAATGTACGAAATTCCCCGCGACTTATGATGAGGCGCGGCAATCGATGGAAATGTCCATGCGATGGGCCGCTTTGTCACGAGAGAGTTTTGTCGACCGCCCAGGTTACGGGTTGTTCGGGATCGTGCAGGGTAGCATCTATCCAGAGTTGCGCGAGGAGTCGGCGGCCACGTTGACCGCGATTGGGTTTGACGGTTACGCGATCGGCGGCCTCGCGGTCGGCGAAGGTCAGGCGATGATGTTCACCGTGCTGGACAGCACGATCCCGCATCTACCCGTCGACCGGCCACGGTATTTGATGGGTGTCGGCACGCCGGATGACCTGATCGGCGCGGTGCGGCGGGGTGTCGATATGTTCGACTGCGTGATGCCCACGCGCGCCGGACGGACGGCGCGAGCGTTTACCTCGCATGGTATCTTCAATCTGCGGAACGCGCGCTTCGCCGGCGATGGAGAACCGCTCGATCACGCTTGCGGCTGTCCGGCCTGCCTGAAACATTCACGAGCGTATTTGCATCATTTGTTCAAGGCCGAGGAAATACTCGGACCGATGCTGCTCACCTGGCATAATGTGTGGTATTATCAGCAGCTGATGCGTGGCTTGCGACGGGCGATCCAGGACGGGCGGCTCGCGGCGCATGAAGCTGAATTGCGCGCGGCGTGGACCGCGCGGGAGGATCCAGCATGACCGACACCTCCGGCCTGACCCAACTGGGGCAGCGCGTGCCGATCCCCGCTTCGCCGGAGCAGGCTGTGCTGGAACGCGTCGCCGCGCCCTCCGCGGGTAAGACTTATGTGGTGCGGTTCACTTGTCCGGAATTCACGACTTTGTGTCCGTTGACCGGCCAACCGGACTTCGCACACATCGTCGTCGATTATATCCCTCGCGACTGGATCGTGGAAAGCAAATCGCTGAAACTGTTTTTCGCTTCGTTCCGCAATCATGGAACATTCCACGAGGGTTGCACGATGCAAATCGCCGAGCGGCTGATCGCACTGCTCGATCCGGTGTGGTTGCGGATCGGCGGGTATTGGTATCCGCGCGGCGGCATGCCGATCGATGTGTTCTGGCAGAGTGGTGCGCCGCCGGAGGGTGCGTGGATTCCGGCGCAGGATGTGCCAGGGTATCGCGGACGAGGGTGACCGAACGCCACCGGTGCTGTGATTTGCTTCGCGGGGGATCCATACACATGGTCGCGAATGCCTGAGATCGCTATCATCGGACCGGGCGCGATCGGTGGGACCGTGGCGGCATGGCTGACGCTCGACGCTGGCAATGTTGTGACGGTTTGCGCCAGAACGCCATTCGATCAATTGAAAATCGACACGCCCAAAGGTCCGCTTGTCGCGGCACCGAAAGTGCTCGTCACACCGAACGACGCGAACACGGTCGACTGGGTTCTGATCGCCACGAAAGCATACGATGTCGCGGGAGCGGCATCCTGGCTGCCAACATTGACCCGGCCGGGCACGCGCGTGGCGGTGTTGCAAAACGGCGTCGAGCATATCGAGCGATTTGCCTCGTACGCGACGACTCTTGTGCCGGTGATCGTGGATTTGCCGGCGGAACGTTTGGGTCCCGGCCATATCTGGCAACGCCGCGACGGCAGTTTGACGGTTCCGGATGACGTCAATGGACGCGATTTCGCCCGGCTGTTTTTGACCACCGGATTCTCGGTGTGTGCGGCAGATGATTTTCGCTCGGCCGCATGGCGCAAGCTCGCGGTGAATTGCGCGGGCGCGGTGTCGGCGTTGACATTGAAGCCCGCCGGTGTGGCGCGCCGCGAGCCAATCGGCGACATCATGCGTGCGCTGGTGCGAGAGTGTATCGCGGTCGGCCGTGCGTCCGGGGCGGCGTTGGACGACGATCTGGTTGAAGACGTTGTGGCCGGTTATCGAAATGGACCTCCGGACGCGATCAATTCGCTGCACGCCGACCGGCTGGCGAGACGACCGATCGAGATCGACGCTCGCAATGGAGCGATTGTGCGTAGCGGCCGTCGCCATGGCATCGCGACACCGGTCAACCAGATGATCGTCGCATTACTGGAGGCCGCCGCGGCTCCTGATTAACCCGGCGTTGCGAGGCACATACCCGAAAGGTAGCTTCCGCGCCGATCCCGTGTGAACGGAGCGCGCCGTATGGACTATCCCACCCCGGTCGCGATTTTCGACGGACATAACGACTCGGTGCAAAACATGATGGAATTCCGGCCCGACGGCCGGGATTTTCTGCTGCGTTCGGATGCGGGTCATGTCGACCTGCCGCGTGCCAGAGAAGGCGGCATGATCGGCGGTTTGTTCGCCATGTTCGTCAGGCCGGAACATCCGCCGCTGGGCGATCTCACCAAGACCGCGACCGGATACGCGGTGCGGCTCGCGGAGGCCCTCGATCCCTCGTACGCCCGCCAGCGTGGCGACGCCCAACTGGCGGCTTTGACCAGCGTCGCCGCCCGATCGTCCGGACAAATCCGCCTCGCCAGGAGCGTGGATGAGATCGAGTCTGGGCGGCGCGACGGTGCTTTCTCCATCGTGCTCCACATGGAGGGCGCCGACGCGATTGGCCCCGATCTGGACAATCTCGAGCACCTTTACGCGGCGGGATTGCGCTCGCTTGGGCTGGTCTGGAGCCGGCCGAACGTTTTCGGGCATGGCGTTCCGTTCGCTTATCCTCGTTCGCCCGATACCGGTCCCGGGCTTGCCGGGGCGGGAAAAGAATTGGTGCGCGCATGCAACCAGCTCGGGATCATGATCGATGTGTCACACCTGAATGAGCGCGGGTTCTGGGATGTGGCCGAATTGAGCACCGCGCCGCTGGTCGCCACGCATGCCTGCGCGCATTCGATCTGTCCTTCGACACGCAACCTCACCGATCGGCAGCTTGACGCGATTCGCGACTCGGATGGGGTGGTGGGCTGCAATTTCTGCGTCAATGATGTGCGGGCCGACGCGCGGCTGGACGCGAATACGCCGCTTGAACTGGTTGTGCGCCAGTTGACATATTTGGTCGATCGGCTGGGTGAGGATCGCGTGGCGCTCGGGTCGGATTTCGATGGCGCGGTGATGCCCAGGGCGATCGGGGACGCGAGTGGGCTGCAGCGGTTGATCGCGGCGATGCGGGCGCACGGATTTGGCGAAGGCGTGGTGCGCAAGATCGCGATGGACAACTGGCTCCGGGTGTTTCGGCTGAGTTGGCGTTGATCCCGGGGCCCTAAAGAACACCCTTCAGGTCCGTTTTCGAGAAGTCCTGACCAACGGACAGCAGCCCGCACGAATACTCCTTGGCGACGTCGTAAGCAAAGCAATCGCCGAAATTCAACCCGGCGGAATGGGCACCTTTGCCCCATCGTTCATAGGCATCCGCCACGCGGCGGGCGGATGAGGCCGTCACTGTCACGATTTCGAAACCAAGCCCGTCGATCAATCGGGTCATCTCCGCGCCGACATCGCGGCGCGCGGCGACAATCAGGGCTTCAGCGACGGTTCCGGCTGAAATCAAAATCTCGGCTTCGGTTTCCAATATTCTGATGCACGCTTCCGCCTCCGCTTCACCCAACACGATCGCCATGAGCGCCGACGCGTCGACCGCGATCATTCGGGCAATCCATCATCGCGGTACAAGAAATCCTGACTTCTCGCCGCGCCCGGGCCCGGCGTCGCGCGCGCAGCACCGGACGACCGTACTGCTTCGAGCAGTCTGCGCCTCGCGCGCGCGTCCACCATCGCTCTGACAGGGACGAGGCGTACCGCGGCGTGTCCGTGACGGGTCAAAATGACCTCATCGCCCGCTTCCGCCCGCCTGACCAAATCCGTCAACTGGCCTTTTGCTTCGGTCACGGAAATTCGCATGGGACGCACTGGCCTCCTCAGATCTGGCCCAGAACCTGGTTCAATATTTGACAAGCTTTAGACCATCTGTTGGTCCAAATCTATCTGCCGCTGCCCCTCCCTCCGCCCAACCTTGCCTCGCCCCCGCCAAGCGCGTTACCTCCGGCCACCGGCCGCGAAGGAGACCGGCACAAATGCGCGTCAAGGATGTGAAGAAGGTCGTTCTCGCCTATTCCGGAGGCCTCGACACCAGCGTGATCCTGCGCTGGCTCCAGACCACCTACGGCTGTGAGGTGGTGACATTCACCGCCGACCTCGGCCAGGGCGAGGAACTCGGTCCGGCGCGCCAAAAGGCGGAAATGTTTGGGGTGAAGGAAATCTTCGTCGACGATCTGCGGGAAACCTTCGTCCGCGACTTCGTCTTCCCGATGTTCCGCGCGAACGCTCTCTACGAGGGTCAATACCTCCTGGGCACCTCGATCGCCCGCCCGCTGATCGCGCAACGCCAGATCGAGATCGCCGAACAAACCGGTGCCGACGCGGTGGCACATGGCGCGACCGGCAAGGGCAACGACCAGGTGCGGTTCGAGCTGTCGTATTACGCGCTGAAGCCCGACATCAAGATCATCGCCCCGTGGCGCGAATGGGACCTGACCAGCCGCACCAAACTGCTGGAATTCGCCGAGGCGAACCAGATCCCAATCGCGAAGGACAAACGCGGCGAGGCGCCGTTCAGCGTCGATGCCAACTTGCTGCACTCATCGTCCGAGGGGAAAATCCTCGAAGACCCGGCGATCGAGGCCGATGAAATTGTCTACCAACGCACCATCCGGCCGGAGGACGCGCCGGATAAGGCCACCGTCATCTCGGTCGATTTCGCGCACGGCGATCCAACCGGTATCGACGGCGTGACCCTGTCCCCAGCCGCCTTGCTGACGCGGCTCAACGAACTGGGCAAAGCCAACGGCATCGGCCGGCTCGACCTGGTGGAGAATCGTTTCGTCGGCATGAAGTCGCGCGGTGTTTACGAAACGCCGGGCGGCACGATCCTGTTGCTCGCGCATCGCTCAATGGAGAGCATCACGCTGGATCGCGAGGCGGCGCATCTGAAAGACAGCCTGATGCCGCGCTATGCCGAGCTAATCTACAACGGATTCTGGTTCAGCCCGGAGCGGCGGATGTTGCAGGCGCTGATCGATGAAAGTCAGAAAAGCGTCACCGGCCGGGTGCGCCTGAAACTTTACAAAGGCAACGTCACCTGCATCGGCCGCGAATCGCCGCACAGCCTGTACGACACGCGGGTCGTTACGTTCGAGGAAGATCAAGGCGCCTATGACCAGTTCGACGCCCAGGGGTTTATCAAGCTGAATGCGTTGCGGCTGCGGCTGGGGGCGATGGCGGGGCGGCGCGGCGGTTCGCTGTGAACGTGACGCGCGCGGGACGGTGAGGCTCGGATGCGGATGACCTTCGCGCGTCTATGGATCGCGTGCTTGCTGCTGGCCCTGCTGGATGCCTGCGCGCGCAATCCAATCAACTGCGATCTTGTCTCAGTCGCGAAGATGCCGCTGGAGGTGCATAGTCGGCTGTTGGTCATCCCGGCGGGCATCGACGGCAAATGGGTCACGCTGCTGGTCGACACCGGCGCCGAGCGCACCGTCCTCGCCGCCGACGTCGTCGCCAAACTGGGCCTCGCGCGCGACAACAAGATCTTGACCCGGTCGACGGGCATGGGTGGAACGTTCACATCCCCCGACGCGATCATTCCAGGCCTGGTGCTTGGAGGCGTGCGCTTCCCGCTCACCCGTATCGCCGTGGCGCAGTTCCGCTTCGGTTCAGAGTTGGCGGTGGATGGGCTTCTGGGCGCGGATATTCTGACCGCGTTCGATCTCGATATCGACGTGCCCGGTAAGACATTGACATTGTACCGGCAACGGCTGTGCCCGGACGTTCAGCCGCCCTGGACCGAGCCATTCGCCGCGGTCTCCGGCGTGCGCTCATTGCCGCCGGACCGGCTGTTGGTTCCGATCAAGCTGGACGGGGTGGAGGGGATGGGAATCCTCGACACCGGCGCCCAGGCGACGACGATCGGCGTGCGCATGGCGAACCGGCTTGGACTGACGCCCGAATCCATGGTGACCGATCCGATCGTGCAACATCGCGGCGCCGGGTCGGGCTCGCAGGAGGCCCGGTTGCATCGGTTCAGCTTGCTGCAAATCGGGCCGGCGGCGGCGCCTGACCCGGTTCTGTCGGTACTGCCGGTGGACGCGGGGGTGGGGGACGCGCTGGTCGGCGAAGATTTTATCAACGGCAGGCGGATTTGGCTGTCATATTCGAACCGCGCGGTGTTCATCGGGACGACGAGCCCGCCGCCGCCGAAGTAAGCGGCCGGTCTATGCGACCCGGCCGTGGCAGAACTTGTATTTCTTGCCCGACCCGCATGGGCACAAAGCGTTGCGCCCGACGGTGCCCCAGGTCGACGGGACCGCCGGATCGACCGCGACCGCGGCCGGCCGCTGCGTGCCGATCATCACCGCGCTGTCCGACCACGCCGGCGCGAGTTCGCCGTCATCGCCGTCGTCGCCAAACGCGGAACCGGGCGAAGGATGCAGTTCGAGCATCTCCGGCGCGGCGAATGGCGGCGGGACCGGCGGTTGCTCATGTGCGATTTCAACCCGCGAGAGCATTCCGGTGACACGTTGCTTCAGATCGTCCAGCATGAAGTTGAACAGCACGAACGCTTCGGACTTGTATTCGTTCAGCGGATCGCGTTGCCCGTAGGCACGCAGGCCGATGCCCTGGCGTAGATGATCCAGCGCGTAAAGATGCTCTTTCCAGACATTGTCCAGGGTTTGAATCAGGACGCTTTTTTCGACGAAGCGCAGCGTATCGGCACCGAAACGTTGTTCTTTTTCCATATAGGTCTGAGTGGCCGTCTCCACGATGCGCTCTTCCAGCGCGGCTTCGTCCATACCGTCCTCGTGGCCCCATTGCTCGATCGGAAGGTTGAGGAGCAATCCTTGGTTCAGGTCCGCGGCGAGTTCCGCGAGTTCCCAGCTTTCCGTCAAACCGCGTGACGGCACACGCCGTTGCACCATGTTGCCGATGATCTCGCCACGCATGTCGGCGATGGTCTCGCCCACGTCGTCGGCGCGCATGAATTCCTTCCTCTGGGCATAGACCTCCTTGCGCTGCGCGTTCATCACGTCGTCGTATTTCAACACGTTCTTGCGCATGTCGAAGTTGCGGGCTTCGACTTTCTTCTGCGCCTTCTCCAGTGCCTTGTTGATCCAGGGGTGGACGATCGCCTCGCCGTCTTGCAACCCCAGTCGCTGGAGCATGCCGCCCATTCGGTCGGAACCGAAGATGCGCATCAGGTCGTCTTCCAGCGACAGGAAGAAGCGGGACTGGCCCGGATCGCCTTGGCGGCCAGAGCGGCCGCGTAATTGATTGTCGACACGGCGGCTTTCGTGGCGTTCTGTGCCAATGACCAGCAGACCGCCCGCCTGTTTCACGACATCGTGCGCGGCGGAGATTTCCCGTTCCGCCTTTTCGCGGATGGCTGTCCGCTTTGCTTCGTCCTCGACGCCGTCAAGTTCCTTGCGCAGCCGCATCTCCAGATTGCCGCCCAACTTAATGTCGGTGCCGCGGCCCGCCATGTTCGTCGCGATCGTCACCGCGCCCGGCGCGCCCGCCTGGGCAACGATCTCCGACTCCTGTTCGTGATAACGAGCGTTCAGCACGGCGTGGGGCACACGCTTTTTCTTCAGCAATTCGCTGATGATTTCGCTTTTCTCGATCGAGGTGGTGCCGACCAGTACCGGCTGCTTGCGTTGCCTCGCCTCGTCGATCAGCTTCGCCACCGCTTCGTATTTCTCGGCGGCGGTGCGATAGACCTCGTCGTGCTCGTCGTTGCGGATGACCAGAACGTTGGTCGGGATCTCGATCACTTCGAGTTTGTAGATTTCCGCGAACTCGTCCGCCTCTGTGAGCGCCGTGCCGGTCATGCCGGATAGTTTCGGATACAGGCGGAAATAGTTCTGGAAGGTGATCGAGGCGAGGGTTTGATTCTCCGGCCGGACGTTCACGTGTTCCTTGGCTTCCAGCGCCTGGTGCAGGCCTTCCGAGAAGCGGCGGCCGATCATCATACGGCCGGTGAACTCATCGACCAGGATCACTTCGCCGTCGCGGACGATGTAGTCGACGTCACGTGCGTACAGAGTATTTGCCCGCAACGACTGTTGCACGTGGTGTACCAGCGACACGTTGAAGATGTCGTATAGATTGCCCTCGGTCAGCACGCCGGCCTCGCGCAGCAGGTCTTCCACGCGTTCGGCGCCCGGTTCAGTCATCGCGACGGTGCGCTGCTTTTCGTCTTTCTCGTAGGTCGACGGATCGGCGGCCAGCACCTTCACGATTTCATCGACGCGGCGATACAGGTCGGAACTGTCGTCGGCGGGACCGGAGATGATCAGCGGGGTCCGCGCCTCGTCGATCAGGATCGAGTCGACCTCATCGACGATGGCGTAATTGAAGTCGCGCTGGACCATGTCTTCCAGCCGGTAGCGCATATTGTCGCGCAGATAGTCGAAGCCGAACTCGTTATTGGTGCCGTAGGTGATGTCGCATTCGTACTGGGCTCGCCGCACCGACTCGTCCAGGTCGTGCACGATCACGCCGACGGTCATGCCGAGGAACGTGTAAATCTGGCCCATCCAGTCGGCGTCGCGGCGGGCGAGGTAGTC
>Ga0182018_10005503_pt1 | contig 10169 bp, 11 predicted proteins | sample 812P2MmetaG_FD_120490 | JGI IMG/M metagenome (GOLD analysis project Ga0182018, IMG submission 120490) | Permafrost microbial communities from Stordalen Mire, Sweden - 812P2M metaG | ecosystem: Environmental > Terrestrial > Soil > Wetlands > Permafrost | place: Sweden: Stordalen | collected... | reverse complement strand
CACCCGGCGCTGCCGCTCGTTCATGTGCGGCAACACCACCTCGAAGAATCGCGCGAGCGCCTCCTCGGTGACCTCCACACGGCCAGGATACTACGCGCGTATTAACCTGGCGTGGACCCTAAGTGGCCGGTTGGCACCTGGCAAGGGCACTCGTTCGATCTGTTGTGTGGTCATCATTCTCCTCGGTGACAAGTGCCGGCCCACCCACCCAGCGCGTCAACGTTCGGCGACCGCAAGTCGAAGACTCGTTGGCATTGCCGTCCCCAACAGGTGGCGGGGTTACCTCACCATCGTGATGCGCCTGGGCCCTCACGTCATCGCGCTCAGGTATCGAACTCGCATTGTTCGGAAGTACAACGCGGCGTAAACCCTCAAGGTTGACGAAGGTGCATCCCCTCGGTCAGGACTCCGCGACAAGCCCCGACTCGTATGCGATGACGACCAGTTGCGTGCGATCCCGAGCGGAGAGTTTCGCGAGGACCCGGCCCACGTGAGCCTTCACGGTAGGCATGCTGATGTGCAACACCTCGGCCAGTTCGGAGTTCGAAAGACCGCGCGCGATGTGCACCAGGACCTCTCTTTCGCGCTCGGTCAGCCGATCGAGGTCGCTTCGCCGCTTCGTCGGCGACTGGAGTTGACTGGCAAAGTGATCGATCAGTCGTCGTGTGACGCTCGGCGCAAGGAGAGCCTCACCGTCTGCCACGATCCTGATCGCGCTGAGCAGCTCATCAAGGGGACGGCGCTTTAGCGCGAAGCCGCTAGCGCCGGCGCGGATCGCCTCGAAGACGGATTCGTCGAGGTCGAAAGTTGTGAGCATCAACACGTGGGGTGGATCGTGGCGCACGGACGTGATCGTACGAGTGGCCTCGATGCCATCCATGACCGGCATTCGAACGTCCATGAGCACGACGTCGGGTGACACTTCGACGGCGAGGCGGATGGCCTCGGCGCCGTCGGCGGCTTCTCCGACGACCTCCATGTCGTCCTCGGCATCGATGACCGAGCGGAACGCACTGCGCAACAAAGCTTCGTCGTCGACGACGAGCACCCGGATCGTCACGCTCGGCGCCCTCGGGGGATGCGAGCCGCCACGCGGAAGCCCCGGCCCGGAAGCGGTTCGGCTGTGAGCGAACCCCCGAAGGCGCGGGCCCGTTCTTGCATTCCTACGATCCCGTGTCCCCGTTCGGCCGTGACTTCGGACCATTCGCCCCACGACCCGGGGCCGTCGTCAACGACCTCAACCCGGATCTCGTCCGTGGACGCCGTGAGGTCGACCGACGCTTGAGCGCCGGGGGCATGTTTCACCACGTTAGTAAGCGCCTCTTGCACGATGCGGAAGATCGAAAGCTGAAGCGCGGGTGAGAACGAACGATCGGTGCTCAGCGAGCAAAGCTGCACCCCGACCCCGGCTGAGCGGACCGACTCGAGGAGGTCATTCAGGTCCGCCAAACCCGGCGTCGGAGACAGTCCCTCTGGAGTGGTGGCGCCCGCCCGCAGGAGGCCAAGCATGACATCGAGCTCGTCTTGGGCAGTCCGTCCTGCCGACTCGATCGACTCGAGTGCTCCGGCGACGTCCTCAGGTCGCTTCGCAAGCAGACGGCGCGCCACTCCCGCCTGTACGGTGATCACCGCGAGTGCGTGGGCCACGACGTCGTGGAGCTCTCGTGCGATACGGATGCGCTCGTCTTGGATAGCCAGTAAGGCTCGCTGCTCTCTTGCCGCGCTCTGGTGCGCCGTGACGCGCGACGAGTAGGCAACCTGGTCTGCGACGACCCACGCCACGACGAGAGGGAGGATGCCCGCGAGTGCGTCCAAGGTGACACCACCATGCCCGTTGGCGATCACGGTGACAGCGAGTGAGACTCCGATGGTCGCAGCTGTCGCCCCAAGAGCAGCGGCCGCCACGCGACGCGGCCGCTGAGCGGTGACGGAATACGCGGCGAGTCCAAGCATCACGCTGTACGGAAAGGGGGAGCGCCCCAAGGCCAACAGAGCGTCGACGCTACCGGCCGTCGCCAAAAGAGCCGTCAGCGACCACCGCCTCCGGAACGCGATCGGGATGCTCGCCAGCAGGCCGAGGCCGACACTTAGTGGCCATCGTGGAGAAGCAAACGGGCGAATGGCGAAGGTTGACGACACGATTCCGACGAGTGCCACGAGTCTATCGAGCGCCAGCCACCGCTGACGTGTGCTCAGACCGCCGAGCAACCGGGGTCGAGAGGCGGTCGAATCGTCGGTCGACATTGACCCAACGGTAGCCTCAGAGTGCTTCGAGCGCATCAGTCTCCGGTATCAGGAGCGAGTAGTCCTGAGGATATAAAGCAACGTTTGCCCTAGTTCTGAAGTTCACGCAGGAGCTCTCCACTGTTGCAGACCGCATCGCGACGACCAGTTGCTAGCCACCCTGCGGAGCGTCCCGAAAGTTCACGCTGGATCGGCCTCGGCTATCCCTTGGTGCGTTCGCGGGCACTCGCCATCAGGAGCCTATGTGACCGATAATTGGCGCCCTTTACCGAGCGTGAGCGTGAGTCTGCTCGTCGTCCCCGGACTTTCGAACGCAGAAGTGGCCGAGACGCTCCACGTGAGCGTACCCACAGCCGAGACCGATGTGAGCAGGATCCCCACGAAGCTCGCCGCCCGTTGACCGTGCCCGGCTCATCGTCATCGCTTACGAGTCGAGATTGGTCGAGCTAGGCCAATCAAAGGCCATCCCGTCTGGACGCTCGACGCCAGATCCATCTCGAGGATCACGCGTGGCAGCCTTTTGGATGACACGCATTCGATCCTTGCGCCCGACGACATATGAGCCGCGGCTCGCCACCATGGAGACGTGAGACTGAACGCCGAAAGGTCGTGAGTGTGCAGTGAGCTTCCTTGAGCTACAAGACATCTCGAAGAGTTACGGCGAAGGGCCTACCGAGGTCGATGCCCTCTCCCATGTTGACCTCTCGGTCGATGCCGGCGCTCTCGTCGCGGTCATGGGCCCGAGCGGATCGGGGAAGAGCACATTGCTGACGATCGCGGGGAGCCTGGAGGATCCTTCGAGCGGTGACGTGGTCCTCGGTGGCACCGCACTGTCAACGATGTCGCGCAACAACAAAGCAAGACTCCGTCGGCGCACGATCGGGTATGTCTTCCAGGACTACAACCTCTTAACCGGGCTGACCGCGGTTGAAAACGTCGCGCTTCCTCTTGAGCTCGACGGGGTTCCTGTCAAGAAAGCGCGTGCTGCCGGCATGGCTGCCCTTGAGGAGCTTGGCGTCGCCGAGCAGGCGCCACGCTTCCCCGACGAGCTCTCTGGAGGTGAGCGGCAACGAGTGTCGATCGCCCGTGCGGTGGTGGGAGAGCGCCAATTACTCCTCGCCGACGAGCCTTCGGGCGCCCTTGATTCGGTCAACGGAGAAGCCGTGATGCGTTTCATCCGCGCCGCGTGCCATCGTGGCGTAGCAGCAGTCGTCGTGACCCACGACGCGCACTTGGCCTCGTGGGCCGACCGGGTGGTATTTCTCAAAGACGGACGCGTCGTCGAACAGACCGTGCCACCAGGCGACCTTGCGTCACTCCCCGAGCGCAACCCAGCTCGATGAGCACTCTAATTGTGCAGGACGGGGTCGAGCTGGGCGACGGTGGCTGGGTAGCCCGGCGCGCGATGGCCCGGTGGGCTTGGCGGCTCTTCCGTCGCGAGTGGCGTCAGCAGCTGCTGGTATTAGCACTCGTCACCGTCGGCGTTGCGGCGACGATCCTCGGGGCGGCGGTGGCCACCAACACGCCAATTCCGTCCGACGTGGGGTTCGGGTCCGCCAACCACGCAGTCATCATCCCCGGTTCTGATCCTCACCTGACGGCCGATTTCGCCGCGATCAGGGCGCACTTCGGCACCATCGAAGTGATCGAGAGCGAGAACCTCTCCACCGGAACGGTGAACACCGCTGAGCTTCGGGCGCAGGACCCGAACGGCGTTTACGGACGCCCAATGCTTTCCCTCGTCTCCGGGCGCTACCCGGTGGGTGCGAGAGAGGTCGACTTGACGCAAGGACTGGCATCCACCTATGAGGTGTACATCGGTGACACCTGGCATGGAGATGGCCAGGCCCGACGCGTCGTGGGCCTGGTCGAGAATCCCCAGAACCTGGCGGATGAGTTCGCCCTGGTGGCCCCGGGGCAGCTTGGCACGCCGACCCAGGTGACGGTGCTCTTCAAAGCCACGACATCGAGCATCGACACGGCGCAAGCCGCCGGATTCCAACTCCCCAGAGGCGCGATTCTCCAGACTCCACCGACATCCTCGGACAGTCTCATCAATCCGTCCGTTATCGTCCTCGTCCTCGACACCTTCGGGTTGCTCCTCATCGGTTTGGTGGCCATCGCCGGCTTCACGGTGATGGCCCAGCGCCGCACGCGCGCACTGGGCATTCTCGGTTCACTCGGTGCCACAGATCGCCATGTTCGGTTCGTGTTGATGGCCAATGGCGCTGTAGTGGGAGTCGTTGCCACACTCATCGGTGCCGCGCTGGGCTCATTGGGATGGTTCGCCTACCACCCACATCTGGAAACTAGTGCCAATCACCGCATCGCCTTGTTTCATCTGCCATGGTGGTTGATCGGGACGGCGATGGCCCTTGCGATCGTGACTGCCATCGTGGCCGCCCAATGGCCGGCGCGTGCCAGTGTCCGCCTTCCCATCGTGGCGGCCCTTTCGGGGCGCCCCGCCCCTCCCATCGAGAAGCAGCTCTCGTCCTTGCGTGGCGGCGTCCTCTTGGCCATCGGCGTGGCCGTCACCGCCGTGGCCGGCGAGTCGAAGGCCCATGGGGGAGGACAGCTGCCGCTCGTCGTCGGCATCGTGGCCCTCGTGGCCGGGAGCCTGTTCCTTGCTCCCGTGGCCATCACTACGCTGGCCGATTTCGGGCAGCGCGCGCCGATCGCGGTACGGCTGGCACTGCGAGACCTCTCCCGCTACCGGGCTCGCTCGGGGTCGGCTCTGGGTGCAATCTGCATTTCGGTCATCATCGCTGTAATCATCTGCGTCGCCGCCACCGCCAGATTCTCCAATGTCCTGGACTTCGCCGGGCCGAACCTCCCGGCGAACCAGCTCATCGTCTATGTCGGCTGTAGCACTGATGGTGGCCAGTGCCCCTCGTCGCCTCCGACCGGAGCGAAGGCCGCGACCCTGCGGTCCGACGTCGCCGCCTCACTCGGCACGCACGACGTTCTCACCCTCGACTCGGCAGTCAACCCGAGGACGACCAACATTCCCGCCTCCCAAGGGGGGAACCCGACCGCGACGCTCTTCCAGGCAAGTGCCCACGACAACAACTACTCGGGTCCACTCTATGTCGCCACCCCGGCTCTCCTGGACCTCTACGGCATCAACCAGAGGGACATCGACTCGACCACCGACATCCTTACGGCGCGCGTGGGTCTTGCCGGTATGGCCGACATCCAAATCCTCTTCGGCGATGCCTATTCACAAGGCCCGGGTATCTCAGGCTGTCCACCCGTGAGCTGCTTCAACAGTCCAAAGATGCAGACTCTTAGCAATCTTCCGACCGGCACTTCTGCGCCCAATACGGTCATCACCGAACACGCGGTGCACACACTTGGGCTGCAGCTCGTCGCGACGGGCTGGCTCTTCCAGACAGCCCGGACCTTGACTCCAGTCCAGATCAACGATGCCCGGCAGGCGGCCAGCAGGGTGGGCGCCACCATCGAGACAAAGTCATCAGAGATAGGGCTCTCTCAACTGACCAGCTGGGCCACCGCAGGCGGAATACTCCTCGCACTTGGTGTATTGGCCATGACAGTCGGTCTGATCCGCAGCGAGACGGCTGGTGACCTGAGAATCCTGACCGCCACCGGCGCTAGCAGCAGCACCCGCCGCACCCTCACCGCCACCACCGCCGGTGCCATGGCCTTGCTTGGAGGCCTGCTTGGCACAGCCGTCGCCTACCTGGCCTGTGTAGCCTTCTTCGGAAGCACGCTTGGTGAACTCGGTCATCCTCCGTTAGCCGATCTCCTCTTCATCCTTGTTGGCATGCCGCTGGCCGCCACCATCGCCGGCTGGTCTTTCGCAGGACGCGAGCCGTCCGTTCTCGCCCGACGGCCACTCGAGTGAACCAACCTCGTCATACCGGTGGCCCGAAGCCGCTGACGTTCAGCGCGCCACGCCGAACGTCTGTCCAAGTCACTGGACCAAGTACACCGTGTCGACGATTCTCGAAGCTGCTTTGGTTGAGTCAGTTGGCTGAAGACCGCATAACGTAATTGCCCGGGATCCATTGCCCCGAGCGGGATGTGCCTGATTCATGATTTCGATGACGCATGGGTTTCGGCCCTAACGTCTCGGGAGCTCGGCGGGCTGGCTCTGGAAGTGCCTGCCGCCTGAGGGTTGGCTTCTCGTAACGAAGTGCCAGCCGCCGGGATCCTTGGCCACGGCGTGGCTCGAATGAGGCGAGCACACAGATCTCATCAGGAGTGCCCGTCGTGGCTTCCCAACTCACAGAGGGAGGAGCACGGTGGTGCTCATAGGAATCGACCCTGTGGGTGCCGAAAACGTCATCCGTCCCCCCTCAGCTGGACTTTCGTCAGCGTGACGCTTGCGACGAAGCTCAGCTATGGCACTGTCGTTCCTCTACCTGGGATTCGTCCGGATCCTCCAACTCCTCCGGCTCTTCCGACGTGACCACCACGAGTTGGCGATAGAGGTCGTCGTGCTCCGTCACGAGGTGGCGGTGCTTCGCCGCCAGGCCCGGCGCTGCGACCATCTGACCGGGCACTGCTCGCCGGACTGAGCCGACTCCTTGCCCGTCGGCTCCGGGGACGGTTCTTCGTCCAGCCCGAGACCCTGCTGCGTTGGCATCGGGACCTGGTCCGACGTCGGTGGACCTATACGCACCGGTCGGGTCGACCGAGCATCCCCGGCGGCACTGTCCAGATCATCCTCCGGTTGGCCGGGGAGAACCCGACCTGGGGGTATCGCCGGATCCACGGCGAGCTGGGCACCATGGGCATCGAGATGGCACCGTCGAGTGTCTGGGCCATCCTGCGCCGCCACGGCGTCGACCCGTCCCCGAGGCAAACCGGACCCAAGTGGGCCGAGTTCTTGAAGAGCCAGGCGTCAATGATGTTGGCCTGCGACTTCTTCACGGTCGACACGGTACTGCTGCGGCGCCTCTACGTGCTCTTCTTCATCGAACTCGACACCCGGCGGGTCTATGCGACCGGGGTGACGGCCACCCCGGTCGAGGCATGGGTCGTCCAGCAGGCCCGCAACCTGACCATGGTGCTCGCCGAGCGGGCTCGGCCCGTCCGTTTCCTGGTACGGGACCGAGACGCCAAGTTCGCAGCCGGTTTCGACGATGTCTTCCGTTCCGAGCGGATCCGGATCATCAGCACGCCCGTCCGGGCCCCACGGGCCAACGCCTTCGCCGAGCGCTTCGTTGGCACCATCCGCCGGGAGTGCCTCGACCGCTTGCTGATCGTCACCCGGCGTCAGCTCGAGGCGGTCCTCACCGAGTATGTCGATCACTACAACGGCCACCGGCCCCACCGGTCTCTCAACCAGACGTCGCCACTCACGACGTCGCCGGTGATGCCTCCGACAACGTCCCCCAACCCAGCGCAGCTGCGAAGATCGGACCGACTCGGCGGTCTCATCCACGAGTACAAACTGGCTGCGTGAGGCCGACGGATGAGATTTTCGGCACCCACACGCTCGGCTTGGAGTTTGAGCTGTTTGTCGATGACGTCTAGGCGTCAGTTCGCTTCTACGGGGCAACCCTCGGGCTCGCGCCACCAGAGACTTGGTCCTCCGATGGATATGTGCCACTGACGGGGGGCGTAGTAACCATTGGCGTCCAAAATTATACGAAGCTGCCGCTGACCACCACTTCAGTCGCGAGCGCCTCGCCGGGCCGCGAGGCGTCGGGCTGGAGATCGTCATCGAGGTTGATGATGTTGAGCGTGCCTACGCCCTCGCCAGTCCCGAGGCAGAACGCCACCACGGACGGATCGAACCGCTCGGCGACCGACCGTGGGGCACCAGAGACTTTCGTCTTATAGATCCTGATGGGTACTACGTGCGGGTCACCTCTCGTAGGGGCTAGTCGCTGCTGATCGCCCGGCAGTGGCGGGAGTCCGCAATGGGATTGGCTACCGGGTTCGGTTGGCCTGGGGTCGAACAGGCGAGTGTCCGAACAGGTCAGGTCGCGGTCAGCGGTGCGAACACCTCGTCAAAGACTCCGATCATCGCCCGCCATGACCTGGCGTCTGCGTCTTTGTGGTACGCCTTCTCAGGCAACCCCGACTGGTCTGCGTTGGGGTTGGTGAAGCTGTGCTTGGCGCCGCCGTAGAGGTTCATCTGCCAGTCGACGCCCGCGACGCGCATCTCCTCCTCGAACGCCATCCGCTCGGCTGCGGGCATGAGGGGGTCCTCGCTGCCGATGCAGACGAGAACCTTCCCGGTGATCTTGCGGGAGTCCGCAGGGTCATGGTCAGCCGAACCGGGGTGGAAACCGACCACGGCCTTCAGGTCGGCGTGGTCTCTAGCCAGCTCGAGCATCATCACGACCCCGAAGCAGTAGCCGATCGCAGCGACCTTCGTGCTGTCCACCCGCGGCTCAGCCGTCAGGACCTCAAGCGCTGCCCGGCCGATGGCTCTCATACGGTTCGGGTGCGTTCCCAGGTCGATGAGCTGGGCCATCATCTCGTCGGGGTCGGTGTAAACACGCCTGCTGCCGTAGTAGTCGATGGCAAGAACGACGTAACCGAGTTCGGCCAACCGGCGGGCACGGCCCAGCTCGTGTTCATCAAGGCCGCCGGCCTCATGCGCCACCAGCACCGCGGGTCGCTTGTCCTCACCTTCAGGCAGCACCAGCCGGCCCAACATGACGGTGCCATCGACAGCGTACTCAACCTCGCGAGTCTGCATCACCCGAAAGTACCGCTCAGCACGGTACCTGATCCACCCAACTCAACCAGCCATAGAAACGCCTCATTCGTTGCAGCGTGGCCGTCTGGGTACTTGGTCCGAGCCGCACCTCTGACATCTCATAGAGCGAACCTGATGTGGGAACGCCGCACGTCATAGACCGTGCTCATGCGAGTGCATTCCGGAAGACCCGCCCGGTCAGCTGCCCGGTCAGGGGAGGTCATGAGGGCCCTCGTGGAGACCCTTGACACGGTCAAGGGAGCAGAGGGACATGGGCGAGTGGTGGAACGCCCACTTGATCAAGCTCGCCCGAACAGTCCAACGAGGCGAAACCCCTGCCTGTCAACTCGCTCGAGGCAAGTGTACGGCGGTCGTGTCGGCGGCTCTTTCATCCTCTGCATCGTCTTGAAGACAGTTCCCACGGCGTAGGTCGACCCGACCTCTGCCATTTTGTCGAAGACCTCACGCACCGTGAACGCCTCCTTGCCCGATTCCGCCGAGAGGGTGGTGAGGGCTGCCAGCACTTCGTCGCGGCACGTTGAGAGCACTGGCTTGCGGAATCCAAGGCGCACCTGGCGGCCGGGAAAACTGAGAACGTGGTTCGTATACTGAGGCAGCACCTCCACCCGCGTTCTTCCTGATCAGAGGGTTTTGCGATCTCTATGCCGTGGACTGCTCGTCGTCGATGTCCGCGAAATGTCCGCGTGACGATTCGTACATCGACAGATTCGTACATCGCGTTGAGTCGGTCGGGGGCGGCCTTGTCGACTGCCACGGGGAGTGAACCGCAGACGTCGGCGGTCGTACGGATGCTGGCGTGACCGAGACGCTTCTGAATCACTTCCAACGGTTCCCCCGTCTCCCTCATATGGTGCCCAGCGGAGTGTCGCAGCCGATGGAATGTGAGTCTGCTGTCGAGCTTGGCCTTCTTGAGGGCGGGCCGGTACACACGTCTACGGAAGTTGTTGGCTCGAACCGGTCCACCATCGGGGGCTTGAAGCACGTAATCGTCGGGTTCCCTTCTCCCAGTGCGTTGAAGGTGGTCCGCCAGGACGCGCACGATAAAGTCTGGCAAGGAGATCGTTCGGACTGATGACCTCGTCTTGCCGTCGCCGACGACCAGCCGTCCGTCGACCTCGTTCACCGTCTCTTCCATCGTGACCGTCTTGCGGAAAAAGTCGATGGCCTTGACCCTGAGCCCAAACACTTCGGCCTCGCGAAGCCCGAGTGAACCCAGGAAGAT
>Ga0182018_10005501_pt1 | contig 10172 bp, 8 predicted proteins | sample 812P2MmetaG_FD_120490 | JGI IMG/M metagenome (GOLD analysis project Ga0182018, IMG submission 120490) | Permafrost microbial communities from Stordalen Mire, Sweden - 812P2M metaG | ecosystem: Environmental > Terrestrial > Soil > Wetlands > Permafrost | place: Sweden: Stordalen | collected... | reverse complement strand
GGTGTAAATTGCAGTGTGAATGTGCTGCTACTGTTGGGAAGAAAGCTAGCGCTGTTGAGAGCGCCGAATACTGAGATAACCGGCGTAGAGTTGTTCCCGTCGAAGAACAAATTCAAGCCGTTGACGCTGAAGGCGCTGTAGGGGTAAGCGAAGATATAGTACTTATAGCTCTTGCCCGCCTGTAATGGAATGGAAATGCCGGACTGCGCGTCGGAAGGGCCATTGACCGGCGCGGTTGCATCCGCGTTCAACGCCAGCCATAGGTCCCAAGCCGAGTCGCCACCAAGCGTATTCCAATAGTCAGCTCCGGTAGAGGCACCGGTGGAGTTTGTCGAAAACTGAATTGCCCCCGTGAGTGTGGTCTGTGACTGCGCCGATGCGGGAACCATCAGGAACGCAAGCAGGACCAGGGGACGCCGATGTTTTTGGAGATGTTCTTGGAGGCTTTTCGCTGGATAGATCCCTCGAAAGTGGCGATCCGCGGTCGTCAGAGTCAATGCCAGATCCTTTCTGCCGGGGAGCGCACGTTGCGTGGAGTATAGCACCAGACTTGGAAAGCATGCAAATTGCTGTGTAGGGAGAAGTACGGTTACGGTGTGACGATATCCGCCGCCAGCCTCACCCGTGGAGGCTTGTGATACACTGCCCCCAGTTATGGTCGCGAAACTTCTTTTCACTCTGGTTCTGGTTTGCGGATATGCGTTCGCCGTCGAGCGCGGCGAGGAGATCCGGCTTTGGCCGAATGGCGCGCCGGGGTCGGAAGGGGAAACCGCGGCCGAAGTGTTCGACTCGGCGGCCAATTCCAAGCTACCCAAACGATTCACCGTGGTGCATTACCCGTCGATCTACGTTTTCCTGGCGCCGCAGGAGAAGGCCAATGGGATCGCCGTCGTGGTCGCACCCGGCGGCGGCCACTCGCAGCTTGTCATCGACAAGGAGGGCTGGGAAATCGCCGATTGGCTGAATCGGAACGGCATCGCCGCCTTCGTGCTGAAGTACCGGCTGGCGCGCGCGCCGGGATCGCACTACGCCGTCGACCGGGATGCCCTGGCGGACACGGCGCGGGCCGTGCGCACGGTGCGCAGCCGCGCCGCCGAGTGGGGCGTGGATCCGGCGCGCATCGGATTCATGGGCTTTTCGGCGGGTGGCGAACTGGCCGCTCTGATCGAGACGCGCTTCGACGCGGGCAGCCCGGGCGCAGGCGATCCGGTGCAGCGCGTCAGTTCACGCCCCGATTTTGTGGCGGCCATCTATCCCGGATTCCAGCCCGGAACGATCACCGTGCCCAAAGACGCGCCTCCGGCATTTCTGATGTGTACCGATGAGGACCGGGCGCACGTGGTGACCACCGTCAACCTTTATCTGGATCTGGAAAAACAGGGCGTTCCCACCGAGATGCATATCTACGCCAGCGGTCCGCACGGTGTGGGAATGCGGCCCTCGCATTTGCCGGTGGCGACCTGGCCGGATCGGCTGCGCGATTGGATGGTCGACCGGAAGCTGCTGAAGGAGTAGGATACTGCGGATTATGAAACGCTGCACCACCTTCTTCTTTCTGATCGCCATGGCTCTGTCCGCTCAGCCCGGCAAAGAAGCTCCGCCGATTAGTGCGCCGCCTCTGGACGTTTCCCAGCCCTTCACCGGCTGGGACGCTTTCCGCGGCAACATCGTAATCGTAGACTTCTGGGCCACTTGGTGCGGGCCCTGCATCGCCGGCCTCGACAAAGTCGCAAAGTTCGAGAAGGACTTCGGCGGCCAGCCCGTCCGATTTCTTACCGTGGCCAGCGACGAAATGCCGCGCGTGAAAAAGTATTTCGCCGAGAAGGGCCTCGCGCTGCCGGCGTTCGTCGAAGGAACCGACGGAAAGACCTTCGCGGCGTTCGGCGTCCAGACCATTCCCGCTGCCGCCATCATTGATCGCCAAGGCCACCTCATCGCGGTCACACCCGGCGACAACGTGACGGTCGAGGTCATCCGCAGACTCCTGAAGGGCGAAAAGGTCGACCTGCCGCCCTACGAACGCAGCAACAACATCACTTGGGATCGGGACGAAATCCTGTGGCAGGACGGTGTCCAGCCCGAGTTTCAAGTCGTGCTCAAGCCCATGCAGGTGTCCGGCGGCGGTTTTATATACAAGCCTGGTTCCAACCACATCAGCGGCGATGGCGCCCCCGTCGATGCGCTGATCCAAGCGGCCTGGCAAACCGACCACTTCCATCTCGATTGCCGCGCCAAATTGCCCGGCCAGATCTACCGCTACGCCGCGACCGTCCCGAAAGGCCGCGAGTCCGAATTGCTGCCCGCGTTGCAAGACGCCATCCAGCGCAACTTCGGCCTCCGCATTCATTGGGACGGCCAGGAACGCGATGCGCTCGTGCTGAGCCGCATCCCCGGCGTGAATCTCCAGGAGTCGGAGGCCGCCGAACCGCTCTTCATGTTCCTGCGCGGCAAAATTACGATGCAGAAACAAACCGCCGCGAAGCTGGCCGAGACGCTCCCCAACTGGATGAACAAACCAGTCGTCGACGAAACCGGTCTCACCGGCCTCTACGATTTCGAACTCGAATACCGCGACGACGGTCCCGCCATGCTCCGCGACGGCCTGAAAGAAAAGTACGGCCTGGTCCTCACCCCAGCCAAACGCACCATCAAGATGTTGGTCGTCGAGCCGAAGTAACCCGCGTCTGCTTAAGGTGGCGCGCTCTCTCCCGGCGGGCGCGTCTTCCACCGGCGATGAATCCAGAGCCACTGATCGGGGTACTCGCGGATCGCGGCCTCCAGATGCGCATGCAGCATACGCGTGTCGGCTTCCGCATCGCCCGTGATTTCAATGGGCGGATAGAAGCGCAGCACGTACTTGCGCTCGCTCTCGATCCATAGGGCGAAGCCCGGAATCACGGCCGCGCCGCTATGCCCCGCCAGTTTGGCGAAGCCGGTTCCGGCGCAGGCGGGCACGCCGAAGAAGTCCACGAACGTGCCTTCTTCGAGCGACGCATTCTGGTCCACCAGAATGCCCACCGCCTGGTTCTCGTGCAGGGCCTTCAGGATGCCCCGCGCGTACTCTTTCTTGCCGATCAGCCGGTTGCCGGACAGCGTGCGCCGCCGCTCCACCAGCGCGTCGATCTTGGGATTGTCGAGGGGCCGGATCACCACGTACATGGGCGCCGCCATCCAGGCATGCGCAAACGCGCTCAGTTCCCAATTGCCCAGGTGCGCGGTGGCAAACAGCACGCCGCGGCCGCGTTTGCGCGCCGCTTCGAAATGCTCGAAGCCTTCGTAGCGGATCCAGTCGCCGATGTGGCCGCGCTGGACGCGCGGAAAACGGGCGAACGTCACCAGCAGGCGGGCGACCGAGCGGAACACACCGTTGGCGATGCGCTGGTGCGCGCGGCGGTCGAGCTCCGGCATGGCCATCGCCAGGTTGCTCATGGCCACCCGGCGCAGGCGCGGCAGGGCCTTGTCCAGCAGCCCCGCGTATCCGCGCGCCAGCCAGTTCGCCACCGGCAGCGGCGTCAATGCCAGCGATTCGACCACCGCCAGCGCCATCCAGTATTCGAGCGTGTCGCGCACAGCCGACCGGCGTCGCATGAACCGCCATTGTAGCCGTCCGCAGGGGTGGGGCAGACACTTTCGCCTTGGCGTCTTGGCCAGAAATGTCTGGGTGGCCGCATCTCCCCGCATTTGACAACCGTTCCCCGGCCTATTTAGAATGATGGTTTACACGCTCATCCATCTGGTTGTTGCGCGTCCCTCAATGGCAACAGAGTTTGTCTTGTCTGGAATCAAACTATGATCAAAGTACAGGGTTTGACGAAGCGATACGCCCGCACTGTGGCTGTCGACAATATTTCCTTCGAGGTGGAGAAGGGCCAAATCGTCGGCTTCCTGGGGCCTAACGGCGCCGGCAAGACCACCACCATGCGCGTCCTCACTTGCTTCCTCCCCCCCACTGCGGGCACCGCCACCGTGGCCGGGTTCGATGTCCTGGAGAATCCCCTCGAAGTCAAGAAGCGCATCGGATATCTGCCTGAAACCCCTCCGCTTTACCCCGAAATGGAGGTTTCCGAATACCTGATCTTCGTCGGCAGGCTCAAGGGCATTTCCAGCGCCGATGTCGATCGCCGCGTAGGCGAAGTGGTCGAGCGTTGCGCGATTGGCGACGTGAGCAACAAACTGATCGGCAAGCTCTCCAAAGGTTACCGCCAGCGCGTGGGTTTGGCCCAGGCCATCATTCATAACCCGGACGTTTTGATTCTCGACGAACCCACTTCCGGTCTCGACCCCAAACAAATCATCGAAACCCGTGAGTTGATCAAGCATCTGGCGGGCGATCACACCATCATTCTGAGCACCCATATCCTGTCCGAGGTCGAACACTCGTGTCAGCGCGTGGTCATCATCAATCGAGGCAAACTGGTAGCGACGGACTCCGTCGAGAACCTGACTAACCGCCTGCGCGGCGCGGAGGCCGTGGCGTTGGAGGTCGCTTCGTCCAACGGACCTCTGGATCCAGCCATGGTCCAGCAGCGCCTGGAGCAGGTCGCCGGCGTCAGCCGCGTCTTACCGCGCGAAGTCCGGGACGGCCGCTTGGCCTTCGAGGTGGAAAGCCTCCAGGGCCGCCACATTCGCGCCGACCTCGCCCGCTCGGTGGTCGAGGCCGGCTGGAACCTCAACGAACTGCGCGCCGTCGGACTCAGTCTGGAAGATATCTTCCTGCAACTGACCGGCGGAGAAAAGACACCGGAACCCAGCGCCCAGAACCTGGCGCCCAAAGAAGGACAAGCATGAAGAACGTTTGGATTATCTGCCGTAAAGAACTCAAGAGTTACTTCGCTTCGCCGATCGCCTATCTCGTCATCACATGTTTCGCGCTGATTTGGGGATACGTTTTCTACATGAGCACGGCGGAGTTTGTGCGCTATGGTTTCATGGCCGAAATGCAGGGCCGCAGCGCGCCGATGAACGTGAACGAGATGGTGATCCGGCCGTTGCTGCAATTCGGCGCCACAGTCGCTCTGTTCCTGATCCCCTTGATCACCATGCGTCTCTTCGCCGAAGAGAAGAAAACCGGCACCATCGAGCTGCTGATGACCTCGCCGGTCCGGGATTGGGAAATCATCCTGGGCAAGTGGCTCGGCGCCCTGATGCTCTATCTGTGCGTGCTGGCGGCCTCCGGCCTTAACGTAGCGCTGCTGTTTGCGTTCGGTAAGCCCGATTGGAAGCCTATTCTGATAGGCTACCTGGGCCTGATCCTGCAGGGCGGAACGCTGCTGGCCATCGGCACCTTCATCTCCACTACCACCAAGAACCAGATCGTCGCGGGCGGCGCGACCTTCTTTGCATGCCTGCTGCTTTGGCTTCTGAGCTGGACCGCCTACGACAACTCGGGCTCCGGGCAGATAATGAGCTATTTATCTATCGTGACCCACTTTGAAGGATTCGCTAAAGGGGTACTCGACTCAAAAGACGTGATCTTCTACTTCTCCATGATATTCTTCGCACTATTCCTCACGTCCCGTTCCATGGAGTCGGTGCGGTGGAGGGCATAAATGAGAGCAGACTGGATTAAAGCAAGACAAACTAAGTACTCGGCGTATGTCACCGTGTACATCCTGGTGATCCTGTCCGTGCTGGTTGTGGCCAACTTCCTGGCCAACCGTTACGACAAATCTTACGACGCCACCGCCAATAAGCAGTTCAGCCTTTCGGATCAGACCGTTAAGGCCGTAAAAGGGCTGAAGAAGGATGTCACTGTTTCCTATTTTGGTGAGACGGCTCAGTTCCAGCAAGCGCGCGATCTGCTGGGCCGCTATGCCAACTTGTCTCCCAAGCTGCACACGCAGTACATCGATCCGGTGAAGAAACCGCAGTTGGCTCGCGCCGCCGGCGTCCGGCAGTTAGGCACCATCGTGGTGGACACCGGAGAGCGCAAGGAAGACGCCAAAAGTCTCACGGAAGAAGAAATCACCGGCGCGCTGATCCGCTCGCTCAAGGGCGGTGAGCGCACTGCCTGCTTCCTCTCCGGTAGCGGCGAGCACGGCCTGGACGATACTAGCGGCGGCGGCTTCTCTACGTTGAAAGAATCCCTGGAGCACAACAACTACAAGACGCGCTCTGTCAACCTGGCACAGCCGGCCGCGCCTCTCGGAACTGGCACGGCGCCCGTGATCGGCCAGGTGCAGCAGGCCAAAGTGGATATCCCCAAGGATTGCTCGGTGCTGGTCTCCGGAGGTCCCAAGCTGGCCTACTCTCCCGCGGAAGCCGGCGCGATCAAAGCATTCGTCGAAGGCGGCGGCAGCGTGCTGTTTTTGCTCGACACGCCGCTGCGCATCGGCCCGCAGGAAGGCACCGAGGACCCCGAACTCGTGAAGGTGCTGGCCGATTGGGGTGTGACCATGAATAACGATTTAGCGCTCGATACCAGCGGCGTCGGCCAGATCTTTGGCCTTGGGCCGGAAATCGCCATGGTGACCAATTACGAGTCGCAGCCCATTGTGCGAGACTTCAAGGAAGGTGTACCCACAGCCATCCCGCTTTCCCGCACGTTGAAGATCGCTGGAAATGCCAAGGTAACTGACGACAAACTGATCTCTACGACCGACAATAGCTTTGCCGTCGCCAGCGTACAGGGTCCCGTCGATCCGAAGAAAGGCGTCAAGGGACCGCTGGTGCTGGCCGCCGCCGGGACCTACAATACCGGCAAGCCGGGTAGCTCGGGCCGCTTCGTGGTCTTCGGCTCGTCGCAGTGGGCGGCGAATAGCTTCCTCGGTTCGCGTCAGATTGCCAACCGCGACCTGGCCCTGAACACCTTCAACTGGCTCACCTCCGACGAAGACCTCATCTCCATCCGTCCGAAAGAACCCGAAGACCGCCGTCTGAACATCAGCGGCAATCGCATGAGCCTGATCTTCTGGTGGAGCGTGGTGCTGCTTCCGCTGAGTGTGGTCGGCGCCGGACTCTTGGTTTGGTGGCGCAGGAGATAGCCCATGAAACCACGCGGACTGCTTGCGGCGGTGATCGTGCTCGCGGCCTTGGGCGTCGCGCTTTACTTCTCCAACCGGAAACAGAAAGCCGACGCCGCCAAGCCCGCCACCGATACCACAGCCACCACGAAAATCCTGAATATTCCCGAGGATCAAATCAAGCAAGTCGGGATCAAGAAGACTGGCGCGGAAACCATCGTGCTGCGCAAGGGCGACGACGGCAAGTGGCAAATCGCCGAACCCAAGCCGCTGCGCGCCGATCAGGACGCGGCTAAGTCGCTGGTCGGTGCGCTATCCACACTGAACGCCGATAAAGTCGTGGAAGACAAAGCCGCGGATTTGTCGCCCTACGGGCTGAACGCACCCACGCTCGACGTCACCGTTACGAAGAAGGATGGCAAGTCGCAGGATTTCCTGGTCGGCGACGACACACCCACGGGCGGCGGCGCATATGCCAAGCTGGCCGGCGATGCGCATGTCTACACCATCGGCAGCTTCGTCAAGACCAGCATCGACAAGACTCCCAACGATCTGCGCGACAAGCGCCTGCTGACCTTCGATCAAGACAAGCTGACCCGCGTGGATCTCCAGCCGGCCAAAGGCGAGACCATCGAATTCGGCAAGGACAATCAGAACGACTGGCAGATTCTGCGGCCCAAACCGATGCGCGCCGATGGCTCCCAAGTCGAGGAATTGATTCGCAAGCTGAAAGACGCCAAGATGGACGCCGCCATCTCCGATGAGGACGCCAAGAAGGCCGCCGCCGCGTATGCCTCGGGAACCAAAGTCGCCGTGGCGAGTGTGACGGACGCGAGCGGGACCGAAACACTGGATGTCCGCAAAGACAAGGACAAGAATTACTACGCCAAGAGCAGCGCGCTGGCCGGCGTGAGTGACGGCATATATAAAGTTACCGCCGACCTGGGCGACGGCCTCGACAAGAAAGTCGACGATTTCCGCAACAAAAAGCTCTTCGATTTCGGCTGGACCGATCCCAACAAGGTGGAGGTTGGCAAAGCCGCTTTCGAAAAGAGCGGCGACAAGTGGATGAGCGGCGTCAGGCAAATGGATGCGCCTTCGGTGCAGAGCGTGGTCGATAAGCTGCGCGACCTGGCCGCCACCAAATTCGTCGATAGCGCCGCCCCATCGAGCGGCACGCCCGTGCTGGAAATCACCGTGAGATCCAACAACGGCAAACGCGTGGAAAAGGTTTCTATTACCAAGCAAGGCGACACATATTTCGCGAAGCGTGAGAACGAGCCGAGCATCTATCAATTAGACGGCAAGGCGGTGGAAGACCTGCAAAAGGCTGCGAACGAGGTCAAGGAATTCCAGCCGCCCAAGAAAAAGTAACCGTGGGGCGGGCGTCCACGCCTGCGGCGGGTCTCCAGACCCGCCCCACAACTGAGCTAACTTCGTGAATGGCCTTCTAACCGACCTCTATGAATTAACCATGGCTGCCGGCTACTACGACGCCGGCAAAGCTCATCAGAAGGCCACCTTCGAGCTCACCATCCGCCGTCTCCCCGCGCATCGCAATTTCGTCATCGCCGCCGGCCTGACCCAAGCCGTCGATTACCTGCTGAACCTGAGCTTCAGCGCCGAGGAAATCGATTACCTGCGGAGCCTGCCCGCCTTCGCCAGGGCCTCCGCCGGCTTCTTCGATTATCTGCGCGGCTTCCGCTTCACGGGCGATGTCTTCGCCGTGCCCGAAGGCACGCCGCTATTCGCCGGTGAGCCGATCATGACGGTGCGCGCTCCCATCATTGAGGCGCAGATCCCGGAAACGTATCTGCTTTCCGCGCTCACTTTCCAAACCCTCATCGCCAGCAAGGCCGCGCGCATGGTGGGCGCCGCCGCCGGACGTGCGGTGGTGGAGTTCGGCACCCGCCGCGCCCACACTCCCGAAGCCGGCGTCCTGGGCGGCCGCGCGGCTTACCTTGGGGGTTGCGTCGGCACCAGCAATACGCTGGCCGGATTCCGCTACGGCGTGCCCGTATACGGCACCGCCGCGCATTCCTGGGTGCTTTCATTTTGCGGCGAGACCGAAGCCTTCCGCAAACTGCAACAAACGCTGGGCGCCTCCACCGTGCAGCTCGTGGATACTTACAACACCATCGAAGGTGTCAAAAAGGTGGCTGCCCTGGGCGAGCCATTGTGGGGTATCCGGCTGGACAGTGGCGACTTCCAGAGTCTTTCGCGGGAAGCGCGCGGCATTCTCGACCAGGCCGGATTGCCGGATGCCAAGATCATGCTGAGCGGCGACCTCGACGAGTACGCCATTCGGGACCTGGTCGCGGCCGGCGCGCCCGTAGACGCTTTCGGCGTCGGCACCCAACTGGCCACCTCTGCCGATGCGCCCGCGATGGGCGCGATTTACAAGCTCGTCGAACTCGACGTGGGCTGCGGCATCAAGCGCTTCACCGCGAAACTCAGTCGGGATAAGGCCACCCTGCCCGGCGCCAAACAGCTCTTTCGCTTCGAGGGTCACGATATACTGGCGCGCTCCGGCGAATGCAGCAACGGCCAGGCGATGCTCCGTCCGGTGTTGCTGGGCGGAAAACTGGTCGAGCCGCTGCCGGACCTGAACGCCGCGCGCACGCGCGCCGCCGCAGCGCTCGCCAAGCTGCCCGCGTCGCTGCACAGCCTGGAACCCGCCGATCCGTGGCCCGTCAGATACAGCAAGGATCTGGCCGCCCTCATCGAGCGCACCCGGAGCAACCTGGTATGAAGACAGTGTTTGTGGACGTGGACACCCAGATCGATTTTCTGTTCCCCGCGGGAGCCTTGTATGTGCCCGGCGCCGAACGATTGCTGCCCGCCATCGCGCGCCTGAACCATTTCGCCGCCGCGCAACAGATCCCGCTGATCTCCACCACCGACGCGCACCGCGAAAACGATCCCGAATTCCGCCAGTGGCCGCCGCACTGCGTGGCCGGCACTACCGGTCAGTTGAAGCCCAGCGAGACGCTGGTCGCCAATCAGATCATAGTCGAGAAGCAAGCGCTGGATGTCTTCTCTAATCCGAACTTCCCGGCCCTGCTCGACCGCCTCGCGGCCGATCGCTACGTGGTCTATGGCGTGGCCACCGACTATTGCGTGCGTTGCGCAATCCTAGGCCTGCTGGGCACCGGCAAGCCGGTAGCCCTGGTGACCGACGCCATCGCCGCCGTCAAGCCCGAGGACGGC
>Ga0182018_10005500_pt1 | contig 10177 bp, 9 predicted proteins | sample 812P2MmetaG_FD_120490 | JGI IMG/M metagenome (GOLD analysis project Ga0182018, IMG submission 120490) | Permafrost microbial communities from Stordalen Mire, Sweden - 812P2M metaG | ecosystem: Environmental > Terrestrial > Soil > Wetlands > Permafrost | place: Sweden: Stordalen | collected... | reverse complement strand
CATCAGTTCCTTGTGCTCGCCCTTGTCGTCCGCTTTGAGTTCCGCGCGTTCAAGCGCGAGGTCGGCTTGTTCGGTATCTGCCTGTGAGTGGACTGACACATACTCCCCAGCAGCCATCGACATAGCCCCCGCCACTAGACCCGCGACCCCCGCGACCAGCACGTTGCGGTGAGTCGCATGCGCGGCCGCGACACCAAGCACCAGACTCGATGTTGACAGAATGCCATCGTTCGCGCCCAGTACCGCTGCGCGTAGCCAGCCGATGCGGCTGGTGCGATGTCGTTCAGTGTTGTCTGCATTCACCCTTGTGGACTCCTGAATCTGAGAACCGCCAGAAGCCGCGCCCGCACGTTCAATCTAGACAGAAAGTGGTTGGTTTTAGGTTGTCGGCTTAACGAATTAAGAGTAGCCGTTGGTAAACACACTCAGAAGATAGACCGTGTAAGCAAACTTTCCGGCTTCTGCTATGCCGCTTGGAGCATGTGGACGGGCAGGGACAAAATTATGACAGCGCCGCCCCCTGGACGGTCCGAGACCTTAGCCACGCCCCCGTGCGCCTGGGCAACTGCATCTACGAACGCAAGTCCGAGACCATGACCGGGAGAATTCTTTCCCTTCACGAATCGTTTGAAAACCTGGCTGCCGATATCGGGCGAGAACCCCGGACCATTATCTTCAATCACTAGTTCTGCCGACCCTTGCTGCGAACGGAGTCGGATGTTCACTCGGCATCCCCCAGGCAAATGAGTCAATTCGTTTTCAAGCAAATTACTTACCACACGATTCAGCAGGGTCACGTCCGCATCCACGACCACGTGCTCTTCGAGATCAGTCGTCACTTCGTGATGGCGCTCGGCCATCGCTGGCTGATAGATATCAACCAGTTGTCGCACGACATCGGACAAGTCAACCGCGCGGCGATCGATGTGAAGAGCACCCGCTTCCGCTTCGGCAAGGTCCAGCGTGGTGTTCAGCAACTGCAAGAGCCTGTCCAGGTCTTCGATGGCCTCACCAACCGAGTCGCGCCACGTATCATTTCCTTCATTGCATAATGCGGATTCGAGCGTTCCACGAATCAAGGTCACCGGACTTTTGAGGTCGTGCGCGACACTACCAGTGACGGTCCGGAGCTGATTCACCGAAGCCTGGAGCCGGTCCAGCATGTTATTGAAAGTCTTAGCCAATCACGAAATCTCATCTGAATTCACAGGTTCAGGCAACCGTTCCTTTAAGTCTTCGGTTCCAATTCGCGCCACGGTTTCCGTAATTCGCTCCACACGGTGCAGGGTACGGCGTGCGCTCCAGTAGGAGATTAGGAAGCCGAGTAGGAACATGCCGCACCAAAGTGTGAGAAAACGCCGCGCTAATGAGTGCAGGATATGCTGGGCGCCATGATCTGATAGTCCGAGATAAACAGTTCTTCCGTTTTGCGCCTTCTCAACTACGCGAAACGGTTGTCGATATCCTTCCACCGTTATGGACTTCGGTGGCCCTGGAACCAAATTCGTCCGCTGAATCGCTGTTACAAACGCATCCTTTGAGCTTGGGCCTACCCACAATGGGCCTTCGCTGTTATTGGGGCTTGTGGCTAAGAAAAAGACGGAATTCAGCCTTTCGCCGCGGGCATTGCGCTCATCCGGCACTTCCTGAGTAGCAAGTTCAGCTACCTCTCGAACGACCCTCTTGTATAGACGATCGCTCGGGGTGTCGGCCGAGACCTGAGCCAGAACCTCTGCTTCGCCGCTAAGCCAGGTATCACTGCGCTCCCGAATGCCCTGAGCGACAAGGAAATAAACTATGGAGAAAGCCACAGCAGTTCCGAGCGCGAACGCCAGAGTTGTCCAAATCGAAATCCGCCAAGCGGCGGTAGAGCGCAAATTCCTAGGCATGTTTGAGAACGTAGCCGACACCACGAATTGTGTGAATCAGCGGTCGTGGAGTGTCATGATCCACTTTGCTGCGCAGACGATAAATGTGAACATCGACGACATTGGTTGCGGGATCAATCCGCATCTTCCAGACATGGTCCAGAATCATGGTCCGGGTCACCACTCGACCTTCGTTGCGGCAAAGATACTCCAACAAAGAAAACTCCTGTGGGGTCAATTGCAATAATTGCTCGCCCCTTCGCGCTTCACGACGCACCAGGTCAAGCTGCAGGTCGGCAGCTTGCAAACGCATCGATTCACTCTGCGGAACCGCGGACCTGCGAAGCAGATTTCTCAGCCTCGCCAGTAGCTCCGGCAGCGCGAATGGCTTCGTGAGGTAGTCGTCTCCGCCTTGCTCCAGTCCTTTGACCCGCTCGTCGACGGAACGGCGGGCGGACAGGATCAACACTGGCGCAGAACTACCTTGGGTGCGGCAGCGGGCAATTAAGTCCAGTCCATCCAGGTCCGGAAGCCCTAGATCGATGATGAAGGCATCGTGGATACCCTCCAAGGCCATGGCTTCTCCGGCTTTCGCGGTGCTGGCCGCATCCACGAGGTATCCCGCCTCCGTCAGTGCCCGTTTCAGGAACTGTTGAATGGACACATCATCTTCTACCAACAGCAATCGCATAGGAGATTCCCGCCAGTCCAAGACTTTACACCTCCAGGTGGGATGCAGGAAACTCTTCAAACGTTAGAACGGTCTTAGAAAGCCTGGCTAGGCGTGGTTCAATTCGCTAAAGATTGCTCCTCGTAATCCCAATAATACTTCCATATGGTCAACTCCATTAGCAGCTCGCCCGCAATTAACGAAGTCACACCACAGGCTGCTCGCTGGCCCCAACCGCCAGCGCAGGCTCCAACGAATGGAGCGATCCGCAGGACACAGTTAGCCTGAAAAGTACCGGGGATCTGAGTGCTGGAGATCCAGATCACGACGGCAAATAGACCTTCGTGTCCTCGATTAGAAAACCACTTGTGGAGGACCGGCTAATTTGCCGGTCCTCCATTTTTTGTCACTACACTGCTATTGCAGTAAGCCTTCCGTGTCTATTGCGAACGCCAAGTCATATCCACACGCACTGGAATTTCGTTCTTGACCGGCATCGTCAATAGCGATGGTGGGTCGATCTTGAAATCCGTTAGCGTAGCCGGAATGGTGCCCGTAATGTGAGTTTCACCGCCTTGGGTTTCCACTTTAAAAGGAACTTTTTTGTACTGGGCAGTCTGGCCGGCGAACTGAATCTCCAGATCAGCATTGATGGTCGCCGACGAGGCAGTCGATTCGGGCAGGCGCGTGCGTACGGTGACTATAGGAAACTCCGCGCCGCGCGTAACCTGAACCATATGAAGGTCGCGATTGCTGTCCCCTGAATCAAACGATTTCACGGCTACCGCAATCAAGAAATCGCACTGACCGTCGTGGCAAAAGCCCTTGCCTCGCGCCGCATGGCTCACACCCTCGGACTCATGCAGAGGGTGCGACACATGGTAGGTCAGTGTGCTCTGTTTGAGCACCCATTGGCTGTCGGCAGCAAACGTGGGGAGGGTCACGAGCAAGAACACGATCAACATTTTCTTATTCATAAACTGTGCTCAGAACTTCACTGAAACCGACAATAGAGCCGCCCCAAACGCCCCCGCGGTAACGATGGCTACCGGACCATGCGCTTGCGCGATCCCATGGACTTTTTCTCCATTGTTCTTCTGACTGAACGCCATTGCCCCAAGAATGGGGGTGAGGATCATGCCCGGCCCGTGAATCCACGCCATCGCCTCGTGAAATTTTATCGGACCGCGCTTTTTGGTTCCAGGTATCCTGGGCGCTCGAATTGCATAGTAAGCAGTAATGCCATACAAATCGCCGGTCAGGCCGCCTAGCGCCACGTGTAAATCGCGAGTAGCCGTTCCTTCACTTTTGCCGCCAGCGCCAGGACCGAGGATCACCGTCGCGACGAGCGGTATCGTCGTGATCAAACCCATCCGTTGATGGATCTTCAGCATGTGCGTCCGTTTATCGAGCAGCGCCTGCTCTCGGGGGTTTCCTTGAGTCTGTTCTGGAGTAAGGCCCAAATCCGAAAGCGAAGGCGCCGTACTGCTGGATGGGGCGTTCGGTAAATTATCCTGTTGCTCTAGCGTTGGTTTGATCGTGGTTGGCGCACTGACCTGCAGCTTCTCGTCCACAACTGATGGCTTAGTTCCATCGACAGTCGCGGACGGAATCTCCAAATTCTGGAAGCCGGCAGCCTCAAGCTTCATCCGATAATTCCCCAGCGGCAGTTCGTCGAATCTATAAGACCCATCCGTGCCCGTCGTGGCGCTTCGTGCCTGGCCGTTGTCCACGCTCGTCACCGTCACGGTGGCGTTCGCAACCGGATTACCGGACGAATCCACGACCCTGCCCGTCAGCACACCCATCCCGGCCGTCTGAGCGATCAGTGAAGGTACAAGTTGAAGGAGCAACCAAATAGCTAGGACACAAGGGAGAGCACCAGGCCGATTGCCAAACCTATTCCTCAACATCAGTCACCTCGCGCTTTCTAGAAATAGATATTGTGTTTCCCTGAACTATTTCGCACTGCATGCCGCGCTGAGACCAGCCTTGCAATGAGCATGGAAGATGTGGCGTCCGATCAAGTACCCAAGTGTGCTTCCCACTACAACATCGGAGGGGAAGTGTTGCAGACTAGTGAATCGCGTCACCGAAACGGCCGTTGCGGTTCCGTAAGCGAGCCACTCTACCCAAGGCTTCGGGTATTCGTGCGCAATTGTGCTGGCGGCGGTCCACGTGATGATCGTATGGCCGGAGGGGAACGAATTATCCAAGCCGCTGGTCTGAAAGAAATGTCCTTGACCCGTTCCTTGTAAAGGACGTTCACGCTCCGCAATGAGCTGCAGCACGGCATACACGACGCCGCTGTTGGCCATCGCCTCGGCTCCAAGCACGCCGGTTTCGAAGGCATGAGAATCTCCTTGGGCCTTTCCGTCGATGAGAAGCACTCCCACCGCACCAGCGGTAGCGAACAGTCCAACGTCGGAGATGTCAGCACTCGCGCTCGAAGGGTTTCTCGGAAGTGCGCCCGAAGCATGCTTGTCAATCGCGATCAGGCCTGCCGTGACCAGGGGGAGTCCGATCGTCCACTTCATTCCAGAACGATGGAGAGGAGCTGTATAAATATCAGCCTGATCACGAAGCCCACGTTTGACCCATCGAGTGAGAAATTTGTCGCGACTCGAATCCGCAGATGCCCCGGCAGACGATTGCTGGGGATCGGCAGAAGTAACCGAGTCTCCAGCAGCGTAAAAGCTCGTACGCATGACCGCTGATGGAGCGTCCGGCAACTCCTGCGAGGCGGCCAATGTCGATTGCAAAATACTCGCCAATAGCAAGATCAACAGACGGCCCCGACCCTTATCGAACACGCGCAAGGACATGTTAAAGCCGAGTTCAGAGTGACGCTGGCGTGGTACACCACGGCCGGCAGCCCACTTTTACGATACGACCGGAACATTACCGCTCCCTTTCCAGAAGATGACAGTTTGTTCATCCTGGACCATTTTCCCTTTTCCACTCCCGTCTACGCTTACGATTTCCTCGATACTACCGTCGGAGTTGCAACCATCTCCGTCTTTGGAGCTTCATAGTAGACACGGTCCTCTGGCTTCTCTGGGCATCCGGTATTCCGATAGTCGACCTGCGTTTCACGCGGCCGTAGAAGGACTGTCTCCTTCCCAGCGCACAACAATAGGAGTTATTAGCAATGAGACGACTTGTATTCGAGCTGATAGTGCTGACGGCTGGGTTGTGTAGTGCCGTGAGTATCGCGCAGACGTTGAAGCAGCGGCCTCCGGCGGCAGCACAACAGCAGAACGAGAATATGCCTGCCTCGCAGAAGGTGTCAGAAAGCATGGGAGCTGAACCGACGGCGATACGGATGAGCGTTGGGGTTGGCACTCCTATCAAGGTGGCAATTGACTTAGACGTTCGAGTTCGGAGAGTAGGTCAGGCGATCCAATGCAGGACAACGGAGCCAGTGTATGCGTTTGACAAGCTGCTGATTCCGGTCGGAACGGTGGTGAACGGGAAAGTTTCGGCGATCGATTCGGTGCCAAAGATGATACGAACGATGCAGGCGGCGAATGGGAACTTTTCTCCAGCGCGCAAGGTGCATGTGCAGTTCGATGAACTGGTCATGAGTGATGGGCGGCGTCTGCCCCTGCAAACGGTGGCTTCGCCGGCTCCGGACGGAGTGCTGCGGTTTGTGTCGGCGAAGGAGAAGCCAGAACAGAAAAACAAGGTGCAGGATGCAGCTTCCAAACAGGTGAATGCGACGCGCCAGGCGATTCACCAGAAGTGGAACGATTTACAGAATCAGATCCACGAACCGGGAAAGATGCACAAGGTAAAGAGAATCGTGCTGGCGCAGTTGCCGGTGCATCCGCAATATATTGACGCGGGGACGAGCTTCAATGCGGATTTGTTGCAACCTCTGGATTTTGGGACCGAGGCGGTGAAACCGGCGAGGCTTACGGACATTGGATCACCGCCCCCTAACGGGAGCGTGGTGCATGCGCGGCTGGTGACAGCTCTGAGTTCGTCGACCGCAAAACAGGGAGACCTGGTGGAGGCGCTTATCACCGAGCCTCTAGTCATCTCGGATCACCTGATTCTTCCTGAAGGAAGCGTGATTAAGGGCTCGGTGCTACAGGCGCAGCCGGCGCGGCGAATGGAACGCAACGGACAGTTACGAATTCTATTTCACGAGGTTGCGCCACCGAATGGAATCGAGCAGAAAGTTGAGACAACTTTGGAGGGCGTGGCGGTCGCCAAGGGGGAACACTTGAAGCTCGACGATGAGGGTGGGGCGCAGGTGACCACTCCGCGAACGAGATATCTGATCACAGGAATTCAAGTTATGCTGGCGGCTTCGCAAGCCTCTCCGGATCGCGATGCAGGACAGGGGGGCCAGAGCGTGGGCGAAGCAGGAGGCGGTGCGGTAAGTGGTGCATCGGGATTTAAGTTGGTGGGGATGGTTGTGGGAATTGCCGCACATTCCCGCGTTGTGTCGGCCGGGTTTGGATCGTATGGAGCGGCATTGTCGATCTACTATCATTTTCTGGCGCGCGGACGCGATGTCGTATATCCGAAGGACATGCCGATGTTGATAGGGCTAGGGACTCGCGACGGCAAAACAGCGAATGCCGCAGAACCGTCGGCCAAGTTAGTTCGATGATCGACCCGCGTCCGCAGAACGCTATTGTACGAAATTAAAATGTGTCTGTAAATTATTGATAATAAAAGAGATATTGGTGGAGGCGACGGGAGTTGAACTATTCGGCGTATTGATAACACGCAAGTTATTGATTCTAGGAATTGCCAAAACGGCTAAAAAGGCTCCATTGCCCGATCCATTGTACGTTTATTGTACGAAATGCTTTTCGCTCTGCAGTCTCACAGACACCACATAGCCACCACAGTATCCCATAGATTCGCCGGGATGGATCGAGAAAAAACTCTCGACGGCGTTTCGCCGAACCCAACACCCTGAAAAATGCTGCTCTACGCTATTTTCACAATCTATGACAATCGAAAATAGAGGCCTTGGCTACGCACCTGCCCGCGATGGTGGGCTTCGTGGCGCAGGGCAGGCTCTTGCAGAAGAGGCAAAGGATTGAGGCTAAATGTAAAGTCAAAATCCCTAGCGGTTTACAATCGGGAAGACCCACCTGCCCTGCAACGCTCAGCGCGATAGCGGATGCAATTCGATGGACTGAAGAGATCATGTGTGAGATTGACTGGCGATGGCCGGTGAGATGAGGAATGGACAGCGATTCGCGCAACAGACCGTGCGACTGTGGAAGTGGCAAGAGGTTTCGTTGGTGCTGCGGAACGGCGAAGAAGTCCGCAAAGGGGGGCAAAGTGAAAGAACCCGAGTCAAAAGGAAACCCGCAGACTCAATCCGGATCGATCATTTCCTTTCGCGGAGAGGATGCACGGATAACGATGGTTCCCTTTTTTGTGGAAGGAGCCGTCCCCGATCCGCGCGAAGCGGTTGGATATCCCGGCAAGTACAAAGTCATCGCCACTCTTAGCCGTCCGAGATACGTTGTTGCCTCTGAGACGGTGTATAAATGGGCTGAAGATTTGAAGGGAGATTCGCATCTAGCAATCACGCGTCCTGCATACACTCCGCCTAATTCCCCCGATGCGGTGAAAATAAAGGTTCGAGTCTGGGGGGACAGCGGCTTCTATATCGAATATAACGCCACGCCAAACGAAAAAGGCTATCTAGGTAAGCTGGAATCCGAACCCTTCGACGCGAACGATTTTCGAGACGCTGAGGTTAAAGCCTATACTCCCTTGCTACCTGTCCTTAGCAATTGGTCAATTCATCTAGACATTCCGATCTACGTTGCCCAAATCGAAGTAGCTGAACTTCGAACCGGCGCTCGGACCGGTCGGTTGTTCACACCCCCTGCAGAAGCGGGCTTTGCTGTGCATGGAGAATTGACTTTCAAGCCCGGCTCAGAGTTCGCGCATTACGCCAGCTTGTACAGGGAAGCTCTAAACAGTAACAGCGCCCCGTACCGCTATCTTTGTCTGTTCAAGATCATCGAAGCAATCCGTGCCAGACGTGACCGGCTTGCGAATGAAGCAGTGAAAAGTGGACAAAAACCACGCTCTTTGGTGGAACGCGTACCGGCGTTGGAAACCGATTTTCAGAAATATCTTGATCCGATCTATCACGTTCGAGAGTGGCATTCTTTGGCTCTAATTCAAGTGTTTCCGCCCGCCATTAGAGGCAAGAAGTTCAATCAGATAATAGACGATGAGTTGAGGCCGCTGAGAAACGAGGTCGCTCACGGAATCATGGACTCCGGCGAACTTGGGATTTCGGCAGATGATCTTATGAAAGTCGAAAAGGTTAACTCCTGGCTACCGCTCACAAGAACGATGGTACGCAGAATGTTGAAGAATGATTTCGGGAACGAGTTTCTGTCGTATCTGCATTAGGCTTGATCCGTCGTTTCCTTGCCGCTCGGGGCCATTAACTCACCGTCAGCATAAATGCCGGTAGCTGAACCTTGTGTTGGCGCTTGGTCACGGCTCCCTACTCCTTTAATACTTCCGGGCCGTCGGCTACTCGGAAGCGACCATCATGCCGATCTCGACAGCAAACCTACCCACCAAATCACTCTAATTGTTCGCAGCCATTCCTGCCAGGAATAGCTGTCCGCCGAACATTCATTGGACAGCGTGATCGAGTGCGGTTAGTTTTGCGCCAAAGCAGCCAATTTGAGGTGCTGCCGGAGGTGCATATGCCACGTTGGTCTCAAGTCCATCTCATCCGCCAAGTCCAGCCCCTTCTTCGGTCGAAATGCGTTCGTCCAACCGCCGTTGTTCTTGCCCTACTTTTCCTCGTGCCTATAGCCGCGATGGCTCAGGGCTCACCGTTCGACACCGGCTTTAACGCAATCCAAAGTCTCTTCACCGGCACCATTGCGAAGGTTGCAAGTCTGGTTGCAATTGTGATCGGCGGGTATGGATTCGCGCACGGGGAACCCGGCGCCAAAAAGGCGCTCGCTGGTGTTGCCGCTGGAACGGGCATTGCTGTTCTCGCCGTGAATGTCCTGAGTTGGCTCTGGGGTGTGTAGCGCCCTTCCCAGCCACCGTCAACCCGCGCTTAGAACGAGGGAGTTATGCCAGACAAACCACAGCAGAAGCATCGCATAAATCGAGTCTTCAAGAGTCTGCACAAGCCACTCACCTACCGTATCGACTTCAAGGAGGAACGCCGACTGTGGGACGCGATCGAGCGCATCTACGTACTGGAGCCGAACCAGCGCACGATTTCGAATTTTGGGAACATCATCGGCGAGTTGAAAGAACGCCTCCACCGCTGGACCCGCGGTGGACAGTACGGATTTCTGTTTGACAACGCCGAGGACACGCTTTCGTTCAAAAGCTTTCAGACGTTCAATTTCCACGGCTGGAACGATGCGCCGGAGGTTTTAGAACCACTGCTGTTTTATGTTTTGCACCGGGCGTCGAATGAAATTACCGACCCGAAGAACCTCGGAACCCCGAAGTTCTTTCTGCTCGACGAAGCGTGGCTCTTCATCAAGAACGAGACCATTCGCAATTATGTAGTGCAAGCGCAAAAGACCTGGCGCAAGCACCTAGCCGCGATGATCTTGGCGACGCAATCCATCAAAGAACTTGAGGAATCGGGGATGCTGGCGATAGT
>Ga0182018_10005499_pt1 | contig 10179 bp, 2 predicted proteins | sample 812P2MmetaG_FD_120490 | JGI IMG/M metagenome (GOLD analysis project Ga0182018, IMG submission 120490) | Permafrost microbial communities from Stordalen Mire, Sweden - 812P2M metaG | ecosystem: Environmental > Terrestrial > Soil > Wetlands > Permafrost | place: Sweden: Stordalen | collected... | reverse complement strand
TCCCAGTTCACTCGGGAGAGCGACTCAAGCACGTCCCCAGCCTTCTTGAAGCTCGCTCCCATTGCCTGCTCCGAAGAGGCCACCTCAACCTGCGCCAGGGCATTCACGAACGCATCTCCCTCGCTTTGTGCCATTGCATCCACGAGCGTCTTCACCACCTGAGCCGTCCTGATACGGGCAGGCGTCGTACCCGCTTCGGCCAACTGCGGTGCAACCTGTTTGAGCCGAACCGAGAGTTGTCCGCAGCCATCTTTCCTTGCGGCGATCTCGGCCTGAATGTCGCCGATGAGCTTCGACACGTTGGAAGCGTTGAGCAACGGTGAGGCGGTGACGCCGAATACCGCGGCCGCGCGCTCCCGAACTTTATCCCACGTCGCTTGCGAAGGGAGCTTTTGCTCGCGGAGTTCCAGTTCATCCTGAACGTTCTCCAGGCTGGGCTGTGTGGGCCCGCCATGCAGGAAAAAGCTTCGGTTCGTTTGCAGGGCGAACACCAGGATGATGAGATTCTGAACCTCTTTGGGGAGAAGCCCCATGGCCACAGGATCATCGATCCACCTTCGCATCTTGCCGACCGTCATCGCGCCGCCCTGTTCCGCCTGTTTTCGGAGGAAATGGGTTCTCCAGTGATGGCCCAGCAGAAAATGCGTCTCGTGCATCTCCCCGAGTTTCAGTGGATTCGCGATCTGCCGCATTTCCCTTCGTTTCGGCTGATCGACGGCGATCCGCCCATCCGGTGTCTGAGTGGCACGTTCCAGTTCGGCGAGGACCCGCTTCAACGTCGCAGGCCCAAGGTTCGTTTCGTCCTCAAACGCCGGATGCGCCGGGAACTGATGTTTCAAAGCCTGCCCCAGCAGGTGCTGGAAGGCCTGCTGCAGATTCGCGCCCACCGGCGACTGAAGATTGAAAGCATGGTCGAGCGTCTGGAAATGCTCCGACACACTCAGTTCGTGAGCCGTGTCAAGGGAACCCTGAACAGGATTTGAAGCCTGGTATGCGCCTTCCAGGTATTGAATCAACCGTTGGCGAAGCTGGCTCCTCTGGTTTTCAAGCAGCGTCTTTGCCGCCTGCCGATCCACCGGCGCGAGGTGAGTCACGTAACTCGCGAATCGCTCCCCCGTGAGGATGTGGTCCAAAACCACCAGTGTCCCTAGATCCTTTTGCGCCTGCCTACTCAGGAATGAAGGAATCCAGAGCAGAGTGCGGCTCGCAGGCTTCTGCTTGGCCCTGTATGTCTCGATCTTCGAAATGTCGTCCTGCGGCCCATGCCCTTCGTCAAACGGGTAGTCGATGATGACTTTCCAGTCGTCGCCTCGGGCCTCCAGGGATTCATCCGCCAATTCGCGGACGTTAGCTACGAGGACTTCGCACGAGCGCTTCGTCGCCCGCCACTTGAAGTAGTGCCGGACGAAAAGCTGATCTTCATGCGGAATCCCGAGTTGGCCGAACAGGAGTTCCTTGATCTTCAGAATTCGGTTGCCAGGATTATCCACTGTCCTGGCCTGCTCCAAAATGCTCTCCGTGTCCACGCCGGACAGTTGCACGGATATCGTGGGATTCGTTGGCTCGTCGCCAATTTTGATCTGCCCGATTTCGGCCGCCCACCGCCGACACTTGCCGAGAACCACGTTGCCTTCGCGCCCCGGAATCGGTGACTTAATTGTGCCGTGGTTGAGGGCCGCAAGGCGGCTGGCCGTCAAACCCCTGAGAGCTTCCACGTTCGGAGCCAAGGCAGAAAGTAGGAGCGTTTTTGCCAGTCGGTCATCGTTCCGAAGCGCGGTGGCCCGTACATCGCCAGCAGGCAGCAATGCTGCCTGCTCGAAAGTCAGGCCGTGGTCGCGCTCAAGGATTGGCTTCAGCTTCTGCTGATAGAGTTTTTTCGCGTTGTCGAAGTGAACGCGCATCACGTCCGAGAACGCTTCGTCCCCTTCCGCGACAGCGTCGAAGAGATCTCCCACCGGCACGATGTCACCCAGCTTGAGCGTTTCCTTCTGCTCAACCAGCAACTGGAGCATGATCTTCAGCGCCGTACGCTCGCGCTGCAGCACCGACGAAACGTCCACCAAGGTTTCCACGAGAGCCGGGCTGAACGGGTAAATCTTGCGGAAAGTGGCCGGATCGGAATCGCTGGTCAGCAGCACATCCATCACTTCCTTTTGGATCTGCTGCGTTTGCCGGAAGGCATCATCCATCTGCTGCCGGGCGGCTTCGGACTTGGGTTTGAGGATTCGTCTCTCGGCGATGGCTGGCAAGTTCCGGTCTTCGAGTTTGATGGTGGCGAACCGAGCTTCCCAATGCTTGAGCGTGTCGCTGAAACTGACGATGCCTGCCCCGGTCAAGTTTTCACCCACCAACTCCCGCAAATCCCGCTGGCGCGCCACGAAGCTGATAATCGGCGTGGGACGGTCCGCCGTTTGCGATTCCACCAACTTGATGAGCTTCTGCCCCTCGCGGGTCACGAACTCGACATTGGCTGCGTGGCTGGCGAGCCACAGGATCAACTCATCCAGAAACAGAATGAGCCCGTCGTACCCGAGCGACTTCGCGTGCTTGCTGATGATCGAAAGGCCGGTGTCAAGATCGACGAACTCCGAATCGCCGCTCCTGGCGTAGGTGAAGAATTTTTCGACAAGATCGCCCACTAGACGAACGCGGTCCTCGGCTCTTGGCGGCGCGGAGATCGCTGATTCAAAGGACGCGGCGTCCCATCCTGCACCGATCTCGCCCCACCCGGAACTGGTTGCTTCGGAGCCCCGGTTGAGTGCGGCGAAGAATCGATCATCGCCCATTTCGGTGCGCAGTTTCTCGGCGTCCCGAAACATCGACTCGGCCAGAAACACCCCAGGAAGCTTCGAGCCGGGGTGCAGCCGCTGGACCTGGTTCACGTACTCGCCCAGAATGTGCGATTCCATGGTCTTGGCGCTGAGCATGTAATACGTGATCAGGAGGAACTTCTTGCCCTGAATCCAGGCGTTGTGCCGATCAACGACGGGCGCCAACTCCGCAACAGACCGCACAGCCGGGTTGTGCTGCAACAATAAGTAGAGCGCCGCCATGAAATGGCTCTTGCCGCTGCCGAAACTGCCGTGCAGATAGGCGGCCTTGCTGGTACGTCCCTCAATGCCGGCCCGGATCATGCCCAAGGCGTCGTCGAAACAACGCACCAGTTGCGGCGTGACTACATAGGTGTCCAGCGTCTCCTCGGGTTTCGTCACGCCCTCGGTCAACCGGAGGACGAAATCCCCGCGCCGAACTTGGTCCGGCAATTCAATGAGGTCTTTGATGTAGGTCGCCATGAATTTCCTGTCGCAACGCCCCCGAAGCAACGTTACGTATTCCTCTTTTTCCTCCCGCGCGTGCTCGACTGCGCCGGAGGAGTCCATTCCCGGATCTGGTCCAGAGTCATCTCCATAGCGCGGGCTTCATCCTCGACAAACTGTTGAAAGAAATCGCCCATCCGCTCCCGGTATTCGGGATGGATGTCGTTGTGCCACTGCTTCAGCCAGGGAATGAGATCGAGAATCCCCGTCAGGAGAGGAATGCGCCGGTCGGGCGTCCAACCCTCATTGTTCTTCACCCGCTCATAGTACGCAGCAATGGCTTGCGCCTGCTGAAGATGGTCCCATCCAGCCCAGGCTATTACCGACGTGGGGTCGACATCGCGCTCGCAGAACGGAAAGCTAATGAACCGCTCCTTGGGAACATCGAGCTTTCCACGAAGCGACCAATATGACTGCCTCTGAAACTCCTTCGAATCGTACTTCGGAGGTGGGGGAATCTCGCCGACCTCCTTGGCTTTACGTTCCCTTGCGGCCTCGGCTTTTAACGAATCGGGGATGTCGGTGTTCGCCCCAACCCCCGCGTCGATGGCGTCTTCACTACGCTGCAAGTCCCAAATACGCTCCCACACCATCCGTTTGCGAAGACCAGATTCCTTGTACGTCAGAATCTTGAGAAGTGGTACAGACGTCGTTTCAACTAGTTCTCCAATCAGCCCAGTTAGGTCAAAGTCTGGACGGCCTCGATACAACTCCGCGACTAGACGAAAACGCTGATCGCTTTGAAAACTCTCGGCAAGCTTCGCGCAGCTTCTCAGCTCGGTAGTACCCCAAATCGCGGCAGACTCTAGCGCGTTGCATAGCCAATTTCTACAGGCAGACTCGAACTCGTCAATGTCGCGTGCGTGGTTGAAGACACCCTGTCTGCCAATCCAGCGGCGTTTGTAATGCGCATCTTCGATCAGCTTCAGCTCTGGGGTTCTCTGGATCGCCTCGATCCTCGACCTCCAGAGGGACTGGACATCAACAGGCCAGGCGGCAGGAACTCCATCTGGCACCTCGAAGCCATCTTCATTGTTGCCAGACAGTATTTCGAAGGGGCGCTTTCCAGCGTCCAAATCGATCTCTGGCGGTATGGTGTTCTGGTGTTGAAGCCCCTCGTCGCTAACGCCGTACATCGCGTAGACCGTGAAGTCGATCTCCTCCTGCAGCCAGACCATACGTGCGCGCAGGGCTCGCCTGCACTTTAGACTCTCCTGCCACTCGGCGCGCACGTGTGGTGCCGAAAGCGCTCGGGTCGTCCGAAGTAGCCTGTCCGCCGAAAGCAGAGAAAGATCACGCGCCACCTCGTCCATTTTTCTGCCCAGTTCGACCAATCGCCCCCGAAGTGGACCTGTTTCGAACGCCGAAGGGATTGGGAGCTTGCCAAGCTGGGTGCCAGAGAACTGATAGGGCACCTTTGACCGCGACTCGACGCGCACACCATCTCCGCCCGTCATTTGCTTCTGATGTGCGACCTGTTTCATCCAGAAACAGGCGGATGATGAATTCATCAGCGCTAGGAGGGCGATGTGGTCCTCAGTGGTTTTTCCCTCACGCAGCTTTATTACTGGAGCTGTCTGGTTGTAGATCTGACCACCCCTGGCCAACACGAAGTGATTGTGCGAAGCGATCTCAGGGAATGCGATGAGGAGGTGCGCAGCGACGCGCTCCTGAATAAACTGCATGTATTCGAACCACTGAAACCCATATTGCTCGGGCGTCTTCCCAAACATCGACCTAAGTCGCAAGGCAGTGCGAAAGGGCCAGTAGTGCGGTTTTGCAGTCGCACCAGCATACTTCGCTTGAGACGATTGGTCTGGGACGGGTTGATATGGAAACACCGCGATAGCATCGCTTTCTGCCACCCAATCCCGAATTCCGTCTCCGGTGATTCGAGGCCGGCCCGTCAGCGCCCGCCTAGCAATGGTCGCTTCATCCAAAGCGAAGAACTCATCCTCTCCGGTGATCGCCATAAAACCGACCGACTCGATCTGCGAGTTCAATGTCGAACTGCCGCGCGAATCAATAACTAACTTCAGATCAGCTGCCCCACCACCAGAAATGCTCCAAGGATGTTTGCAGAATGCAGCTCTGGGGGAATCTGTAACACTGACAAATTCACTTTGGCTGCCTGGACGATCCAATTGCTGCAAGATTGCCGTCCATACCTGCCCTTCAGAAGCATTAAGTGGAGTGCTGGGTTCACCGCGTATCCCCATTACCGCACGTAGAGTACCTGACACCGGTCGACGATGCCTCCCAAACAAGATGACGGTCGGCGTGCCGTGGCCAGGGATGTATGCTCCTGAGGTGTCGACAACGTGTGTGAGGTCCCACCGGGGGATGAATTCCTCAATGAGCTTCTTGCCGAATTCCCGCTTCATGAAAGAATTCGCCGTTATCATTCCTACAAAGCCAGCCGGGCTGGTCTTGGCTCCATCAGGATGGATAGCAAGGTCAAAGAATCGCTCTTTGAACGGCACGGCAAGCGAATACTTCATGTGGCACGATTGGAAGCGAGTTCTGTACGCTTGATTGAGCGCCGCATCCTTCACAGTGATATAGGGCGGATTGCCAACAACGACGTGGTACTGCCCAGTCAGGAATTGTCGGAGTTGTTCGACATCCTCGATGTCATAGTAATGCCGAAGGGGATCATCCTCCAAGGTTCTTTGCACTCCCACGAGGCCCCTCGGGCTCGGACCGTGTAGCAGAGAGTCGCCCGCGGCAACATTGATCTGGAAGCCAGGAGCCCCAAGGAGGTTGTGAACGCCGCATGCCTTCAATGCTGAGACGAGCAGGCGGAACCGCGCTATGGCAACCGCAAAGGGGTTCACATCCACGCCAAACACTTGGCTCAACGATGCTTCAACTTGCGCACGCACCGCTACCCCCGGCTCGTTTCGCAGCCTGAGTGCGAGCAGTCGCTGAAAACCTCCGAGGAGAAAGTGACCCGATCCGCAAGCCGGATCGATCATCTTGACTGTCGAATAGCCGAATTCTTCGACGGCAGGGGTTAGCGTTCGACTCAGGATGAACTCTTCGACAAACTCCGGCGTCTGGAGCAGGGCGTATCGGTCTCGCGCGGATTCTGACAGGTCCTGATACAAATCACCCAAGAATCGGGTGCTCCACTCCGGATCGGTGAAATCATGTATGAGGGTGCCCGTCGAAGGATCGACCTTCTGCCAAAACTCCAATAGCTCATGTGCGCCGTCGCCGGTCGGTCCGAGCTTCGAGATGGGGTTGTGCGAACCAGCCAGCAGTTCTCCCATCGAGGGGAGCTTCGCGATCTCCTGAAAAACATGTTCCAGGTACTCACGGTCGCTATGCGTCGGCTTCGCTTGGAAGTATAAAGTGTGTTGATCACGAGCAAGCTGAAGCCTATCGTTCGGGCCCGCCAACCACGCGGTATCGACGAGCCGGTTGTCCTCCAGGAATCGGACGAAAACACAACCCAATATCCAAGCCACGGCGACCTGGGTGATGTAGTCTTCTCGCCAGACCTCGTAGGCCTGGGCCGTGCGATTGGCCGACTTCGCCTTGCCGTATTCACCCCGCAAACGAGCGTCGATGTCCGGATTCGATTCACAACGGTTTCGAATGTCCGGTTCGAGCCGCTTCAGCAGCTTCTGCAAGTCGGTCAATAGTTGATTTGGATCAATCAATGCCGCGCTCCGGTCCTCTCTTGCGATCTCGTCGGCGCTACAGAGCGGTGGAGATTCGTAAACCAAGCCTCCGGAATCCTAGCCCATTGGTTCGAGCTAATCACGGGCACCTCTTTGCGGTCGAGCATGGGCAGGGCGCTCTGTTCATCCGACGGGAGTAAGACCCACAAGCCTCGCAAAGCTCCCCCACTTCCGGCCGGACTGGTGATCCTGTCCCGCAGATGTCTGAGTACATCCAATTGGTCATAGCGGCCAAGCAGGCCGGGAAACACCAGCAGCGCAGTTCCCGCGACCTTAGTCAGCTCCTTTTCCAGTAGCGGGATGCACCGGCCCACCAGGATCATCAGATTGCGCCAACTCTGGCTGTCGCGCGCTGCACCATCCGCCTGAAGTACAACGCTCCAATCGACTTTGGCGGCTTTGGCCTGCTCGCGCATCAACCGAATGAGAGTCTCGTCGATGTTGCACCGCTGAAGGTGGAATCGGCGAATCAGTTCCTGCTCGGCGGCATCCATGCCCTTCGGTGCGACCGTGAGAGCGAGAAACGTTCCGTCGGCTGCCGCCCTGTGAAGCTTATTCTCCAGGAGCCTCGCATCGGCGACTTCCGGTGCCACCTCCCCAGAAGGAGGCATCTGCGGCAGCATGGTGGGCATCCTGCTCGGCAGGGTCGTACTTGAACTCCCCCCCATGCCGTCCTTGGAGTTGTAGACATAAGCGCCGCTGCCATCAGCAGCGTCGCTGCTCCACCTCATTTCCAGCCCCGAATCCGCGATCAACTGGTCGAGCGCTGGCCGATCAGGCAATCGCTCCGACTCGGGATAGCGAGCGGCAATCCGCTTTCTGATCTCATCCACGGTCAATTCGCGCGCCCCGAGAAGTGCGCCGTGTGCCAGTTTCAGAACGCGGCTCGCAGCCATTCCGCGTGGGTAAAGTTCCATGCGACTGGAGACGGATGCGCGCGTCGAGGCCGCGGAGGCCAATCGAACGAGTCTTGTCTCGCTGAGGGGCGAGTCTCCTCCCGGCGGCTCGACCGCACGCAATGCCTCAAGGATGCGGGCCGGCGGAAGTACTGGATCACTGTCCGCAAGTCTGTCGGCTTCCCGGCCTAAGCGTTCGGCGTAGTCGGCATGGGCGCTGCCGCGCGCGACTAGGATTGCTCCAGTGCCGCGCCGCTCGACGAATCGCGGGTTCTCCATAGACGATTCCGTCTCCACGGCGGCGCGAGTGACAATCGCGGCCAGCCTGGACCGGACCGGATCGTCGTTCACTGATCCACGGGCCGTCAGCACGGCCTCGCTCAGTTCGGCCACGGTCATGGCTCCGCCGTATGTCTGAAGGATCATGTCCACAGCATCGCGGAGAGCGGTGACGGAGGGATTCTTCTTCCATCTGTCACGAGCCCGGACGACAACCTGGCTGACCCGTGCGCGGGTGACCTCCAACCGCGTCGCAGTATCCGTCTGGCTGGGCCATGTATATGATCCAGGCTGGTTCACATCGTCGAAGCCGAGGAAGGCGTAAAGAATCCGCTTATCGGCTTCGCCTGTCACCCCGGCTGACCGGAGTTGCTCCGCGATGAGATCGACGCTGGCGACCTGCGTCTCCTGCTCTTCTTCCTTCGGCTCAGGCTTGGCAGGCCCGATGTTTTCGACATCCGGAAACCTCAGCCTCAGGTCGTTGAACGTTGCCGCGATTTCTCTTCGGGTTTTGTTGCCGACGCCGCGTAAGCGATTGATTTGTGTGAGCGGTACCTGCAACAGATCCCTCACCGTGACCACATTCATCCGGTCCAGAGCGTTGTTGGCGCGGGTGCTCAAACCAAGCAACACGATCTGGGTGCCGGGCGTCGCCGAGGCAATAGCGGCCGCGTGGTCGAAATCCTCGCCAGTGTCAGTTTGGCGGCGGCCGTCCTCGGCCTGCTCGAAGACTTGCCGCCAGGCGCGAAGCATTTCCTCGCTGTTGTCGAAGCGCTTACTGTAGTCGCGCCGTAGCGCCTTCGCAAAGAACTCTTCCATCGACTCCCGCAGGTCCGGGTCGAAGAACTCGGTGTCGAGGCTCACCTCGCACTCGAGCAACGCCGGATCGCTCTGTCCGTCGCCCCAACGCGGCAGCTTGCCGGTGGCCATCTCATACAGCGTTACGGCCAGTGCATATCGCTCAGCGTGGATGTCCCAGCGCGGCGGCTTGCGCCGACTGAGAAAAGGTTCCAGATAGGGAGCGGTGCCGGCGCGAATGTTGTCGAGAGGCGTACGCGACAGCGAGAAGTCGAAGAGGACGACACCCAGCGTCTTGTTCTTCCCGAAGGGTCGGACGCCGATATTGTCGGGCTTGAGATCCCGATGGGGAATGCCGACCTGTTCCAGGTGCCGGACTGTCTGGATGAGTTCTTCGCCGAATCGTTCGAGCAAGTCTAAGTGCAGGCGCCCTTCGCTACGGATGCGCTGGGCGAGCGTTTTGTCCCCGGCGCGCTCCATGGTGAACCCAGCCAGACCACCGATCTCCACATCGCCAAAGACCTCCACGATGTTCGGATGGCGGAGTTTCCGGAGTGCCGCCGCTTCTTCGCGGAGGCGGTCGTTGTGGTCCGCCTTGCTGGCGAGCTTCAGGACGACTTCGGCTCCGTCTTTTTCGACCAGCATCACCAGGGCCGAGGACCCAGATCCCAGCCGACCACGCACCACGAAACCGCCATCCAGTTTGTCGCCGACACGGGCTTCGAGTGGGTTGTCGATAGTGTCCTTTTCCGGAGTAGTGAGCTTGTCCTCGACCTTGTCGAGCTGTTCCAGAAAATCAGCGACGCTTTCGTAACGGGCGGTCACGGAGGGACAGGTGCTGAATTGGATCAGTTCCTGAAGTTCGCCGACTGCGCCATCGAGGACGGAGTTGACGGCCAAGCCCGTACCATCTCGAAGCTTCTCACCCAGCTCGAAGAGGTTTCCCGCAGGCGGTTGTCCAGAGAATATGTGGTAGGCGATGGCGCCCAGCGAGAAGACATCCATGTGCTCGCCCAGGCTGCCAGGCTCCGTGATCGCCTCCGGCGCCATGTATACGGTGGCGGCATCCTCGATGAGTTGCTCCGGGTGGGGTATGGGAGCGTAGATCCGCCAGCCAGCCCAGGAGGTGGGGAGCGCGCTGCAATTGCTGGAGTCGGGAGACCTCCGGGTGGTGGGCAGCTAGATAAAGGAGGAAATTGC
>Ga0182018_10005497_pt1 | contig 10181 bp, 10 predicted proteins | sample 812P2MmetaG_FD_120490 | JGI IMG/M metagenome (GOLD analysis project Ga0182018, IMG submission 120490) | Permafrost microbial communities from Stordalen Mire, Sweden - 812P2M metaG | ecosystem: Environmental > Terrestrial > Soil > Wetlands > Permafrost | place: Sweden: Stordalen | collected... | reverse complement strand
TCGCGCCCGGTTCCACCAGTTGCTCCACTTCGGCGATCGTGATCTTCGCCGCGGTAGCCATCATGGGATTAAAATTGCGCGCCGTTTTGCGGTAAACGAGATTTCCCATGCGATCGCCTTTCCAAGCCTTGATGAGTGCGAAATCGGCAGTGAGCGCGCGCTCCAGCAAATACTCCCGGCCATCAAAGATGCGCGTCTCCTTCCCGTCGGCCACCGCGGTGCCGGCGCCCGCGGGAGTGTAGAAGGCGGGAATGCCGGCGCCTCCAGCCCGAATTTGTTCGGCCAGCGTGCCCTGCGGAACCAGCGTTACGTTAATCTTTCCGGCGATCATTAGCGACTCCAGCAGTTTGTTCTCGCCCACGTAACTTCCCACAAACGAATCGATCATGCCGGCCTCCAGCAGCAGGCCCAGGCCGAATCCGTCGATTCCCATGTTATTGCTGATGATGTGCAAATCGCGGACTCCCCGGCCCACCAGCGCGGCAATCAAATTCTCCGGTATGCCGCAGATTCCGAATCCGCCCAGCATAACGGTAGCGCCGCCGGGAATATCGGCTACGGCTTGCTCACATGATGCTACGACTTTGTTTATCGGCATCGCACAGTTTCGCTACAGGAACTGGTCGAACTCGCCTGCGCGGATGGCCGCGGCAATCCGTTCAATATCCGGCGACAGAGACCGGTCCTCGATAACGCGCGGAGCCATGGCACGGATCAGCTCACGAGCGCGTTCAATCGGCTTGGAGGATCGAAGGGGCGCACGGAAATCCAGACCCTCCGCCGCGGCCAGCAGCTCGATGGCGAGAACGTACTCAGCATTCTCCACGGTTTGCCTAAATTTCAGGGCAGACGTCATGCCCATGGAAACATGGTCTTCCTTTCCGCCGGAAGTTGGAACGTTGTCCACGCTGGCCGGGTGCGCGAGAACACGGGCTTCGTTCAGCAAGGCGGCCGCGCAAACTTGCGCGATCATGAATCCAGAAGAGTTGCCGGCGTGCGCGCTCAGAAACGGCGGGAGTCCTTCGTTGAGATCGGGGTTCACCAGCCGGTCGATCCGGCGCTCGCCGATGCTCATCAAGGTAGTCAACGCGATGGCCGCATAGTCGAACGTGAGCGCCAGCGGCGCGCCATGGAAATTGCCGCCGCTCAGAATCTCGCCGCCCGGGAACACCAAGGGATTGTCGGTGGCCGAACCGCTCTCCACTTCCACGGTTTCGCGCGCGTGCTGCAATGCCGCGCGGACGCCGCCGTGCACTTGTGGCATGCATCGAAGGCTGTAGGCGTCCTGGACGCGCGGATCGTTCTTCAAGTGCGATTCACGAATTTCGCTTCCTTGGACCAGCTCGCGCAAATGCTTGGCCGAAGCTTGCTGGCCGGCATGCGGCCGCGCTGCCTGAATTCGCTCATCGAACGCGGCGGGCGTCCCGCGCAGGGCATCCAAAGTCATCGCGCCGGCCAGATCAGCCAGCGACGTCACACGCTCAGCGCGAAACAAGGCCAGCGCGCCAACGGCGGCCATCGCTTGCGTGCCGTTCAGCAGCGCCAGACCTTCCTTGGCTTCGAGGCGCACCGGCTCAATTTGCGCGGCGGCGAGAGCCTTTGCGCCTTCCATCCAAGCACCCTGATATCGTGAGACGCCCTCGCCAATCATGGACAGCGCGAGATGCGCCAGCGGCGCGAGGTCGCCGCTCGCTCCAACGGAACCTTTCTCCGGGATTCGCGGGAGCACGCCGCGCTCCAGCATCGCGAGCAGCGTGCTGACGATTTCCACGCGGCAGCCGCTGAACCCCAAGGCCAGCACGTTCGCCCGGAGCAGCATCATGGCCCGTGTTTCAGCTTCCGAGAGCGGCTGCCCGAGGCCGCAGGCGTGGCTGCGAACCAGATTCAATTGCAGGCTGTTGAGCTCGGACGGCGGAATCCGGACGTCAGCCAATTTGCCGAATCCGGTGTTGATGCCATACACCGCGCGATCCTGGGTGAGCACTTGTTCCACCGCGTCGCGAGATCGCTGGATGCGTTCACGGGCGTCTCGGGCAAGACTGAGTTGCTTCTGAGCGCTGGCAACGAGCGAGATCTCTTCGAGCGTGAGGCTGCGGCCGGAAAGTTCAAGTGTCATTGGAGCTGGAAACGGTGAAGCGGCGGACGATGGAGCGAGAGATGGGACTCGAACCCACGACGTCCAGCTTGGGAAAACGGGCAATGTTTTGTTTTCAGTAACATAAATGCGCAGGGTGTTGATTCAGGGTATCAAAAACGCCAACAAAACAAGGGTCCGTTTCGGCTGGTGTGTTAATAGAGGGTTTTTGGAGGGTTAAAGACGACCCTCGAGCAAGGTCGCTTGGACACCTTCAGCGCTGGAGGGCCGCGCGGACCGTCCGCACATCGAGAAACATCCGTTGTGGTCCTGTCACCGCAGCACCCTCGACGGGCACAAAACCATATCGTGCATACCAGCTGACCCGGTCCCGATAGGCGTCTGTGATGATCGAGCGACAGCCAACTTCATCGGCCACCCGCAAGCTGATGCGGAGCGCTTCTGAAATTAGTGCGTGTCCAAGTCCCCGGCCTGTGAATCGCCGATCCACTGCGAGCCGCGCTAGCAAAATCAACGGCAGATCGTAAGGGGGCAGCCCGCGGACATACTTCTTCGGAAACGCATCGCGAGGCACGCTTGCCATCGCCAGGGTAAAGTAGCCGAGCACGGTGCGCGGAGCGTCCTCATCGAGAGCCACATAGCTTACACCGATCGAGCTCTTCTGCTGATTGGTCCAGGCATGACGCTTGAGATAATTGTTGAGGGCGTCATCACCGCAATCGAAATTCTCCACCTCATCGTGTTCTTCGAGGCGGCGAATGACAAGGGCCATTCAGTCCCGCATAGCCCGAATCAGGGCATCCGTAGGGCGGTTCGCTTCCCCTGCAGATACGAGTCGAGCAAGACTTTCCAGTTCGCGCCCAGTCCATTTGATATCCACACGTGGCAGGACAAGGTCTGGAGCCACGCGTTCCAGCCGCGGAAAGAGCAGCACCTTTCGCTCCCCGCTCGCGCTCTCGCTTATGATCCGGTGCCCCAATTTCCGCTCCGAGACAGCCCATCGAAACAGCGCTACGGCATCGGATAGGAAGTCGGTGTTGCTGCTGAGCTGCAATTCTTCTTTGAGCAAGCGCATGGCGCGATCTTCCGCTGGAGCTAGGTCCGCCTGGAACTTGGTCTTGCGCCGTGGGCTGATCGCCGGAACCTCGATTCGTTTTTTTCTGGTCTTCAAAGCCATTGCCCACCCTAGTATCCTATTATACTCCGTTTCCTTCCTATATTGGAGTGGAATGGGATAAGCCCGCACTCGCTCCTGACAACCCTGGCCGCCGAGGTACGATCCCGTCTTACGTCGTACGCTTTCAACCCGGCACTCTGCGTCTCGCTGCTGCGCGCACTACCTGGATTGAGCCATACACGCCTGGTTCACGGCGCCCCGCCGACTTCTTTGGATGGGGCGAAACAAGATGGTTCAGCAGAAAACCTTTTGGCACCTGCTGCCGCAGCGGCGGATGCCCCGCGAATACGAGATCGTAACGTCCAAGCTCCTGTTGAACACCGGAGAAGGCTTTACGGGCAAGCGTTTTGAGCTGGATGCTCCATTGCGGCCGTGGTGTGAGCAATACCAGCAAGGCTCTCCGTTGGCCTGCACTTCCTGGGAGAAGTTTCGCGATCCGCGGGAGACTACATACACCAAGTACACCGAACTCCAAATGGAAAAGGAGATCTTTGTCGACGGTTGAGGAGATCGAAGTCAACGGCTATGACCGCGAGTTGCAGCCTCGGTGGTTCCAGACACTCGGAACGCTTGTCGCGCCCTTCCGGTATCCTGGCCACGCCCTCATGATGATCGCCGCCTATGCGGCGCAAATGGCGCCGGGCGGGCGGATCGTAGTCGCCGCGATGTTCCAGGCCGGCGATGAGGCTCGGCGCGTGGAACGCCTGGCCTACCGCGTCCGGCAGGTCCAACTGGCTTTCCCGGGCTTCGCGGCTGACAGCAAGTCTCTTTGGGAACAGGACCCGTGCTGGCAACCGCTGCGTCAGTTCGTGGAGCGGCTCCTTGTCACCTACGATTGGGGCGAGGCCTTCGTGGCTCTGAATCTGGTCCTCGAGCCGATGATCGACGATCTTCTCCTGAAACACACGAGCGATCTGGCGCTCGGCCATGACGATCACTTGCTCGGCCAGATATTCTACTCGCTCAACGAAGACTGCCAATGGCACCGCCAATGGAGCCAGGCTCTGACCCAAACTGCGATTGAAGATACTCCAACCAACCGCCAACTCATCCAGACCTGGATCAACAAGTGGTACCCGGGCGCGGTACGCGCAGTGGACGCCTTCTCTTCGCTATTTGAAGGAAAGCCAGGGGGCCCATCTATGCCTCCGTTCCGCGATCTCACTTCCCAGATTCTGGCGTTCAGCGCGGACTATTTACACGCCATGGGTCTCCAACCCGCCTCGTTGAGCGATGCCAATTGACGCCCGAGCGACAAGTGCTCCACAGGAGTGTGGACGTAAATCACTATGGCGTTCCCGATCTCGTTTTTCAGGTGGATTTTCCTTCCCGCTGGTATCCGGCCGGTCTGCTCGGCGGCTATGTAGGCGAGGGTGCCGGCAATGATTTCCGGGGGCGCGGGGGCCTGACTCTCGCACCGCAGTTGGGACGCAATCCCGAATCCGGTGAGCCACACGTTGCCGGCGTCGTCGACGAGCACTTGATGTCCTTATGTATGAGATTTTGATACACACGCTAGTGCATGTGGGCAACTTCCGTGAGGGCTCACGCCCCGTCGACCGCACCCACCTCAGGCAACGCGCGTTTGCCGATTCCGCCACGACCGCGTGACCCGTCAATCAAGTTGAACGAACTAGTTTCATTTGGATAGCCCCACTGGCTTTCCGATATCCGACTCGTCTCGATCAGCAGTTGCCGACCAGTTAGAATGCCGACTGGCCAAGCTGGACGTCGAAGTTTGAGCCTCCTGGAATCAATAGCTTGCAAGGCTCCAGCCACAACATTATTATTACATCGGAGGGTCCAGTCTAAGCCGAATCCGTGTTGAGTCGGTAAAATCCCTAACAAGTAACTTAAAATTAGGCACTTACAGCTAAACGGAGGGTTTGGAGAGTGCGGGAAATCTTCGTAACTAGTTGAAAATATGGAGCGGGAGACCGGGGTCGAACCGGCGACGTCCAGCTTGGGAAGCTGGCATTCTACCACTGAATTACTCCCGCCCGTAGACTATCCTTATACTTAGCTCACAGCAAACCACTTACGTTCCTAACACGCTGTCTATCCAGTCTATACTGTCTATAAGAAGGACCCTGTTCGGAGCCAAAAACGGACAGTAAACCGGACAGTAGCAGCCCGAGAATCCACCTTCAAACAATTCTCGCACGACCACAGATTATCATACTGTCTGTTGTCCGTGTCTGTCTGTGGACAGTAAGCCTTCAAATCAAGATGAAAATGAGTGGAGCACTCGATTGGAAGAATCAGTCGTCCTTCGGTTTGTTCTTGCTCCCTGGGGGCCTTCCCCGTCGCTTTACCGCAGTCATCCATTTCGGTGGTCTCCCCCGTCGTTTTCCCTGTCCAAGAGAGAGCCGCCCCAGCACGGCGATGGCTTCGTCGAGCTGATCCCGTTCCTGCCGAATTTCGGCGAGCATTTTGTTGATGTCCATTTTCCCAGGATATCCATGTTCGGGGTCGGCGAGGGGTCGGCCTTGCTCAGGCGATTGTTCCGCGCGGCCCACCGTGTGAGGAACCCCCGAGCCCACCACATGTGCCGAGGGATCACTTCCGAGGCGACCGAGCACCCGGCTTATACTGCCGCTCCTCCATCCAATGCAGGATCGCCGATCTCAAGAAGCGCACATTGGACTGAATCTTCACGTAGGGCAAGAGGCCGCGTTTCACATAGCTGTAGACCGTCTTCACGTCGATCCTGAGCAGCTCTTCCACTTCCTTTGCGGTCATAAGCTCGCTCGGATCAGGGGCGACCGCGTCGGGCGCGACCTGGGCTTCTTGACCGTCGAGAAAGGAAAACGTCTCCTCAGGAGTGAGGAACTTCACCTGCCGGTACTGCGCCGTGCTCAATGCCGCAACGAGCGCGTGTCGCGCGGAGGTCAGCAGCTTCTTTTCCGATGAGATGAGAATCACGTCTTGAAATCCGGCGGCCAGGCACTTTTGAACGTTGCCGATCTCATGTTGAGCATCGGTCGTGACCGACACCTCGCACGCAATCGCGCGGCTCCCCTTCTCCAACGCCACGTCAACCGATCCAAGACCGTCGAGGATCGGTTTTTCAATGGCCACGGTATAGCCTCGGGCTTCAGCCCACCGCTTGATGAGTTGCTGAAGGTATTTATGATGTTCGCCGCCGCGGCCGGGCGTTGGGGGCGCAACCGCTGGCGTTTCCTGAAGAGACTCCGAAGCCAGCTTCCCTTCAGGCAACGGAACCTCTACCCGGATTTTCGTTTTCCTGCCCGGTGCTTCAGGTTCCATCCCGCCCGGAGCATGGCGTGCGCGGAGAATGGCCTCGACCTCATCCCGCTTTGCCGCGTAGCGTTCCCGCGATGATGCTACGATTTGCTCACGGCGAGCGGCTGCGATATTTGGCTCAACGGCCGGGAGCGGAACGGTTTTCAAATTGAAATCGTATTCTGCGCGCTCCAGCCGAACGATGGCCTCACCCACGCTCAGGTTCTGGAGATCCTTCGCCTTGAAGAACGAGAACCCCTCTTCGAGTTTCTTGGCATCGAAATCGCCCAGACGGAAGCAGATGCGGGCGTAGGGGTTCGCGATCACCGCCGAGGCCACGTCACTGTCCCGGTTCGAAAGCTGATGGAGTTCTTGATGCGCGAGAATCAGCCCGAGGTTGTACTTGCGCGCGCCGGAGAGAATCGCGGCAAGCGACGGCGTGATGAAATTGTGGAACTCATCTATATATAAGTAGAACGGTGCCCGAGCCGAGGCGACCATGCTCTGCCGGCTTGTCGCGATCTGGTTGAGCTTCGAAACGACGAGCGTCCCGAGGAGATAGGAATTCTCCTCACCGATCAGCCCCTGCGCGAGCTTGGCGAGCAGGATCTTCCGGCCGTTCATGATCTCCGCGAAATCGATCCGATTCTCCTTCTGGGAGATCATGTAGCGGATGACCTTGGGCCGGAGGAACGTGTCGAGCCGCGTGAGGATCGGGCCTTGCGGTTTCCCCGTGAGCAGCGGGAATTCCTTCTGCCAGTAATAGACGACTTCGGAATCCTGGACCGTTGCGAGAAACCGCTCCCGGAAGGCGGGCTCGACTAAGAATCGTCGCACGTCCGAAAGCGTCCCACCGTCCGTGCTTTCAAGAAAAGCGAGAATGGCATTCCCGAGGACCGTGGTCATCTGATCGCCGAAACTCGTCGAGAGTCGTTTGAAGACGGAGACCAAATCCGACGCCAAGAGGTTACGTTCGAGGTCCGAGTGCGCCGAGAGAATGTTGAAGCCGACTGGATACGCTTCGTCCGATGGATCGAGGAGCACAACATCCTTGATGCGCTGCTCGGGAATGCGGCCGATCACCTGATCGATGAGATCGCCGTGCGGGTCGAGGACCGCTACGCCGTCGCCGTTCTCGATATCCTGCACGATCATGTTCAAGAGCAGCGTCGACTTGCCGCTGCCGGAGGCGCCGATGAGATGCATGTGGCGAACGCGCTGCTCGCTGCTCATTGAAACGCGGACAGTCTTTCCGGCATGCTGATTAACGCCTAAGACAAGCGGATGGCCAAACGCGAGCGACGGTGCGGATTTGGTCTTGCGCTCTTCGCGCTGGAGCTTGGCGGAGCGTGCAGACGCCGAGGGCAAGTGAACCAAGGAAACGAGCTCATCCCGGTTTACGATGAGGCCGGCGCGGCAGCTCTCTCGGGCAACGACATCGTTGCAGTGCTGGCCTTCGTCATAGGCATCGTTCGAAAGCGGTATGAGTTCATTGCTCGCCGCCTCCGCGAACTGCCGCAGCGACTTGCCCATCCCCTCCGCGAGGTGCCAGGCTCGTTTGCTCTTCGGACTCTGGGCGGCAACGCGGATCACCGCGGCGAAAAGCGGCGACGAAATCTTGTCGGCCGTTAGCTTTACCATGGCGGAATCATCCATGAAGAACGAGTCCCCGGCATCGTCCGTCACCGCCCGGATCATGCTCTCCGGCCAGCGCTCACGGACCGGGACAAACAGCACCTGAAAGATGGCCGTGTCGGTTGCGCCGAGATCCGACATCGCGCCGATCATTCCGGCCAAGGGATCGGGATCGAAGCGTTCAAACGAGCGGAGCGGGCGCATGAACTCTTTGGACAATCCGAACTCAACAACGGCGGAAGCCTTCGCGCCGGTTGTGTCCCAGAGCGCTTCGAGATACCCGTCATGCTCGGAGAGCGACACCTCGGGGAAATAGGCCTGGAGCTGTTCGCGCATTTGCCGTCGGTCGCTTTGGGCGGACGTGAGTTGTACGACGACTGTATCGCTCGTGCCGATGATTTCGAAGCTGGCCGGCCGGGCGACGTGGCCAAGACTCATGAGAAACTGTGCGGCGGCATCCTTCGTGATCTTTGTCTCCGGTGGCAAAACACCCCGCACTTCGATGAGCCGATGATGGTCGTCGAGATACGTCGGCTCAGGTTCCGCCTCGTCCGGTAGCTCGACGGTAACAGGACTCGCGGGCGCTTTGAATAACCCGTCTATTAATGAGCTAAGACGCGTAGCCCTTCGGCCATCGTCTACGCCCACGTTCGGCGTCGAAACGAAATGCCCGAAAAACGGTCGGAAGGGAGGTTCGAGCGCCACCGGCCGGTCAAAGACCTGCCATCCCCTCCCGCGTTTTTCCCAGGCAGAGAACTGGCGGGTTAGCGCCTCCCAAGCAGTACCATTGACCCCCATGATGCTGATCTCAGGCGGAAGCCCCGAAGTGCTTCATAATAGGCTTGCGTTCATCCTCGGAGAGGGCGCGAAGCCCCTTATTCGCCGTCATGCCATCGACAACTTCAAGGACGGCCTTATGCACTGCATCCCGGAACATCAAGGCGGTGTCGACTGCATAGAACGTCGGTGGTGCGAAGATCCGCTCGTAGACGCGTCCGACGAGCGGCATCGCCAGTACCGTACTCTCTCCCGCTATGGTTCCTTGCCGGATGCCGCTGCCGATCAACCAGAGAAATGCAGGCACGCCAAACAGCGCGCAGCAGCCGCCGAACAAAATGCCCGTAAAGTATCCATTCGCCGCCGCGCCGATCGCAGCTCCGATTGCGAACGCTAGATCGAACGCGATCATGACACCAAAAAGAAACGCCAAGGTATAGAGAAACCCAAACCGCAGCGGCGGCTCCGTCAGCCACCAGGACACGAAGAATCCCGTGCCGAACGGTGCGGCGCAGATATCGAACGCAAATTTTCCCCGCTGCGTGCGAAAGTACAGCCGGTTGGCGCTCGCAAGCCCGCCTTCCTTGTGTTCAACGCGGGTCCAGTGCGTTTGAGGGATGGACCGCGGCTCAAGGGCTTTTTCGACTGAGTTGTAGAATTCAACCGGCGACGCCTGGCAATTCACGATGAGTTGATGCCAATGGGTAATGAAGTCTATTTCTTTCGCCATCTGCTGCTCCGTCCTTTATGAGTAATGCTGCTTATTTTACTCCACTTGCAGGGCCGACATGCTTCGAGTTTTTCGGCCACTCATAACTGAGGATTTCAAGATCGCCGCAAACTCAGTCGGCGACCGGGAACCCTAGGAGTGTTATGGCTTCGCTGGCTCGAACTTTGCAAGGTCCGCATCACTCCACAGCCGTAGAGCCGTTGACGTGGATAGCCCCTGTACAGCAATGGTGCTGCCGCCGATCTGCATGCCTATCAAGTCGAGCGTGTCCAAGTCAAACAGGGGCGCCCCTGCATCGGACTGTGCCGCCGTGCAGTTATGGCTAAAGACTTGAAGGTCTCGAGTCTGCCCAACTATAATTCCGAAACGCAGCCAAAGCTGGCCCCACTTGTTGGTTTGAAAAACTTTGGCAACGACTGGCAAACTGACCGGGTCTGGCACACCGAGAAACCCTAACATTATCACGCGACGCCTAGGGTCATACGAATAGTTCTTGCTTACATTGGCTGGCTGCGGAAGTT
>Ga0182018_10005496_pt1 | contig 10183 bp, 10 predicted proteins | sample 812P2MmetaG_FD_120490 | JGI IMG/M metagenome (GOLD analysis project Ga0182018, IMG submission 120490) | Permafrost microbial communities from Stordalen Mire, Sweden - 812P2M metaG | ecosystem: Environmental > Terrestrial > Soil > Wetlands > Permafrost | place: Sweden: Stordalen | collected... | reverse complement strand
GAGGAAAGAGCTAACGAAGGTGGGCTGGGCCAAGGGAATAGAGTTGGCCAAGTTGGCGCGCCGGGATCGGCAGCACTTCGATTTTGCAACCTGGTTGCACAAAGCTCGGGAATTGTCGAAAGAGGATTTTCAGCAGGCGGTGGAGAGAGAACTCACTGGGAAATTAACCGAGCCGTGGGAAATTGTCTACTTCAAACTTTACGAGAGCCAGACGCCAGGGGGGGAAATCGAGACGGCAGCTCTGATGTTGGGAAGCGACCGCTCCCGCGGCTACTGCTTGGAAATGATCTGTGCGGACTTCCTGGCGCAGCAGCAGGCGTTTCTTGGAGACGTCGGCGGGGGCTTCATGAGCCCGACGCGTCCCGACCCCTCGCGGCTTGCGACTGGATGCGTTGTCGTACGAGAGGCTGCGGCAGCAGGTGCTGCGTCGCGATGGCTAGAGGTGTCAATTGTGCGGTGCGATGTCAAACTTGGAGGTTCACCACAACCAGTTTCGCAGCCACTCCGGCCACGATTCCGAAGACAACCTAATCAAGCTCTGCGCCCAGTACCATGCCGGCATCCATCACTGAAAAATACAAATTCTGCATCCACGGCCAGGCACTCGCGACGATGTCCGCGAGATTGCGCTGGGCGGTCCATCCCAGAAACTCGTTCAGTCTTCGCCGGATCCTCGACAGCAAGTCAGATCGAAACCGCCTTCGGAAGAGCCGCTGAATCGGGGGCAATTTTCGCCAGAGCTTTCGACAACACGAAATTGTCGATCACCAGAGCATCGATGCCGGAGCAGAAATAGCTTCGCACCGCATCCCTCGGTTTGACCACCAAAGGTTCGCCAAATAGATTAAACGACGTGTTCACGAGGAGCGGGGCCGGCGCCTGTTCTCCGAACCGTTTCAGCAGGCGCCACAGCAGAGGGTTGCCTTGCTGTTGTACCACCTGCAGACGCACCAAGTTGCCGGGAAGCACAAACCCTTCCGGCAGCACGTTTACGCCGGGTTTGACCCTGGCTAGCGAGTTCATCGACTGACACAGCTCGGAGCACTCGAAATAGCGTGCACAATCTTCTTCCGGTACGGCCACGGCAAACGGACGGAACCATTCGCGGTGTTTGATGTAATCGTTCAGGTTCTCCTTCACGTAGGACGCCCACGGTGAGGCCAGCAAGCTGCGGTTTCCAAGTGCTCGCGGTCCAAACTCAGCGCCCCCCTGGAACCAGCCCACGATCTTCCCCGAATCCAACAACTGCAAGGCAGTATCGAGCCGCCGTTCTACGGTGCTTTGCAGGGAGTAGCGGGCCTTGCAATTGTCGAGCACGTCCTTCACTTCGACGCGGTTGCACGCGGGTCCAGTGTACAGGTACCGCACAGCAGGAAGGCGTGGCTTCCGCATCACGTGATGCCAGACGAGCATGCCGGCGCCCAAGGCGCTACCAGAATTGCCCGGAGCAGGAGGGACAAAAATCTCATTGATCCCCAGTCGCTTCTCCAGATTTGCAACCAGGAGCGCGTTTTGAAACAGGCCACCAGCCAGGCAAACCGACTGGATGCCTTCCCGCTTGCGGTAGTGCTCAATCATTGAGCCTACTATTTCTTCGCAAGCATCCTGGAGGCTGCGGGCCAGATTGCGTCGAAGGTCATCACTCAGTTCCTTCTTTTCTTCTTGCAGGCCAATCTGGCGATAAAATTTTCGGGAGAGGCTCATGCCCGCCGAATTCACATATCCACTGTTTACATGAGGCAGAGGGCTGTGCCGGCTTCGGAGCATTTCAAGAAATACATCCTTGAAGACTGGCTCGCCTTCCAAACTGAGCCATTGTGTCTTGTTCTCATCGCGGTGTGGATCGAATCCGAGCAACTCAGTGATTTGTGTGTAGACCCACGCCAGCGAGTGCGGGAATGGAATCTTCCGCAACACGCGAATACGCGTACCTTCTCCAACTGCGATCATGCCGGAGGTGCCATCGCCCTCTTCATCCATGGTCAGGATCAGGGCTTGGTCGAAAGGCGAGAGAAAAAAGGCGCTGGCGGCGTGGCAAAGGTGATGCTCGAAGTTTAGGACCTTTGATCCCGTGCCGTTGACCTTTGAGCGCAACATGCGAAGTTCGCTCAGTTCGCGCGCGAACACACCAATTTCATTGGCTTGGTGAAAGACAGCGGTCACCGGCGACGAGGGTCCCAACCGCGCCGACAAGAGAGAGCGAGTCCGCCAACCCTCGAAGGGCCGCGTCGCCATCGCGATCCGGTCCAGATCGCTCCAGGTTGCCCCAGCGCTCTCCAGGCAGAACCGGATTGCGTTTTCGGGAAGCCCGGTGCTTCGGGAGCGGGTGAGCTTGTCCTCTTCGATGGCCGCTTTAATGATTCCGTCTTCAAGCAGGGCTGCCGCCGTGTCGTGCTTGAACGATGACAAGCCTAATGAGAGCATAAAATGCGGGAGTGGTGACGCTGGTCTTTTAACCTACATCGGTGGCAGCTGCACGTTGGTTTCGACAAATGTAAGAGAGGATACTATGCGGACATTGAAACCGCGAAGCTCAGCTTGCTCTGTTTGTTCACCCTAATGATCCTTGTTGCGGCGCTAGCTGGATTTCGCAACGCGGGCCGATGGCTTACGCGCGAAGATCCTCTTTCATCAGCGGACGTAATTTTTGTTTTAAGTGGCGGGATGCCGTACCGTGCACAAGAAGCCGGGAAAGTCTTTGGGATGGGCTTTATGCACCCGAAGTGTGGGTAAGCCGGCCAGAGAGTCCGGCGAGCAACCTCGAAAAACTTGGAATCCACTTTGTCGGCGAAGAGGAATACGACTGCGAAATCCTGATCCATGAAGGTGTTTCGGAAGCGGTAGTCCATATCCTTCCCGACCCGATCGTGAACACAGAACAGGAAGTGGAAGAAGTGGCACGGGAGATGCTGGAACGCCACTCTTTGACTGTGGAGTCGCAGACTGCTGCGCTTGCAGGCGGTTGGCGCCGGCCAGGCCAAGTCCCATGGCTATCGCCAATAGGACCGTGATGGAAGCGCGCGGTCGAGCCTCTGGCCTTATAGGAATTGCAGAGATTCTAATACTCATGGCGTGGGCACCTCTTTGTGGTCCAACGGTAGCGCCCGCGGGCGAGCCACGGGAGAACTTGGGGGAAGCGCCGCCAAGGTGGGGACCCCCTAAACTGCGGGCGAGAGCGTTCATTGGCAAAAATCGTAGCGCGAAACGCGGCTTCGGGGTACAGACTCGCTCCACGACGGTTGCGTCGACTTCTACGGCCCCCGGGATCTCCCCAAAAAGCTCCCATCATCAAGTTCGAGGCTTGGCAGCAATCGCTTGACGTTGTCTGAGCCACGCGTTCGCCTGCTCCTGAGCCGCCCGAATCCGACTCTGGGTCATTCGTGAGGATAGGACCTTAAGCCGGTACGTGCTGCCTGGATCGCCACCGGCCTGGGCCAAAATCGACCAAAAGTAAGCTTTATCCAAATCTTGCGGGACGCCTCGGCCCAGCATGTAATACGTGCCCAGCATCGCCTGCGCCTCGGTGTGCCCCTGCTGGGCTGCGGTGGAAAACCAGCGAGTCGCTTGGCGATCATCCTTGGGAACTTCTTCCCCTGTGGCATACCTTGTTCCGAGGGCAAACTGCGCCGCCGGATCGCCCCGTTCCGCCATTTCGCGCACGCTGGCTAGATCGTCAGCATAGGGCCGAATCGAATCAGCTGTTTCGAGAGGATTGGAAGTGGGAGCACCAGCTGTTGATTGACTAGGATTTGCAGTCGTCGTGGTCGGCTTGGAGGCACCTCCACGGGCTCGAGCCCAAGGCGATAGCCAAACGGCAACCGCCAAGATTGCCACGCTCAGCACCAGAAGCAGATTCTCCTTGGAGCAGGCGGCGGCTAGCTTCTCGAGAAACCGTGGTTGGTCTATATCCTCGGGCTCGGCTGGGGGCGAATACCATGACCGAACTTCCTCGTCAGTAACCCGTCCGGTTGCGGAGATGCCGGGGGCCGGCGGGCGCGGCAAGTCGTTTCTTGCCGCTGGAGTTGGGGCAGAAAGACACAGCGCAATTTTAGTAGCTTCCGCAAGTTGCCTCAGCACCCAGTCGTTCTGCCTGCCGTAATGATTCGGATGGGAAGAAAAAACCGCCAAGAGCCCGACGACTTTGTCTCCTGAGCGGATCGGTACCCCAACCATGGAGCGGACGCCAAGCCGAAAAAAGCTCTGGCGATCCGCCCGAGCATCGGCTTGGGAATCATCACAGCGAAGCAATTTGCCAGCCCGCAGACACTCCCCCGCGAAACCCGATAGGGCCTGCAGCCAGTCACCCAATCCGGGAACATGGGAACCAGCCGTCGCCCGGCAAACCATTTCCTCGCCTTGCGATAGGGCGATGGCCGCACCGGTGGAGCAAGTGAGACGTGATGCCCGTTCAACAATCAGCCGCATGGCCGTATCCTTGTCCTCCGGCCTAACTACGGCGAGGTCTCGGTGGAGGGCTACGAGCGAGAGGCCGGTGGATATCTGTTCCGTCACCACCGAAGGCCCAGGTTCGTTTTCCACTTATTGGATGCCCTTCACAGTCTGGTCCATAGAGATCCCGTTGAAGGCGTGGGGCTGTGACTGCGAAATCTGTTGGATAGGGGCGACCGAAGGCAATCGGAGTGGGAAAAAACCACCGCCTTCGCAAGCGGATGGGTGCGCCGCCGGGAGCATTTGTCGATAAGAAGTCGGGACCTTATTTCCTGCGGCACACCGGGTTTGGGGTGCAGCTTCGCCCCGCGACTTACAGAGTCGGCTGGGATATGGGTGAGAAGTTTGGATCTTATTTCCTACCGGGCACCGGGTTTGGGGTACAGCTTCGCCCTGCGACTTAGAGTGTCCGCAGGGACGACCACCTAATAGGTGGTGCACGATCAGTGCCATCTGCGCTTCCGCCGCCTGAGGATCCGAAGGGAGCTAAGTCGCTCTGCAACCGTGAGTTAGACCGCGCCGGTCCGAATAAGATCGGCGGTTGGCCTTGGTAACAGTGGAGGCTGTTTGCAAAAGAAGAACCTGCCGAGACGCGAGTGTAAACAAATGGATTCAGTAAGTTGATCGGCTCGAAAGCTGCACTTGCACAGACGTTCGCGGGTCCAGACGAATCCCCTGCCTCATTCTGCGCTATCGAGTCCTGTTTCCCCAGGCTGGCTCAACTCGGCCCAAACGCCCCAGTGCGCATTCTCAGGCATTGGGTATCCGGCCGCGCGACCGTCTGGGGAATGGCATTGATTTGCTTCCGAACAAGGGTGTTTTTGGACAGAGACTAAAGTCTCCCCATGGATCATAAGAATCGGTTGTCAAGGTGGGTCGAACATATTTAGCGGCAGGTCAAAGCCGACGGCTTTGAGTTTTTCGGCGAACTTGGGCCGGATGCCCTCGGCATTGAAAGTTCCGAGCAATCGCCCCTCGGATGAAACTCCCTGCTGCTCAAACACAAATAGATTCTGCATGCTGACCACGTCACCTTCCATGCCGGTGATTTCTGAGATATGGGTGACACGGCGCGTTCCGTCGCTGAAGCGTTCCAGCTGAATGACTAAAGAAACCGCGGACACGATCTGTCTTCGAACGGTCCTCTCCTGCAGGTTCAGGTTCGCCATCATCGCCATGGTCTCCATGCGGGTGAGAGCGTCACGAGGGCTGTTAGCGTGAACCGTGGTCAGGGATCCGTTATGGCCGGTGTTCATGGCTTGCAGCATATCGAGAACTTCCTCGCCGCGCACCTCGCCGATCACGATCCGGTTGGGCCGCATCCTCAGGCTGTTGATCACCAGTTGCCGCGCGTGAACTGCGCCCTTGCCATCCGCATTGGCCGGCCGGGATTCCAACCGGACGACGTGGCGTTGCTTCAGGTGCAGTTCCGCCGAGTCTTCAATTGTGACGATGCGTTCTTTAGAGGAAATGAAGCCGGAGAGCACATTCAGGAATGTGGTCTTCCCGGCGCCAGTCCCGCCGGAGATCACGATGTTAAGACGTGCCGCAACTGCCGCCTTCAACAACGCAAGCATCGGCGCAGTAAGGGTCTGATTTGCCAGGAGGTTCTCTTTAGTGATCGGAATGTGGCCAAAACGCCGGACCGAAAGATGAGGGCCGTCAATCGCCAGGGGCGGAACGACCACATTGACGCGGGATCCGTCGGCGAGTCGGGCGTCAACCATGGGCGACGATTCGTCCACGCGCCGTCCGATCGCCGAAACAATCTTATTGATGATGCGCATCAGGTGCGCGTCATCCTTGAAGATGATTTTGGTTTCTTCCAGAAGGCCGGCGCGCTCAACGTAAACTTCCCTGGCGCCATTCACCAAAATGTCGCTGATCGTCGGGTCTTGCAGCAATGGCGCAAGCGGCCCCAGACCGAAGATTTCATCCAGGATCTCGAGCGATAAACGCTCTTTTTCGGAATCACTGGAAGGCGCCTTGACTTGCGATACGGCATCCTGAATCACCGCCAAAACTTGCTCTCGGGTCTGGTCGTCCGGGGTGGCAGCAACTCTTTCCAGGTCTACCTTATTTAGCAGGTAGCGATGGATTGCGTTCTTCAGATCCAGATAGACGCGAAAGTCCAACCCGCAATACTTCTTCGTGTCGCCTGAGGTCGGGTTGGTCACGGTCGGCGGAACTCGGTTCGAGCTAGCCGTATTGAACCCTCCCTATCCTTATAGTAATTTTTTACCGAGAGATTTTGAAGGAGGGATTTCCACAGAGTGTGATCTCAACCAGTCTGTGAATATGTGCGCTTGGGGGATGGGGTGCAGGGGAAGGGGGGGCTTGAGTGGGCCACTCATCCGCCGAGACATGAGCCCCCTTCCCCTGCATCCTAGATAGAGCCGTGTTCTGCTGGTAGGTTGTCCGTAAACGTCAGAGGAACCAGAGGAACACAGAGGAACTACACGGTTGAGCAGCGCCGCGATTGGTGAGGTTCTCAATCGTGTCTGCGACGTGGTCTTTTGGTTTCTTGGTTGATGAGCGCAAACGCGATTTCTTTCCTCCGCGTCGCCAAACATTAGAGAAGATTGTCTCAAAAGCACTGACCGGCAACCCTGCATACGCATCCGGGTGAGATTTCTTTCTCCGCCTTGTCGTCTTTTGCCTGCCGTTTCCGATTTCATTAAATAGAGGGCCACGCTGTAGACGCAGAGTTGCTGAGCAGGGTTCCAATAGTGGATGAATGGATTCCGAAGCACGCCTGCGTGGGCAATGAGCCACAAAGGAGGTAACGTTATGGCTGCTAATCCGAATATCGCCAACCCCAGTTTAAGTCTTCATGCGCAGCAGACCGCTTCAGAACCCAGTGAGCTGAAACTCACAGGTCTGCGCCAGCGGATCGAAGCGCTGCTGCGCGAGGTCTTCGAAGGTCACGAGGAATTCTCGGGGTGGACACCCGACTGATCGGGCGTTCTAACCAAAGACTCTTGTGCTTAAACCGTTCGCGCCCGGCGAGGATGACGGGACATCCGGGGAGAGGAACGATTCGTAAGCCCGGCTTCGGAGACAGGGTTCTAAGTACCGGTCCAAGGAAGCAGCGGCAGGTTCACTCTCATGGTTTCCTGAAACGTTCCCTGACAATCTCGCACTATTGGGAAGGGAGCCAAGCCAGTCTGGGTGCACCGCTCCCAATGTGTACCGGGAAGGGCTGGTGATTCACGGAAACAGATTCGCGGGAAACAGATCGAGCCGCCCGTGGCGATCTTCGCGACGCGACCCGTATTTCCCGTACGTGGACGGCGCTTGCCGATCTTCTCCGCCGTAGCGGGCGGAAAGACGAGGCCCTGCAGCTTGAAGTACAGAGGGAAAGCTCTGGAACCACTGACAGGACAAGCGGTTGTCCCTCCATTCGGAAGGAACGCTCCAGCGAACGGATTTCCGGCCGGCACGTAGACTTCATAGTCGGCGCTTCCCGTTGCAATAGTTCTGAAAGTAGATGACTACTGACGTAGCCGAGGGATCGTCACCGGGATATTGGCCCATTCACGGAGACGCTCTGCAGAGCACCGGCGGAAAGATGAGTTGAACCAGGTTGAAGCAGTCTGTGCGAATCGTACCACGGGTAGACGACGAGTCTATCTTAAGTAAGCGCCGAGGACGTAGAGGACACCACAGCACAGGGTCGCTAGGGTAGCCGCCGCCAGGACGGGCCTGAAGATATGTCCCCGCTCGGGCGGATTCCAATTCGCAAACGCCGCCCGGAACTCTTCGATCCACTCTTCTTCCCGAATGTTTCGATAGAGTCCTGACTGAAATGCGGCCAGCAGTCTGCGCTCGTCGTCCTCTCCAAGCTCCACAAAGCGGAACGGTTGATGATTCCAAGAGAGCGGTGGCAGCATTTCTGTCGTCGCAAAAACCAATCCCTTGTGGGTCCGGAACATCAACGTAACAACGGAACCCTGATCCACGACTTTGGACATGGACAGCACGCCGCCGGTTCGAGAAATTGTGTGTAGTTCGCATGCTGTGGAGGAAGAGTCCTGGAATTGAAGGATTGCCGGAGTTGTCTCGGCGAGTCGGAATCGGGAGTCCCGTCTACTGGCGTACATCTGGCAAGGGGGAGGCATGTGTTAGCTTGAGTATGCCACCGTGCTCACGAAGAATCGGAGATTACCGAAGTCATTGGCACCGTGGAGTTACCGGTACCGACTACCTATAGGACCGCTGCGAGCGGTTTTGTCCGCACCAAAAACCGAGACCGTAATCCCTGTTCACAACGACCCTCAGACCTCCAATTCTCAATGCGTAATCCGATTTTAACAGTTGACCGGGGATACTTTCGGCTTAGACTCAAACGCCTTATCTTCTGCAGATGGGCAACCCCAGAGTAGCCCAAGAAATCTGGCCAAACGGTGTCGCGATCATACCGCTTTTTGGTGATGAGACTGCGCCCACGCCTCCTCAATGGCTGGAACGAGCATGTAGCCCGTTGACTTTGATATGACTCGTTGCACGCCGACCTTTTCGGCTTCCCTTTCGATCTGGGGAGAGGCGTAGAGCGTGAATATGAGGATCGGAACGCCGGGAAGCGCCTGGGAAATCTGGCCGGCCGCTTCGATGCCGTTCAGTTCGGGCATCGCGAGGTCGAGAATGATCAGGTCCGGCTGGAATTGCTTTGCTCGATTAACGGCTTGAACACCGTCTGCCGCTTCCGCGCAGACTTCCCAGCCCTCGTGCCCTTCGATCAAACTGCGAAGCACTCGCCGCATATGCCGTTTGTCATCGGCGATGAGGATATTCATAGGCACCACACCCGAGTCTAGTTTCCTCATGGGACCACGGGACCGTAGGGGGTTGCAATACGGCATTTCCTGTACATCTTTGCGGGTGGGGCGAGCTGCTCTTGAAACGGTGGGCTGCCGCGCCGGCGATCTCAGTTCAATTGACCGCGCAGACCATTACCACGTAGTACCTCATGATGCCTCCCGGCGATGCTGCCCTTTTTTGGAGCGCAGGAAGCCGTGAGCCACATTGCTCGAGCCTACGCCTGATAACTGATCCCAAGGCGCCGGTTCAACCGGTGCAAACCAACCACCGAAAGACATCTTCTCCGAAGGCCTAGCAACTAGGGAATCGTTACCTGAACAACGTTTGAAACCCCGCTCTCGCCGCTCGGAACCACGGTCGTGGTCGCGTAGCAGTAAGTATTCCCGTTCGTAACCGTCGGGTCGGTGAATGTCGTGACCGTACTCGCCGTCGAACCGTACGGCGACCCGATTGGAAAAGCGCTGCAAGCACCACTCGTGAAGTTGGCGCGGTAGACATTATAGTTTGTGATGCCCGTGGTCGTGCTCGCGGCCCAGTTGAGGGTCACAGTGTGAACGGGCGCCGCCGTGCCGGTGCCCGTTAAGTTGGCTACGCTGGGCGTGTTCGAAGCATTGCTGGCAAACGAAGCCGTGGCCGATGCGGCACCCGAAGCCCCGGGGATAAACGTCACGGTGAACGGCACCGGCTGGCTCGTGGTGACCGTGACCGGGAAGGTGACGCCGCTGATTGAAAACTCCGAAGGATTGGCGCCGCCCAAAGTGACCGAGGACACCGTAACACTGGCCCCACTGGCGGCGAGGGTTCCGGTCGCAGTACCACTCGCGCCCACCACGGTGTTACCCACTGCAATGCTGGGACTGACGCTCAGAGTGCCGACGGGCGTGGGCGTGGGCGCGGGCGTGGGCGCGGGCGT
>Ga0182018_10005495_pt1 | contig 10183 bp, 5 predicted proteins | sample 812P2MmetaG_FD_120490 | JGI IMG/M metagenome (GOLD analysis project Ga0182018, IMG submission 120490) | Permafrost microbial communities from Stordalen Mire, Sweden - 812P2M metaG | ecosystem: Environmental > Terrestrial > Soil > Wetlands > Permafrost | place: Sweden: Stordalen | collected... | reverse complement strand
CCTCTATCACGGGGGCGAAGATCAGCAGAGATCATTCGATTCCACCTGCCGGAAGTACCGGCGGTTCCTCAGCGAGCCGGCTCGCTAACGCTCGCCGTCACCCACAAATTTCCCCGACGAGGCCTATTTCCCAATCAGTTCGTAAATGCGCGATTGCTGGTACAGGAAAAGCGTGGAGTCCCTCTGGCGCCAACCGCCGCGGTACAACTTAACTCTCAAGCCACCTATGTCTATGTTGTGAAGCCGGATTCAACCGTGACCGTGGTTCCCATCACTATCGGCACCACGGAAGGCGCGGACTCTGAAGTCACCTCGGGGCTAACGCCGGGAGAGATCCTGGTTATGACCGGCGTCGATAAATTGCAGGAAGGGAGCAAAGTCAAAGCTCAATTCCCCTCCGCGACCCCCCCGGCCAGTCCCCCGGTGAATGCCGCGGCAAAGGGTGGCGCGGCCCAAAAGGGAAAGTAGATGAACCCGTCGCGGATCTTCATCCTCCGGCCGGTGGCCACCACGATGCTGATGGTGGGTATCCTGCTGGCAGGCCTTGTGGGGTATACGCAGTTACCCGTTTCGGCGTTGCCGGAAGTGGACTATCCGATCATCCAGGTCACGACGTTCTATCCAGGCGCCAGCCCGGACGTGATGGCCTCTTCCGTGACGGCGCCGCTCGAACGCCAGTTCGGCCAGGTACCCGGACTGCAGCAGATGACTTCCACAAGTTCCGATGGCAGCTCTGTGATCACCCTGCAATTCAACCTCAGTCTAAGTATCGATGTGGCCGAGCAGGAGGTGCAGCAGTCGATCAACGCTTCGGGTACGTATCTCCCGGCGGACCTGCCGGCTCCTCCCATCTACAGCAAAACCAATCCAGCCGACACTCCCATCCTGACTCTCGCGCTGACTTCGACGGAGCTTCCGCTATCGAAGGTTGAGGATCTCGCCGACACTCGATTGGCGCCTAAAATGTCCCAGTTGCCCGGGGTGGGCCTGGTCAGCATAAGCGGGGGACAGAAACCGGCTGTCCGAATCCAGGCGAATCCCACGGCGATGGCGTCATACGGTCTCAATCTTGAAGATCTACGCACCGCCATCGTCGCCGCTAACGTCAATCAGGCGAAGGGAAACTTCGATGGAGCGCGGCAGGCGTACCAAATTGGCGCGAACGATCAGTTGCTCTCCAGCAGCGATTATTCTCCGCTCATCATCGCATACAAGAACGGCGCTCCCGTCAAATTGACCGATGTTGCCGCGATCCTCGACGACGTCGAGGACGTCCGGCAGGCCGCCTGGATGAACCAGACACCAGCGGTCATCCTGAATATTCAACGGCAGCCCGGAGCGAATATCATCTCGGTCGTCGATCGGATCAAACAACTGTTGCCGCAACTTACGTCGACGCTGCCCGCATCCATCCATGTCAGCATCCTGACCGACAGGACCACCACCATTCGAGCCTCCGTGAGCGATGTACGGTTCGAACTGATGCTCACGGTAGCGCTCGTGGTAATGGTCATGTTTCTGTTCCTGCGCAACATTGCCGCGACCATCATTCCGGGTATTGCCGTTCCACTGTCGCTGGTCGCCACCTTCGGCGTGATGTATCTGCTCGGCTACAGGCTGAACAACCTGACTTTGATGGCCTTGACAATTTCGACCGGATTCGTGGTGGACGATGCAATCGTCATGATCGAAAACATCACCCGCTATATCGAAGCGGGCGATGCTCCCCTGGAAGCGGCGCTGAAAGGCTCCGCGCAAATCGGTTTTACCATCGTCTCGTTGACTGTGTCCCTGATTGCCGTCCTGATTCCGTTACTGTTCATGAGCGATATCGTCGACCGCCTGTTTCGGGAATTTGCCGTTACGCTGAGCGTCACCATCCTGGCCTCGGCTGTGGTTTCACTTACCCTGACTCCGATGATGTGCTCCAAGCTGTTGAAGCACAAACCAGAGGAGAGCCAAGGCCGCTTTTATAAGGCCTCGGAGCGTGCATTCAACTCGGTGATCGCCTTCTATGGCAGGACACTGAAGTGGGTTCTCGGCTGGCAGCTCGCGACGCTGCTGGTGGCGGCCGCGACTCTGGGTTTGACGATCTATCTGTTCGTCGTAATTCCTAAAGGTTTCTTCCCGATTCAAGATACGGGCGTTATCCAGGGGGTCTCCGAGGCAAGCCAGTCGGTGTCCTTTCCCGAAATGTCCAGGCAGCAGCAACAGTTGACCAAGGTCATTCTGGAAGATCCGGCCGTGGATAACCTGTCGTCCTTCATCGGCGTCGACGGCACCAATACAACCTTGAATAGCGGACGCATTCTGATCAACCTGAAGCCGCTCGCCGCGCGAAAGATCGGCGCGAGCGATGTGATTCGGCGCTTGCAGCCTGAATTGGCGCAGGTGCCGGGCATCACGCTGTACATGCAGCCGGTCCAGGATCTCTCGGTCGAAGACGTGGTGAGCCGCACGCAATTCCAGTACACGCTGGAGGATCCGAACTTGGCCGAGTTGAATACCTTCGCGCCGCAAATGCTCGCCAGGCTGCAGAAGCTGCCGCAGTTGAGCGACGTGGCCAGCGATCAACAAATTCTTGGCCTCGGGACAAAACTGGTATTCGATCGCAACACCGCCTCGCGGTTAGGCATCACCGCGTCGACGATCGATCAAACGTTATATGACGCTTACGGCCAGCGGGAAATCTCGACCATGTTTACGCAGTTGAACCAATATCACGTCGTGCTGGAGGTGAAGCCGGCGTTTGGCAAGAATCCTTCCGACCTGAGCGATTTGTTTATCCAGGCTGGCGCATCGGTGGCCGGCGCGCCCTCGATTCAGTCCTCCTCGGCATTTTCAAACGGCGGCCAGATCCCGCTGAATACGTTTTCGAGGATGGAGACGACCACCGTTCCCATAACGGTGAACCACCAAGGTCAGTTTCCCGTGGTCACGCTGTCTTTCAATTTGTCGCCAAACGCATCCTTGGGTGACGCGGTAACCGCCATAAACAGGGTAAAGGACGAAATGGGGATGCCTTCGAGCATACAGGCCGCGTATCAGGGCACGGCGCAGGCATTCCAGACATCGCTGGCCAACGAACCGGTGCTGATTGCCGCGGCCCTGATTACGGTCTACGTGGTCCTGGGCGTCCTCTATGAAAGCTACATTCATCCCTTGACCATCCTCTCCGCGCTGCCTTCCGCGGGCGTCGGCGCCTTACTCGCTCTCATCATCTTCCGCAACGACTTCAGCGTGATCGCTCTAATCGGCATCGTTTTGCTGATCGGGATCGTAAAAAAGAACGCGATCATGATGATCGATTTCGCCCTCGCGGCGGAGCGCAAAGAGGGCATGAAACCGGAAGAAGCCATCTATCAGGCATGCCTTCTTCGTTTCCGCCCGATCATGATGACCACCATGGCGGCGCTCTTGGGCGCGGTGCCGCTGGCCCTGGGTTCCGGCAGCGGCTCGGAGTTGCGCCGGTCCTTGGGAATTACGATTATCGGCGGGCTGCTCATCAGTCAGCTCTTGACCCTTTACACGACTCCGGTGATCTACATCTGGTTCGACCGGCTGGCGGCGCGAATCTCGCACCGGCAGGAGGCTATCCACGTTCCCGCCGGCGCCGAACCGGCACCGGCAGGGTAACCGATGAATATTTCAGAGCCCTTCATCCGGAAGCCCGTAGCCACGACACTTCTTGTGGCCGCCATTACGCTGGGTGGCGCCACGGCATACCGGATGCTTCCGGTGTCACCGCTGCCCGAGGTGGAATTTCCGACTATCTCGGTGAGCGCGAGTTTGCCGGGAGCCAGTCCGGAAACCATGGCCTCATCCGTGGCCACGCCGTTGGAGCGCCAATTCGGACGGATTGCGGCGATAACCGATGATGACTTCATCGAGCTCTCTCGGATCGACCAGCGTCACGCTGCAATTCAGTCTGGATCGGGACATTGACGCGGCCGCTCGCGATGTACAGGCCGCCATCAATGCCGCTCGCGGTTATCTGCCAACCAATCTGCCCAACAATCCTTCGTACCGGAAAGTGAATCCAGCCGACTCGCCATCTTCATGCTGGCCCTCACGTCGCCCGTCCTCACCAGGGGCCAGATGTACGACGCCGCGTCGACCATCATGGCGCAGAAACTGGCCCAGGTGACCGGCGTGGGACAGAAAACCGTCGGAGGAAGTTCACTTCCGGGTGTTCGGATCGAGCTGAATCCGACGGCTCTGAACAAGTACGGCATTGGACTGGAGCAAGTCCGTACCGCTTTGAGCGGCTCGAACGCCAATACCCCTAAGGGACATCTGTCGGACAACCTCCGTATGTGGGAGATAGACGCGAACGACCAGATTTTTCAGGCGAGCGACTATGAACCCTTAGTGATTGCCTACCGCAACGGATCCGCCGTGCGAGTCTCCGATATCGGCTATGCGCAGGATTCCGTGGAGGATCTGCGTAATTCGGGGTACGCGAATGGTAAACCGTCCGTGCTGGTCATCATTTACCGTCAACCTGGCGCGAATATCATCGATACCGTGGATAGTATCCGGGCAGTCCTTCCACAGATTCAATCTTCGATTCCGCGTTCGATCGACGTGAAGGTGGCCATGGATCAAACGGTCACCATCCGCGCATCCGTCGGCGATACGGAGAAGACATTGATCGTCTCCGTCCTGCTGGTGATTCTGGTTGTGTTCATTTTCCTAAGGAGTGCGCGGACGACGTTTATTCCCAGCGTCGCCGTCCCGGTGTCGCTGGTGGGGACGTTCGGAGTGATGTATCTCCTCGGCTACAGCCTCGACAATTTGTCGCTGATGGTACTGACCATCTCGACCGGTTTTGTGGTGGACGATGCGATCGTCGTGATCGAAAATATTACACGTTATCTGGAACAGGGCGTGCACCCTTTGGAGGCCGCGTTGCGGGGCGCGCAGGAAGTGGGCTCCACCGTATTTACAATCAGCATTTCGCTGATTGCAGTCTTCATTCCCCTGCTGCTGATGGGCGGCATCGTGGGCCGCCTGTTCCGCGAATTCGCGGTAACGCTCTCCGTGGCCATCGCGGTTTCCATGGTGATTTCGCTGACGGCAACTCCCATGATGTGCGCTCATCTCTTAAAAACCGCGGGATCCCATGGATGGTTGTACCGCACCACCGAGCGGGCGTTCGATTGGGTCGTGAACCTGTACGGCAGGACGCTCCACGGCGCACTTCGATTTCGCGCAATTACGCTCGCTGTCTTACTGGCTACGATCGGACTGAACGTCTATCTGTTCATTCGCATACCCAAGGGGTTTTTCCCGCAACAGGATACCGGCCGCATCCAGGGATCGATTACAGCAGACCAGGATACCTCCTTTCAAGCCATGGACAAGATCATGTTGCCGATGATTAACATCGTCGCCGCGGACCCGGCCGTTGACACGGTAAATGGATTTACAGGGGGAAGCACGTACAACACCGCGCGTCTGTTCGTCTCGCTAAAACCGCTCCAAGAGCGGAAAATTTCAGCCGACCTCATCATCGCCCGGCTGCGGCCCAAGTTGGCCAAACTGCCGGGCGCCACCCTGTACTTACAAGCCTTTCAGGATTTGCGCATCGGTGGCCGTCAGAGCAACGCGCAATATCAATTCACCATGCAAGGCGACAATCTGGACGACCTCAATCAGTTTGCCCCCAAAATGGTCGAACAGTTCAAGAAGGTTCCGATTATTTCCGACGTAAGCAGCGACCAGCAAAATCTCGGCTTGCAAGCCATGATATCGTACGATCGCGGAACTTCCGCGCGTTTCGGTATCACGCCGCAACTCATCGACGATACACTCTACGACGCATTCGGCCAGCGCCAGGTGTCCACTATGTACACCTCGCTGAATCAGTACCACGTGGTGATGGAGGTGTCGCCGGATTACTGGCAGAATCCGCTGTTTCTCCGGCAAATCTATGTGGACTCGCCGGGCGGGCAACAGGTTCCCTTGAGCGCTTTCGCCAAATTCGATTCCACCACCGCTCCGCTGACGGTGACTCACCAGGGCCTCTTTCCGGCGGTCACAATTTCCTTCAATCTGAAACCAGGCGTCGCGCTCGGCGATGCCGTGAATGCCGCGACGGCCGCAGCGGCAAAAATCGGGCTTCCCCCGACGATCCAGACTGAGTTCGCCGGCACCGCGCAAGCCTACCAGGACTCACTAGCCAACGAGCCAATACTGATCGCGGCGGCCCTCGTCACCGTCTATCTCATTCTTGCGATGTTATATGGTAGTTACATCCATCCCATTACCATCATTTCCAGTCTTCCCGCGGCCAGCGTCGGCGCACTGCTGGCCCTTCAATTGACCCATACAGACCTCAGTATTATCGCGATCATCGGTATCATACTGCTGATCGGCATCGTGAAGAAGAACGCCATCATGATGATCTACTTCGCTCTGGCCGCAGAGCGGAACGAAGGGAAGAACTCATACGACTCCATCGTCGAAGCCTGTATGTTACGTTTCCGTCCTATTCTGATGACCACCATGGCCGCGCTCCTTGGAGCCTTGCCGCTGGCCATGGGATCGGGCACTGGATCCGAGCTTCGCCGGCCCCTGGGCATTACGATCATCGGCGGGCTGATTATGAGCCAGCTGCTCACGCTCTATACGACTCCGGTAGTCTATCTATATTTTGACAGCCTTCAGAATTGGTGGGCCGGGAATCGCCAGCCCGGGCGCGTAACAGGCGATCCTTTCGCGGCGGAAATTCCAAGTAATTGAAAACACCATACTTGTTAGCGCCAGCGACAGGATCGCGCGCGCGGAATTAAGGTAGACCGTCGCGGTTCTGTGTCGCGAGTTCCCTTGGAAAACAGTTATGGGCCGCATAGAAACTTCTGTCTGGATACCCTGGCCGTAGGCCGGTATACTTTCGTTTACCGTGGCGTTGACTGGCAGACTTCCGCGTCGAAGCGGGCGGGCGAGGATCGCGAGTAGCGCATTCTTACGCCTGACCCTCATGGGCGTCTGCTGTGGCCCTCCGCGCGTTTCCTATCTCTCTTTCCCGTTCTAACAATCGAGCCATTTGAAGCTGAGGTATTCCGTACATGGACCAGACGTCCGTTCTCTCTGCGGAAACCGCACCTACCGGCGCCAGGAAGGAACCGCATGACACCGTCACAGTCAATCGATTTGGGATCGGTCAGGGCACTCTACAAGTCGGGGACCTCGCGACCCACGGAGCTGATCGAATCGATATACTCGCGCATCCAATCGGGGCCGCTGAAGCCGGTGTGGATTTCGTTGGCGCCGCGCCGGACCTCACTGGCGCGCGCCCGCGAGTTGGAAAACGACCCGATGGGCGCGGTGCTTCCGCTCTACGGCGTTCCCTACGCCATCAAGGACAACTTCGACCTGGAGGGCGCCGAAACCACGGTGGGCTGTCCGGCGTTCGGCTATTCGCCGGAGCGGAGCGCCACGGTGGTGCAGTTGCTGAATGAGGCCGGAGCGGTCCCGGTGGGGAAGACCAATCTGGACCAGTTCGCCACCGGCCTGGTGGGCACGCGCTCGCCCTACGGCGCATGTTCCAGCATCTATGACGCCCGCTATATTTCGGGCGGATCCAGTGCCGGATCGGCGGTCGCGGTGGCGGCCGGCCTGGTCAGCTTCGCGTTGGGAAGCGATACGGCGGGTTCCGGATGCGTCGCCGCGGCTTTCAATAATTTGGTAGGGCTCAAACCTACGCGCGGGGCGCTCAGCACAATAGGACTGTTCCCCGCCTGCCGCTCTCTCGATTGCGCCACGGTGCTGGCGCGAACCTGTCACGATGCGCACACGGTGTGGCTGGCGGCCCGCCGGTTCGATCCGGACGATCCTTATTCGCGGTGCGCACGGCCGGGCGAAGCGGCGGCGCCGTGGGTATCGGGACGTTTCCGGTTCGGTGTGCCGTCCATGGCGCAGCTCGAGTTCTTCGGCGATGAAGCCGCGGCCGACCTGTATGAGCAAGCCATCGGCAACCTTCGGTCGCTCGGTGGAGAAGTGGTCGAGATCGATTTCGCGCCGTTTCGGGAGGCGGCCGAGGTGCTGAACTCAGGGCCCTGGGTAGCGGAGCGGCTGGCTGCCCTTGGGCGATTTTTCGACGAGCATTCGAAGGAAATGAACCCCGTCGTGCGCGAAATCATTGGCGGCGGGCGCCGGTATTCCGCCGTCGACGCATACAAGGCCGAGTACCGCCTGCGCGAGTTGCGTCGCCAGACCGAGGCGCAATGGGCCGCTATGGACGTGCTCGCGCTCCCCACCGCCGGCACGATTTATACCCACGAGCAGGTGGCTGCCGACCCCATCGGGACCAACGACAATCTGGGCTACTACACGAATTTTGTCAATCTGCTGGATCTTGCCGCGGTCGCGGCGCCCGCGGGCTTCCGGCCGAACGGACTGCCCTTTGGCATCTCGCTGATCGGCCCGGCATTCTCCGAGGAAGGCCTGCTGGCGGTGGCGGACCGGTTCCATCGCTCGCACAGCGAGACGCCGGGTCCGGCAATCGATATCGGTCTGTGTCCGCCCGATTGCGTGGCTTTGGCGGTGGTGGGCGCGCACCTCTCGGATCAACCGCTGAACCGGCAGTTGACCGAGATGGGCGCCCGTCTGCTGCGCGCTTGCCGGACTGCCCCCGGGTATCGGCTCTACGCGCTCGATCGGGCCATGCCTCCCAAGCCTGCCTTGGTTCGCGACGAGGCTTTTTCGGGGCCGGGGATTGAGGTGGAAGTCTGGGCCGTGCCCACCGGCCACTTCGGAGGGTTCGTCGCCGCCGTCCCCGCGCCCCTCACCATCGGCAATGCGGTGCTGGATAGCGGCGAAACGGTCAACTGCTTTCTGGCGGAGCCGTATGCGGTTTCGCAGGCGACGGAGATTACCCGTCACGGGGGATGGCGCGGTTACCTGGCGCAATCCCATCAGCGGGACACATCGAGCAGATAAGAACGAAGCTATCGCACCCACCACGTCATTCCATCCGGCTCGCGACCGACATCGATTTTGTCCACCATCGTCAGACTGCCGAGATCCACCACCGCTACATAGTGATCGCGCGGACAGGCGACGAACACGCGCCCGCCATCCGGCTGCAATTGAATTCCGGAAGCGCCCCGCTCTTCGATGGGGATCCGTTTCACCACTTTCCCGGTGTGAGCGTCAATCGTCACAAGATCTTTACCTGTATGGGTGGTAACGAACACCAATCGCCCGTTCGGCGTGAACTTGAGACGATTGGCGCCGGGAACATCCGGCGTAAGCGTCTCCTTAACCTTTTCGGAAACAAGATCGATCACGGAGATAGTGCCGTGCGCATTGCCTACCCAGGCCTCACGCCCATCGGGCGATACATCGAAACCTTCGGCGGCCATCCCCACCGGAATGAGAGTATGCTTCCAGCCTGCGAACGTATATGCGGCGGGAGGCGCCGGAGCCCCCGCGACTACCACGGGCTTGACTTCCGTTCGATCGAAGACGCTCATTGTTCCCGAGCCCGCATTCGACGCGACGACCTTCGCTCCATCCGGCGAAACCCAGACCAGATGTGTCTTGTCCTGCCCGGTTCCGAGCACTGTCTGCACCCGCCCTGTGGCCGGGTCGAGCGTTGCCAGCGCTTTGGAGCCTTCGACGGTGAACCAGAGGGTCTTGTCATGCGCCATCAGTCCGTGCGGTCCAACTAACGGCGTCAGGTCGATGGCCGGCAGAGCCTTCCGACGCAGCAAGTCCACAACGGCAAGCGTGTGCAGAGTACCTTCACCGTAGTTCGACACATATGCGGTTCGTCCATCCGGCCCCACCGTCACTTCATGCGGATCCTCGCCGATTGGAACATGCGCCAACACCTGGAGAGTCGCTCCATCCACAATGGCGAGCGAATGCGATTGCTTCGTGACGACAAGCAATGCACCCTGGGAGGCGGCTTGCGTCAACCCCGCTGTGCTTCCCGCGCAGATCACCGCCGCCGCGGCCAACCTTCTGAGCAAGATCTTCATTGTGTCTCCCTCGATAAAAACGACAGGCCTACCGGTTGTGCAGCGCGATCTTTCCGCAATCCACCCTGATGGTCTCCCCCGTCATGGCGGTGGCGTCGATGGCCAGAAACCTCGCCGCCCGGGCGATCTCCTGCACAGTCGCGATGCGCCGCAAAGGGGACTGGCCGGCGCCGCGCTCGAATGTCTCGGGG
>Ga0182018_10005492_pt1 | contig 10186 bp, 10 predicted proteins | sample 812P2MmetaG_FD_120490 | JGI IMG/M metagenome (GOLD analysis project Ga0182018, IMG submission 120490) | Permafrost microbial communities from Stordalen Mire, Sweden - 812P2M metaG | ecosystem: Environmental > Terrestrial > Soil > Wetlands > Permafrost | place: Sweden: Stordalen | collected... | reverse complement strand
GCCTACATCCCGTCGTCGGACGGGCGCATCACCGGCCTTTCCAAGCTCGCCCGCGTCGTCGACGGTTACGCCCGGCGACTACAGGTGCAGGAGCGGATGACGACCCAGATCGCCGATGCCGTCGAACGGGCGCTCGATCCCCGCGGTGTACTCGTCGTCATCGAGGCCGAGCATCTCTGCATGTCCATGCGCGGCGTCCGCAAGCCCGGCATGCTTACGGTCACTTCCGCAGTGCGGGGACAGTTCCGTACGGACGCGGCGACACGGGCGGAGGCGATGGCGTTCATCCACGGGACACGGGGATGGCCGGCGTGAGCCTCTACGACAACGTGGGTAGCCGGCCCCTTGTGATGGGGGTCCTGAACGTCACACCCGACTCCTTCTTCGACGGCGGGCGATACCTCGATCATGATGCGGCCATCGCCCGAGGCCGCGAGATGATCGCCGAGGGCGCCGACATTGTCGACGTCGGCGGCGAGTCGACGCGTCCCGGTGCTGCCGCTGTGAGCGAGCACGAGGAGCTCCGCCGCGTGATCCCCGTCATCGAGGCGCTGGCCGGCGATGTACGGCTGTCGATCGATACGACCAAAGAGGCCGTCGCCCGGCGCGCCGTCGCGGCGGGCGCCTTCATGGTGAACGACGTCTCTGCGTCCCTCGAGCAGGTGGCCTCAGACACGGGTGCGGCCTTCGTCGCCATGCATCGACGGGGCACGCCCGCCGACATGCAGGACGACCCCCGATACGACGACGTCGTAGCCGAAGTCACCGCCTACTTGGCAGCGCGTGCCGCTCGTGCCTCCGCCGTGGGCGTTGAGGAGGTGTGGGTCGATCCGGGGATCGGCTTCGGCAAGACGGCGATGCACAACCTGCAGCTCCTGGGAGGCCTCCCCGAGCTCGTGGCTCTTGGGTATCCGGTGCTCGTCGGGACGAGCCGGAAGTCGTTCCTCGGCAGGATCGCGACGGAGAAGCTCCTCCGTGGCGGGTCGCCCGCTCCAGCGGAGGACCGCTTCGAAGGTTCGCTCGCCTCGGCGACGTATGCGATGGCGAAGGGGGCCGCAGCCGTCCGGGTCCACGACGTCGCCGCGACTGCGCAAGCTGCCCAGCTCGTCGGATCCATGCGAGCCGTCCGGCCGGCGCCGGCATGAGAGGCCGATGGGCGGCGGGCATCGTCCCCCGCAACTTCGCCTGGATCATCCAGGACCGGCTCGCCGTCAGCGAGCGGCCGGGTGGGTATGCGCCGAGCCACAGGAAGGTCCGGCGGCAGGAGGAGCTGTTGTGGCTGAGGGCGCAGGGTTTCGATCGGGTGATCTCGCTCTTGTCGTCGTCGCACAACCTCCACGCGTACGGCGAGTTCCACCTCGCCTGGTCGCACTTCCCCGTCTCGTTGACCTTGGACGCCGATGCCGAGTCGACACTGGCTGGGCTGTACCCGGCGATGTACGACTGGCTCCGCAAGGGGGAGCGGATCCTCGTCCACCAGGACGAGCTGGGCGACCGGATCATGGGCGTGATGGCGGGTTACATCCGCTGGAGCGGCATACTCGCCGACGGCCCGAGGGCGATCACCGTCGTCGAGCAGATCCTCACGCGCCAGATGGGCTCGGCCGGCCGGCGGCTCGTGGCCATGGTGGACAACCTCCCGCCGCTGGAGCACAAGCCCGAGTCGTGAGCACGTCGAGCATCTGCATCAACGGGCTTCGTGTCCTCGGACGCCATGGGGTGCTTCCTGAGGAGCAACAGCGCGCACAACCTTTCGAGATCGACATCACCATAGATGCCGACCTCACGCTCGCAGCGCGCACCGACGACCTCGAAACCACTGTGGACTACGGCTCCGTCGTCAGCTCGGTGGCGGCGATCGTCGAGACGAGGAGCTACGCCCTGCTCGAGGCGCTCGCCGGCGCCATCGCTGACGACGTCCTGGCCCGCCCCGGCGTCGACGCGGTGACCGTTGAGGTGCGAAAGCTGCGTCCCCCCGTCGCAGCCCAAGTCGCCTCGACCGGCGTGCGCCTCCGACGCTCCGTGTCGTGAGGGCCTACCTCGGGTTGGGCTCCAATCTCGGCGACCGCTGGGCGTATCTCCATCTGGCGGTCGCCGGACTAGCGGAGGTGGATCCTGGTCTGGTGGTTTCCCCCGTCTACGAAACCGCTCCGGTTGGCGGCCCGGCGCAAGGCGCCTACCTGAACTGCGTGGTGCGAATCGAGACCGACCTCGACCCCTTCGAGCTGCTGGCGCTCGCCCATCGCCTGGAAGACGCCGCCGGCCGCCGCCGCACGGTCAAGGACGCTCCCCGCACCCTCGACCTCGACGTCCTGCTGATTGAGGGGCGCGAGCTCACCGGGCCCGAGCTCACCGTGCCTCACCCGCGGATGACCGAACGGGGCTTCGTGCTCGCGCCGCTCGAGGATCTGGACCCGTCGCTGGTGCCTGCTGACTGGCGTTCTCGGATCACCGGATCCTCGAGCTTGGGCGATGACGTGCGAAGCATTGGTACGCTGGAGCTGAATCGAGGCTGAGGCACGACCGGCACCGGAAACGGGCTGGAACGAGAGCGAGGCTTTTCACATGACGTCGATCCGAATCGTCGGTGGCGGACGCGCCGGCAAGTCCTTCGAAGGAGCCCTTGCCGCCGCGGGTATCGAGGTGCAGGGGATATTGCACCGTTTCGACGACTTCCGAGATGCCGCCTCCGATGTGGATGCCGTGTTGCTGGCCGTGCCGGATCGATTCGTCAGTGAAGTTGCCGCCGCCATCGAGCCCGCCGCAGGGGCTGTGGTTCTCCACTGCTCGGGCTCTCTCGGGCTGAGTGCGCTCGCACCGCACCCCCGCCGGGCGTCACTGCACCCGTTGGTCACCTTGCCGGATCCTGTCATCGGGGCGTTGCGGTTGCGGGGCCGTGCCTTCTTCGCCGTCGCCGGCGACCAGTTGGCCGCCGAACTGGCCCTCGCCCTGCATGGGCAACCGATCGTGGTGCCGGACGAATACCGCGCCACGTACCACGCCGCCGCATGCATCGCCGCCAACCATCTCGTCGGGCTCCTTGGTCAGGTGCAGCGGGTCGCACTGTCGGCGGGCCTCCCGCTCGAGGCGTTCCTGCCGCTCGCGCGTGGCGCCCTCGACGATGTCGCCCTCCTCGGTCCTGGCGGGGCTCTCACCGGGCCTGCCTCCCGGGGCGATCTGGTCACGATCGAACGCCACAGAGAGGTGCTGGCGGCAGCCGAGCTCCCTGGATACGACGCCGGTGTCGCGCTCGCCGAGTGCTTGGCGCGGGCGCGCCGCGCCGGCGAGCGCGGTGGTGAAGGCCTGCTCGCCGGCGAGGACCTCGCCGACGAACGGCTCGGGGCGCAGGGCGAGCCCTCCGTCCGTGCGTCGTGGACCTGATCACATCGAAGGAAATCCTCCGGAAGGCTTTGCAGGCCGCCAGGGCCGAGGGTGCCTCAGTCGGTCTCGTGCCCACGATGGGCGCTCTGCACGGCGGTCATGTGTCGCTCGTGGAGGCAGCTCGCCGAGAATGTGACTGCGTCGCTGTCAGCATCTTCGTGAACCCCGCCCAGTTCGGCGATTTGTCCGACTTGGCCGCGTATCCGCGCGATCTCGACACGGATCTCGAGATCTGTCGTCGCGCAGGAGCCGACGTGATCTTCGCCCCGGTCGCCGCCGAGATGTACCCGCGCGGGCAGCTCGAGACCGCCGTCGTGCCCGGGGCTCTCGCCGGCGTGCTCGAGGGCCCGTCACGGCCGGGCCACTTCGCAGGCGTTGCAACTGTGGTGACGAAGCTCCTGTCGATCGCCGGAAGCTGCCGGGCGTACTTCGGCGAGAAAGACTTCCAGCAGCTCGCCATCGTGCGGCGGCTCGTGGCCGATCTCGACCTCGCAAACGAGGTCGTAGGCTGCCCGACCGTGCGAGAGGGCGACGGGCTGGCGATGTCGACCCGTAACGGCCGGCTCGATCCCGCCGAGCGGGCTGCGGCGACGGTCCTGTGGCGGGCGCTCTGTGCCGGTCGGGCTCTGGTGGCGGCCGGTTCGAGCTCAGGGGCGGAGGTCTCGGCACTGATGGGCGCCGTGCTGGGCGAGGAGCCGATCGTTCAACCCGACTACGTCGCCGTGGCCGACCCTGCCTCGCTTCGGGTCGTGACCGACATCTCCGCCGAGGTCCGCCTGCTCGTCGCCGCCACGGTGGGACCCGTGCGACTCATCGACAACGTCGGCGCCCGCCCGCTGGGGCTGGAGCGCCCGCCCGGGTCCGCTGTCGGTGCCGACGTAGCCCCGGAAGCCGTGGCTCCGACGCGAGGACGAACGTGACCGACCGGCTCGACGTACTCGTGGTGGGGAGCGGCGTCGCCGGCCTGTCCGCCGCCGTTCGGCTCGCTGAGCTCGCGAAGGCCCGCGTGGGGGTGCTCACGAAGGGCGAGCTCGAGCAGGCGACGACGCGGTGGGCCCAAGGCGGGGTGGCCGCCGTGCTGCCCGGAGACGAGGACTCCACGGACCTGCATCTCGCCGACACGTTGCGAGCAGGGGCCGGCCTCTGCGACGAGTCGGCCGTCCGCGTTCTCGTTGACGAAGGACCGGCACGCGTGCACGAGCTGATCGCTCTCGGGGCCGTGTTCGACCGCGGTCCGGCTGGCGACCTCGCCCGCGCCCGTGAGGGCGGTCACTCGATGCCGAGGATCCTCCACGCCGGTGGGGCGGCGACCGGGGCCGAAGTCGAGCGGGCGCTCGTCGTCGCAGTCGAAACGAGTGCCGCCGCCGTCCTCGAGCATTGGTTCGCGCTCGAGTTGCTCGTCGAGGCCGGTCGATGTATCGGTGTGCTCGCCCTCGACCCGGCTGGCCGCTCAGTTCGCGTCGAGGCCGACCACGTGCTGCTCGCCTGTGGCGGCGCCGGCCAGCTGTTCGCCGTCACGACGAACCCGGCGGAAGCGACCGGCGACGGGATCGCCATGGCGATGCGTGCCGGTGTGCCGGTCGCAGACTTGGAGTTCGTGCAGTTCCACCCGACGGCACTGCACCATCCGGCCATGCCGAGGCCGCTTGTCTCCGAGGCGCTGCGCGGGCACGGCGCAGTGCTGCGGGCCGCCGGCGGCCGTCGTTTCGTGGAGGAGCTGGCGCCCCGCGACGTCGTCAGCAGGGCGATCGCCCGCGAACTGGCTGAGTCCGGCGCGGAGAACGTCTGGCTCGACTGCACCGGCCTCGAAGGATTCTCCCACAGGTTCCCGACCATCCATCAGTCGCTCGGGAGCGTCGGGCTCGATCCAGCCAAGGACTGGCTCCCGGTCGCTCCGGCGGCTCACCATCTGAGCGGTGGTGTCCTCACGGATCTGGACGGCGCAACAGCGCTCCCGAACCTGTGGGCGGCCGGCGAGGCTGCCTGCGCGGGGGTGCACGGTGCAAACCGGCTCGCATCGAACTCGCTCCTCGAAGGCATGGTCTTCGCTGCCCGCGTCGTGGACGCCATCGTCGCCGGCAAGGTCACCGGCGAGGCTGCCGACCGGACCGGCGTGCTCGCAGAGCGGCCGACCATCCCTCTTGTGGTGCTGGAAAGCTGCAGATGCAATGCATCCACGGCCCCACAGCCCGTGTCGGCGGCGCCCACGGTGCCTGCTGCGGGCGATCCCGAGTCGCGCCGCGCTGATCTGCAAGCGGTGCTCACGGCCAACGCCGGCGTCGTCCGGGACGCCGTGTCGCTGAAGGCGGCGGCGGAGGCGATCGAAGAGATCGCAGCTTCCGGTCCTCCGCCGGCGCCGTTCGGCGCGCCCGACGCCGAGCTTGCGAACCTGGTCGTCCTGGCGCGTGCGCTCGTCGAGGGGGCGACGGCGCGAGAGGAGAGCCGGGGCGCCCATACGAGGGCGGACTTCCCGGAGAGCTCGCGCGACTACCTGGTCCGGTTCGTCCACCGGAGGACGTCGTGACACGACTCTATGAGCCCCCGTACGCCGCCGTCGTGAGAGCCGTCACGATCGCGATCGAGGAGGATCTGCTTCCCCTCGGTGATCTCACGGCCGCTCTGCTGCCGCCGGCTGCCCGCGGGCGGGCGGCGTTCGTCAGCCGCCAGCACGGGGTCGTCGCCGGAACGGCGTGCGTCCTCGAGACCTGTCGGCAGGTCGACCCCCGGCTCGAAGCCGCCATCGCCCGTCACGACGGCGATCAGGTTGCCCCCGGGGAGACGATCCTCGCGCTGGAGGGCGAGGTGGCATCGATGGTGACTGCGGAGCGGACCGCCCTCAATTTCCTCTGCCACCTCTCGGGCATCGCCACCCTCACGGCCCGGTACGTGGCGGCCGCCCAGGCGAGAAACCCGAGGACCCGCGTCCTCGACACCCGCAAGACCACACCGGGGCTGCGAGCTCTCGAGAAGGCGGCTGTACGCGCCGGCGGCGGCACGAATCACCGCGGGAGCCTCTCCGAGGGCGTGCTCGTCAAGGACAACCACCTCGGCTCGGCGGCCATGGCCGACGTCGTGCGGCGAGCTCGGGAGCTGTGGCCGGGACGGATGCTGGAAGTCGAATGCGACCGCGTCGAACAAGTCGCCGAAGCGGTCGAGGTGGGAGCCACCCTGGTGTTGTGCGACAACATGGATCCCGACGAACTCGCCCGTTGCGTCGAGCTCGTGCACGCCCATCCGCGCGGGCGCGGCGGCTCGGTGCTGGTTGAGGCTTCCGGGGGGATCACGTTGGACTCGGTCGGGGACTTCGCCGCTGCGGGCGCCGACTTCGTGTCGGTCGGCGCCCTCACACATTCCGCCCCGATTCTCGATGTCGGTCTTGACCTCAAGACCGGGCCGATCGTCGGCCTCGACTAGACACGTTGCCGTGCTGCTCACCCTCGACGTCGGGAACACGCACACCGTCATCGGTGTCTTCGACGTCGCCGACGGCACGCAACGGTCCTCGCCGGCCGGGCGCCGTGTCGCCGGCGAATTCGCCGACCTCCGCTACCACTGGAGGATTGCCACGGTCGCCGATCGGACGGCCGACGAGCATGCCCTGTTACTCGTCGAATATCTCCGCCTCGTCGGAGTGGACATCCGAGCAGACGAGTTGCCAAAACAGTTGTCGGGTATGGCCATCTCGTCGTCGGTACCGTCGGCGACCTCGGCTCTGCGGGAGATGGCGCAGCGATGGTTCCCCATTCCGACGGTCGTCATCGAGCCGGGCGTCCGTACGGGCATGCCGATTCTCTATGACAACCCGAAGGAAGTGGGCGCCGACCGGATCGCCAATGCCGTCGGCGCTCTCGACCTGTTCGAAGCGCCGCTCATCGTCGTCGACCTCGGGACGGCGACGACCTTCGATGTCATCTCCGCCGCTGGCGAGTACCTCGGCGGGGCCATAACGCCGGGAATCGAGATCTCGACCGATGCTTTGTTCTCGGCTGCAGCCGCGCTGCGCCGGGTCGAGCTCATCGAGCCCCGCCACGTGATCGGAAAGTCGACGGTGGAGTCGATCCAGTCGGGCGTGATCTACGGGTACGCCGCCCTGGTCGACGGTCTGTGCCGCCGCATCAAGGAGGAGCTCGGCGAGGCGACCGTCGTCGCCACCGGCGGCCTTGCCACAGTGATCCGGCCGTTGGCGCGTGAGATCGACCATCATGAGCCGTGGCTGACGCTGCATGGCCTCCGGCTCGTCTTCCAGAGGAACGCCGATCGCTCAGGGACCGCACGTGACCCCTGACTCGCCCGCGTGGCCTGAGACGCCCGAGGCTCGCTTTGCACCCGGCTCTGCGACGGCTGCCACCCAGGAGGTGCCCTATCGCTTTGCCGGCACCACTGCCGTCGCCACGGTTGTCGAGAGCTACGGCGAGCTGCTCGCCGCTGGCACGGAGTCGGGTGACGTCGTTACGGTCGCCGGCCGCGTGATGCTGCTGCGGGATCAGGGCAAGCTGGCTTTCGCCACGCTGCGGGACTGGACGGGTTCGATCCAGCTGTTCAGCCTCGAGGCCTTCACGGACGACTTCGGCCCGTTCAAGAGGTTGAGCCTCGGCGATTGGATCGGTGCGACCGGCGAGGTCGTGAAGACGCGGCGGGGGGAGCTGTCCGTCAAAGTGGCCTCCTGGGTGATGCTCGCGCACGCTCGTCACGGCTTTGGCGACAAGTGGCGCGGCGTGAACGATCCCGACGTCAGATTCCGCCAACGTGAGGTCGATATGTGGGCGAACGAAGGAGTGCGCGACCGCTTCCTCGTGCGCTCGCGCATCGTGGTCGCGATCCGTCAGCTCCTGGCGGCGAGAGGTTACGTCGAGGTGGAGACGCCCGTGTTGCTTCCGCAGGCGGGGGGCGCCAACGCCAAGCCGTTCGTCACGCACTTCAACTCGATGCATGCCGACTTCTACTTGCGGATCGCCACCGAGCTGTACTTGAAGCGGTGCGTCATCGGCGGGTTCGAGCGCGTGTTCGAGGTCGGCCGGACGTTCCGTAACGAAGGCATCGGGCCGAAGTACAACCCGGAGTTCACGATGCTCGAGGCGTATCAGGCCTATGCCGACTACCTCGACATGGCAGAGCTGATCGAGTACCTCGTGAGCGGCGCCGCCGTGGCGGCGACGGGCGGCACTCGCGTCTCGTTCCAGGGCCGCGAGCTCGATCTCACACCGCCGTGGCGCAGAGCGACGCTCTCGGAGGTGGTGCAGGAAGCCACCGGTTACGAGCTGAGCCTCGAGACGCCGCTCGAAGAGCTCGTGCGGGCGGCGCGGGAGCTCGGCGTCGAGACCAAATCCGGCGACGACGCCGGCCAAGTGCTCGCCGAGATCTACGACAAGACGACCGAGCCGAAACTCTGGGGACCTGTGCACGTGATGGATTACCCGCAGTCGGTGTCACCGCTGACACGCAAGCATCGATCCAAGCCCGGCTATGTCGAGCGGCTCACGCCCATCGCGGCCGGTCGCGAGCTGGGCGAGTGCTACAGCGAGTTGCTCGACCCTGACGACCAGCGGGAACGCTTCCTCGCCCAGGTGGCCGACGGTGAGCGAGGCTACGACGAGGCCATGGCGATGGACGAGGACTTCATCCGGGCGCTGGAGCGTGGCATGCCGCCGCTCGGAGGCATCGGGCTCGGCATCGATCGCCTCGTCATGATCCTCACCGACGTCAGCCACATTCGTGAAGTCCTGCTCTTCCCGGCGTTGCGGCCGGAGGCGGGAAGGGAGCCAGCAGAGAGCAGCGTCGGTGAAAGCGGCGAAGCGAGTGCTTAGCCGGCCAGCTCCTCGAAGCGCTCCCGCGCCATCGCAGCGGACCGAGACAGGTCATCGGCGACGCGGAGGCTCAGCTGCGACAGGGAGCTGACGAGGGTGCTGTCCCCGAGGCGGTCGGCGCTCTCGGCCGCCCGGGCGGCGTACTCCTGGGCAAGGTCGCTGGCGGCGGTGATGCCAGGGGAGGCCGCCACGAGGGCTCTGGCGGTATCGCGTTCGTGCTCGGACAGCGGCTTGCCGAGGAGATCCCGCAGCCTCGGACCGTGGACCCGGTCCTGCAACGCACGCTGAACAGGAAGCGTGTAAATGCCCTCCGCCAGGTCCTGACCCGGCGTCTTGCCGAGCTCCTCCTCCGTGGCGATCACGTCCATCACGTCGTCGCGGATCTGGAACACCATCCCGAAGGCCTCGCCAAAGGCCGTCAGCTCGTCGACGTAGAGGCGGTCGAGCACCGCCGTGAGAGCGCCCACGCGGCAGGCGGTGGACATGAGAGCAGCGGTCTTGTTGGCGATGGCTCCGAGGTAGTCCTTTTCGTCCCGCTCGATCTGGAACGCCGCACGAACCTCCGCCACCTGCCCCTGGCAGAGGCGGGCGAGCGTGGCCGCCAGCAGACCAGCTATCTCCGGCCCGAGGCTGGCAGCGATCTCCGCCGACCGCGCCAGCAGGAAATCGCCCGCCACGATGGCCACGAGGTTGCCCCAGCGGGCGTTCACGCTCTCGACGCTGCGCCGCCTCGTGGCCTCGTCCATGACGTCGTCGTGGTAGAGCGAAGCGAGGTGGACGAGCTCGACCGACACGCCGCCGAGCAACGTCTCCCTGCTCACGTCTTCGCCTGAGAGGCTCGCGGCGGTCAGCGCAAGGGCGGGGCGCAACCGCTTGCCGCCCGCATGGATGAGGTGGCTCGCCACCTCGTTGAGAAACGGATCGTCGCCGCGCACCGATTCGCGCAGGCACTCCTCGAGCCGGGAGAGATCGGCATCGTCCACCGGGAGCGCGAAGAGGTC
>Ga0182018_10005491_pt1 | contig 10186 bp, 7 predicted proteins | sample 812P2MmetaG_FD_120490 | JGI IMG/M metagenome (GOLD analysis project Ga0182018, IMG submission 120490) | Permafrost microbial communities from Stordalen Mire, Sweden - 812P2M metaG | ecosystem: Environmental > Terrestrial > Soil > Wetlands > Permafrost | place: Sweden: Stordalen | collected... | reverse complement strand
GGACCCTTCACAGCTGGGGCACCGTATCAGCCGGTGTTCGGCAGCAGGCATGGGACAACCCTGCGCGCATAACGGGAAAACATCTGTACGCCTGCGCACCTATGACGCATGGGGCGCAACGCAACCCGGGCCGGGAATCAGGCGGAGCCGACCCCGTCCATCACGTGGATCGGCTGGAAGACTTCCTCGGACAGCTGCTCGCCGGAGGTGGTCAGGTGCTCGAGGAAGGTGGGGAGGACACCGGTCGGCATGTACGAGCCGACGACCTTGCCGTCCTCATCGACGCCGACCTGCTTGTACACGAAGATGTCCTGCAGTTTCACCTCGTTGTTCTCGCAACCGAGGACCTCGGTGATGCTCACGATCTTGCGCGTGCCGTCGCGCAGGCGCGACTGCTGCACGACGACGTTGACCGCCGAGCCGATCTGCTCGCGGATGGCGCGCGACGGCAACTCTGCGCCGGCCATCAGCACCAGGGTTTCGAGGCGGCTGATGCAGTCGTGCGCGTTGTTCGCATGGAGGGTTGTCAAGGATCCATCGTGGCCGGTGTTCATGGCCTGGAGCATGTCCAGCGCCTCGCCACCACGGCACTCACCGACGACGATGCGATCCGGCCGCATGCGCAACGAGTTGATGACCAGGTCGCGAATCGAGACACGTCCACGACCTTCGACGTTGGCGGGCCGCGTCTCGAGCGTGACGACATGATCCTGTCGCAGCTGGAGTTCGGCCGCATCCTCGATGGTGACGATGCGTTCGTCGGAGGGGATGAAGCTGCTGAGGATGTTGAGCGTGGTCGTCTTTCCGGAGCCGGTACCGCCGCTCACCACCACGTTCATCTTTCCGCGAACGCATGCGCGCAGAAACCGAACCATGTCCTCGGTGACCGAGCCGTACTTGACCAGGTCTTCGATGGTGAGCGCTTCCTTGGCGAACTTTCGGATGGTCATCGTCGGCCCGCGCAGCGCCAGCGGCGGAATGATCACGTTCACTCGGGATCCGTCCTTGAGACGCGCATCGACCATCGGCGACGATTCGTCGACGCGCCGGCCGATGCTGCTCACGATTCGATCGATAACCTGCATCAACTGCTGATCACTTTCGAACGTGACCGGGCTCAAGGTGAGCTTGCCATGCTGCTCGACGTAGATCTGCTTGTAGCTGTTGATCATGATTTCGGTGATGTCATCGCTGGAGAGCAGTTCCTCGAGCGGCCCGAGACCAAGGACATCGTTGGTGAGAATCTCGACGAGCCGGAGGCGATCGGGCCGGCTCATCGTGATGTTCTGCTCGGTGATCACATCGTTGAGCAGCTCACTGATGCGCTGGCGAACCACCTCGGGCGGCACGGAGTCGGTCCCCTGGGCGAGCTCGTCGACGAGGCGCTGATGCACCTTGCCGCGAAGGGCGACGTGAGTGTTGGCGTGGCCACCCATCTTGGTCAGCCCTGGCCGCGCCATCGCGCCGGTGCGGTTCAGGAGCGTCGGAGCACGCTGCGGCTCAGGGGTGGGCGTATTCCGCTCGATCTCGAATGGGCGCGGCGCAGGCGCAGGCGCTGGCGCGGCAGGGGTTGCCGGGGCCGGGGCCGGGGCCGGGGACACACCGCCGGGGCGGTTCTGCCAGCCGGCCGGAGGGAATCGTTCCGCGCCGTCGTCAGATCCACTATCCGGCGACGGCGTGGGTGCCGGGGACGATGGCGCGCTTGGGGAGGACGCAGGAGTGGTCCCCTCCGCCTTTCGCTGCACTCGGTCGAGCAAAGACATCTGAGCTCAAACCACCTCATGTGATCGCGTATGGATACCTGCCCGAAGGCTGGATCAAGCATCCCCGGGATGTACGACCAACGGTGCAACGATCCTGTCGAAGCAGCGTCCCAGGGGCTCTGAGGGAGGTTTGATAGGCACCGGCCGGAACGGATCGGTCGTATTCAAGTGCCCATTCACGTGAAGGATCTCCGTATGGAACGTCGGCCGCTGCCCTCGGCGTGGGACGAACTGGTGCGCACCGCCTCCGCGGTGCGGACGACTCGTGCGCTCGAGACCGCAGTGCCTGCCGAGGGCCGGAGCCTCCGGCGAGCCATCCGTCCGATCGCGATGAGCGTGGCAATTCTGACCGCCGCCGGGCTCGCCGTGCTCCACGTCGCCGCGACCGGCAGCGTCGCCAGCGCCAACAGTGGCGAGGATTCGCAGATGTTCTCACTGACCAACAGCGACCGCGGGAGCAACGGTGTGGACTCGCTGGTGTTCAGCAGCACCCTCGAGGACATCGGTGAGGGCGCTTCCTACGACTGCGATGGCATCGAGGTCCACGGCCGCTCCGACGACATGATCCAGCGCAACTACTTCGCGCACCCGATCCTGGACTGCGGCCAGCTGGTGTTCTCGATGATGCAGGCGTACGGCATTCACTACAGGTCGGCCGGAGAGAACATCGGGTGGGAGTCCGGGGCTTCGAGTCCCGCCAGCTATCTCAACAGCGCCTTCATGAACAGCCCTGACCATCGTTCCAACATCCTCGACAGCAGCTACACGGAGATGGGTGTCGGATCCGACGAAAGTGCCCCCGGCGTGACCTGGACTGGCGTGGGAAGCGAACAGAACGTCTGGATGTTCAGCGAGGAGTTCGCCCAGGTGGGCTCGTCCTCTCCACCGCCGCGCAAGACCCCTTCGCCCGGGTCGGGCTCGCGGAATTCGCCGGCGCCAAAACCCCCCAGTGTTGCTCCCGTGACCACCGGGTCAGTTCCGACTGCCACGCCCCTCGTGATCCCGACGGGAAGCCTCCCGCAGAACCTTCCCGCGCCGCCGGTGGACCAGTACGAAGGCCTGTTCCCCAACACGATCGAATCCGTCCTCGAAGCATTCCTCAACTTCTAACCTCGAAAGGGCCACCACCCTGACTCAGCTCAGCACCCTCGACGTGACCGCGGGCGACCTCGATGGCAACATCGTCGTGGCCACCGGTCTTCGCAAGATCTACCGAATCAGCCGGCCACCGCGTGAGGCGATCCGTGACGTCTCGCTCACCGTCGCGGCGGGCGAGTTCATCGCGATCATGGGGCCGAGCGGATGCGGCAAGAGCACGCTGCTGCACATGCTGGGCGGCCTCGAGCCGCCTGATCAGGGCACCGTCACGATCCAGGGGATCGACGTGTACAGCCTCGCCGACGAGGAGCGCTCGGCCTTCCGCCGCGACCACATCGGCGTGGTCTTCCAGTTCTTCAACCTGCTTCCCACCCTGACGGCCGCCGAAAATGTCGGGCTGCCGCTCCGGCTTCGCAACGAGGCGCCGAGCCGGCACCGTCAGAAGCTCTCCCGGCAGACGATCCATGACCGCGTCGACGCGGTCATGGAGCAACTCAACCTCCACGGTCTCCAGGGTCACGGTCCCGAGGAGATCTCGGGTGGAGAGCAGCAGCGAGTCGCGCTCGCCCGAGCTCTCGCCGCCTCCCCCTCACTGCTGCTCGCCGACGAGCCCACCGGCAACCTCGACTGGACGAGCGGTCACGAGGTGATGGCGCTCCTCAGCCGCCTGTGCCGCGAGGAGCATCAGACCGCGGTGCTGGTGACCCACGACGCCCGGGTCGCGGCCTACGCGGACCGGGTGCTGATCATGCGCGACGGCGAGGTGGTCGACGATGTCGCCCTGAGCCACGCCGGGCAGGCGCCGGATGCGATCCCGGACGCGACCGTCCTGGTGGCGAGGCTCGCCAAGCTGGACCTGTGAGCGACTTCCTGCTCCTGGCAACTCGCGCCATCCGGGCACGCCCGCTCCGAAGCACCCTCACGGCAAGCGCCGTCGCGCTCGGCATCGCGGTCGTGCTGGCAGTCCAGATCGCGATCCAGGGGCTCACCGTCCAGGCGGGAGAAGCCCAGTTGCAGCAGGCGGGCGCCTCATCACTCGACGTCCGGGTCGACAGTGCGTCGGGGCTTGCCCCCTCGCAGATCACCACGCTGTCCGACCTCCCAGGGGTCGTCCAGGCCGTCCCCCTCTATGAGAAGGAAGTGACCGCCGGACCTGCAGGAAGCAGCCTCGAGGGTGCCACCGTCACGCTGGTCGGTCTTCAGGACTCGAGTGCCGCGCTGCGCAGCGTCTCGGTCGTCTCCGGGCGGCTCCCACTCCCGGGAAGCACCTCGGAGGTGGCGATGGACCAGGGCTTGAGCAGTTCGATCACCGGCGGCTTCGGTAACCCGATCAAGCTCGGTCAGAAGATCCAGCTGGTCACGAGCACTGGTCCGGACCTGTTCACGGTGGTCGGTTTCACGTCGGGCACGAGCGGCGGCCCGTCCTTCACCCACGACGCCGTCTTCGTCGATGACGCGGCGATGTTCAGACCTTTTGCGCTCGGCCTGCGGACCCCACTGGTCGCGCTGCGCTTCGGGCCGGGGGCGACGGTGGCGGCCGTCTCGCAGGAGGTCCATGCCAAGTTCGGCGCGTCTGTGACCACCTACGACCCGCGGGCGGGCGCCACGGAGCCGCTGGCCGACCTCCAACCGCTGCTGGTGCTCGCCACCCTCCTGAGCCTGATCGTGGGTGCCGGGGTGACCGCCAACAGCGCGGCCCTTGCCGCCTACGAACGCCGGCGCGAGATCGGGCTGCTCCGCGCGGCCGGGGCATCATCGCGTCAAGTTTTCCGCCTGTTCGCCATGGAAGTGGCAACGGTCGCCCTCGCCGGTGTCCCGGTCGGCGTCGTCGCCGGGCTGGTGCTCGGCGCGATCTTCAACAGCAGCCTCTCGCCCGCAGATCTCGCCGCCCCAAGCCTGGCACCCCAGGTCGGGCAGATCGTGGCGGCGATCGCCGCCGGGCTCGGCGCCGCGGTGATCGGGGGACTCCTCCCCCTCTTTGCGGCGGCCCGCCTTCCCATCCTCGATGCGCTCCGGCCCCATCCGATCGGCGAGCATCAGCGCGCCGGATTGCTCTTCCGGACGGCCAGCCCGGTGCTGCTCGTCGTCGCGGCGATCTGCTTCCTGAGCAACGCGAGTGGCGTGGTTGCGCTCGGCGTGATCGCGCTGCTGCTCGGGCTGGTGGTCGCCCTGCCGCTCATCGCTCCCCTGGTCATCAGGCTCTTGGCCACGGCCATCTCCCCCTTCGTCAGCGGCGCTGAACCCGGGGCCGCTCACCTCATCCGGGCGCGCAATCGGACGGCGATGACCGCCGCGGGTCTGTCCATCGCCATCGCCACCGCGGTCGGTGCGAGCGCGCTCAGCGCCGGAGCATTGACCGCCAGCGACAGCTGGGTGTCCGGACTCTTTGCCGGCAACACCCTGGTCACCAGCCCGGTCACCCAGGACGACCAGGTGGAAGGAGCCGTTGCCGGGAGTGCGGGGGTCGCCCAGGCGACGCCCCTCCGCTTCCTCTCGGAGATGGTCGCGGGCGCCTCCGAGGGGGTTACCGCCATCGATCCGGCCACCTATGCGTCGCTCGGCGGCTTCGATGTCGTCTCCGGTGACCGCAAGGCGGCGCTGAGCGCCCTCGAGGATGGGCCCAGCTTCCTCGTACCCGCCGGGCTCGCGGCCGCCACCGGCTGGACCGTGGGCTCGCAACTCCCGGTCCAGACCCAGAAAGGGACCGTGTACTTCACGATCGCCGGCGTCGTCAGCCACTCCTTTCCCGCAGGCGACGGCGGCGAGAGCCTCGTGATGGCCGACGACCTGGCACGGACGTACTTCGGCGCGACGGCGGACGGGTTCGATGACCTCGTGGTGGTGACGCGCGGTTCACAGGCGACCATCGATGCCACGGCCGCGAGCTACGGGATGCGGGCGGTTCCGGTGAGTGTGATCGCGAGCGACGCGCGTGATGCGCTGCAGCATTCGATCGGACTCGTGCTCGCGGTTGCGGTCATCTCGGTGATCATCGCGATGCTCGCAGTGATCAACACGCTGCTCGTCAACGTCCGTCAGGGAACCCGGGAGCTCGCGTTGCTGCGCGCGGTCGGGCTCGGCAGCCGTCAGGCGATGCGCCGGGTGCTCACCGAAGCGGGCCTCCTCGCAGGGGCGGCAACGCTGATCGGGATCGCGGCAGGCTGCCTGATCGCGGAGCCGATGCTCCAGGCGAGCAGCACGCCCACCTTCGTCCCCGGCTTCGTGTTTCCCCTCGAGACGGTGATCGTGCTCGTCCTCGTCGTCGTCCTCGCGGCGGTCGTTGCCACCATCGGTCCAGCTCGCAGAGCGGTACGAACCTCAGTGCTCAGCGCGCTGCGACACGAGTAACCGCGATGCGACCCGTCGGCGGGGTCAGCGGTCGCATCCTGCCTGTCCTCCTGGCAGTGCTGGTCCTCGGCGCATGTGGCAGCGACGCCTCCGCGTTGTCAACCGCGGATCCGCTCCACTACCTGATCACGATCGATCAGCTGGTGGCTCCCGATTTCACGGTCTCCACCGCAGCCGCGCACGTCAGCGCCACAAGCATCGCAAACGGCGACGACACGCTCGCGCAAGCCCTTTCCTGGAACGGCCTGCAATCCGCCGCGAGCGTCGAATATCAACGTGACGTCGACTTCAGCACGAGCAACGGACCGATCGATGTTGTTGCCACAGTTGAGCGTTTCGGCAGTGTGAGCGGAGCATCGAGCGCATACAGCGTCACGGTGCGATACCTCGATGCGATCCAGGGAGCGGTGCCCACCTCGACGGGTCCACTCGGGGACCAGGCACACGCGATCAACGTGGTCAAGAACACTGCGTCGGGCATCGCGGCGGTCGAGGTAACTGTCGTCTGGCGCGTCGGCAACCTGGTGAACCTGATGGTCGCGCGCGGCCGCTACGGCGGGACGCGCCTCGATGACGCGCTCGTCCTCGCCGGCCTGCAAACGCAGAACGAATCCGGCCCCGGCTGAGTCCGAATCGGCCGCTGCCGCACACGGACGGAGGAGACCCCGGCTCCGGCTTCAAACCGGACTATTCAGCCTCCGCCGGGGCCTTCTCCGTCCTCCGCTCAACTTCAGCCGGACTTCAACTGGAGCCGGCGCCGGGTTCCGCTGGGGCCGCCTCAGCTCTTGCGTGGTTCCCAGCGAAAACGCAGGACGGCGAGGATCACGGCTCCAGCGCCCCAAGCCGCCATCACCAGCAGGTCGGTGCCGTTGAAGCCGTTCGAGGATTGGTGCCCGGGATCGAATGCCATGAACATCGCGTCGATGAAATGACGCACGGGAAACCACTCGGCGATCTTGGCGAGCACGTTCGACGACGCAACGGGGAAGAACGTCCCTGAGATGAAGACGATCGGGAGGAACACGCCGTTGACGATCGCGGGTGCCGCTTCCGCGTTGGGAATCGCGATCGTCATCGCCATGCCGAGCGCGCAGAAGGACAGGGCGCCGACTGCGATCGTCGCGGCGGCGGCGGCGAAATGCTCGGGGACGTGCACGCCGTAGACGAGGATGCCGAATCCCGTGGTGAGCACGGCCAGGATGATGCTGACGATGATCGACGACCCGACGACACCGGCGATGAACGCCCAGGGCGGCAGTGGAGTCCCGCGCAGTCTCTTGAGGATTCCGTTGTCTCGTCGCAAGGACAGCGTGATCGAGATGTTGGTGAAGCAGGCACCCATGACCCCGAATGCCACCAGCGCGGGGATGTAGTAGTTGTCGTACGTGGTGCTGACGGTACCGATCTGCACCATCTGACCCTTGAACAGAGTCGCGAAGACCACGAGGAAGATGATCGGAAACAGAAACGCGAAGAAGGCGCTTGCGGGGTTGCGCCAGAACGACTTCTGCTCGAACCCGACCTGACGGACCGCGATGCCGCTGCTACTCATGCTTGGTCAGCTCCAGGTAAACATCTTCCAGCGACGGACGGGTGACTTCGAGGTTCGGCAACTCGAGTCCGTGGGCCACCGCCCAGGTGGTCAGATCGTTGAGCGTGCGCGTCGGCGTCGCGGTCTCGATGATCGCGATCCCGTCAGTGAGCCGTACCGCCAGCGGCAGTGCCCCCGCGTCGATGCTGCCCGGTAGCTCGAAGCGGATGTGCGTCAACTGCTCGGTTCCCGCCCGAAGCGTTTCCGGCGTGCCCTGGGCAACCACCTGCCCCGAGGCGATCACGCAGATGCGGTCGGCGAGGTACTGCGCCTCGTCCATGTAATGGGTTGTGAGCACGATCGTCTTGCCGAGAGTCCGCATGTTGCGGACGACCTCCCAGGCAGCCCGGCGCGCGGACGGGTCGAAGCCCGTGGTCGGCTCGTCGAGAAAGATCAGCTCCGGGTCACCCACCAGGCCGAGCGCGACATCGAGACGGCGCTGCTGGCCGCCGGACAGCTTCCGGACACGCTCTCCGGCCTTCTCGGTGAGCCCCACCAGCTCGATGATCTCGGCGGCCGGGCGCGGCGCGGGGTAGTAGCCCCTGTAGAGCTCGACAAGCTCGGTCACGGACAGCATCGGTGGGACGGCCGCCTCCTGGAGCACGAGGCCCACCCGCTCGCGAAGCTTCCTGCCTCCGGTGTGCGGGTCGATCCCGAGAACGGTCACGTTTCCGGCATCGCGCGTGCGGTAGCCCTCGAGGATCTCGATCGTGGTGGTCTTACCTGCGCCGTTCGGCCCGAGGAGTCCGAACACCTCCCCCTCCTCCACATTGAAGGAAATCCCACGCACTGCCTCGACGGCGCCGTAGGACTTGCGCAAACCGTCAACGACGATGGCTGTCACCGAAAGTGTCTCCCCTGTATGACGAGCGGTCACAGAGTCGTTGCGCCATGGTGCCAGAGACCAGGGTCGGTGCCGACCACAATTGCCGCAGCGCATGACCATGACTACAACCAACGTGGAGATCCTGCGCCAGGGCTGGCTCGATGCCGCCTCCGCCCTGGCGCCCGGACTCGACGCACTGCCTGAATTCCTCGAGCACGGTCTCGAAGCTGCCGTCATTGACGAACGCCTTGACGAGCAGTCGCTGCTGCGGGTCGTGACGGAGGTGACCTCGACCGCGGCGGACTCGCTGCCGGCGGAGGAGCTCTACTTCCTCACGCGTCGCCTGCAACGGGCCGTTTACGAGTATCTGCTCTCGCTCGACGCCCTCCCCGAACCGCCCCCGCGTCGCGACGCCTCCAACGGCCATCCCGCCCCCGACACGGCGCTCATCGGAGCCGAGGAAGTCGCGGCGCTGGGCCGTAACGGCCATATCAAGACCGTGGCGGAAGCCGCCAAAGCCGCACCGGCAGCGGAAGCCGAGGCGGAGCCCGGCCCCGAGGCGTTGCACGAGGTCGTGCCCGAAGTCGTCCCCGAGCCGCTGCCGGAGACGGCCGCTTCTACGGCTGCAGCTGATCGCGTCGAGGCCGGTCTCGCCGAGCTCGATGCCCAGCTGTCACCCGAGGAACCCTCCGACGAAGCCCCCGTGGTTGCGGCCGAGTCCGACCTCGAGAGCGCCGCTCCCGATGCATCGGATCCTGCAGTGGAGCCGTCGACACGGCCCGCCTTCACGCTCTTCCGACGAAACGGGAGCGCGTCCAAGGCAGAGAAGTCGACGCAGGCAAATGGCACCGCGGAAGCAGCCGCCGAGCCCGCTGCAACCAACGGGTCCGGCGCAGCCCACGCCGACGAAAGCGGCGAGGACGCCGAGTCGTTCGTGAAGCCGAAGAGTGGCTTTCATCTCAGCGATCTCGCGGATTTCGCCGTGGTCCAGCGTTCGGCCGCCACGCCCGAGGCGCCCCAAGAGTCCAAGCAAGAGACCAAGCAAGGTCCCGAGCGCGGGTCCGATCCCGCCGCCTTTCTCGAACGCCTGGATGCCGTCCAACCGGAGCCGGCCCAGGAGATCGCCGAGCCCGAACCCGCTGAGGAAACGATCCCCGCGCAGGCGGCGCGCGAAGCCGCAAGCGGCGCCGCGGCCAGAGGCTGGCGCCTCCGCGACGACGACGCGGATACGCACGATCTAACCTCAGAGACCGACTCCGACGACAATCGATTCGAAACCGACCCTGAGGTCGTCGAGGCCCGTCTCGAGATCAACGACCGGCTCCGACGCCGGCGCTGCGATGAGGCTGCCGCACTGCTCCAGCGACTCGCGAATGACGTGGGCGGACGGGCACTCGCGGAACTCGCGCTCGACGCGGGAGATCGCTGCCGAGCGCTCGGCAAGGGCAACGCGGCGCTCAGCTGCTATCTCGCGGCCTCGCGCGCCGATCCCGTGCACGAGACCCCGCTGCTGCGACTCGCCGACATCTGCATCGACGATCACGACATCGACCTTGCGGT
>Ga0182018_10005489_pt1 | contig 10187 bp, 12 predicted proteins | sample 812P2MmetaG_FD_120490 | JGI IMG/M metagenome (GOLD analysis project Ga0182018, IMG submission 120490) | Permafrost microbial communities from Stordalen Mire, Sweden - 812P2M metaG | ecosystem: Environmental > Terrestrial > Soil > Wetlands > Permafrost | place: Sweden: Stordalen | collected... | reverse complement strand
TCCGCTCCCGCCTGTTGCTGCGTGATATGTCGCTTTCTGACCTCGTGCAATACCTTCAGCCGCTCCCGATCCCTGCCTGTCATCCACAGCCCTCTCGTGATTCCGCCATGACGCATTAAAAGCGGAACGTTCTACTTGGCTACAAGAGAAACTTCTCATGTGGTTGCGACACCTTCTTCAAAAATGTTGACGGGGTCTTGTAACTCATGTAGACTCCGGTGCCCCATGGGGATTCCGACGAAAAGAGGAGGATGACAATGCCTGAAGGTAAAGTAGAGGGAACGATCGGGGGAAAACCGATCTCTGACGAAACCAAGAAAAGGGTCGGCGATGCCTTGAAAGAGACGCTGGAGAAGGAACTGGATCTGGAAAAAGTGGTAGGTGGTTCGGCGATCCACGGTAGCGTCCACGGTACGTTTAGCCCGGACTAGGCAGCGGGTCACGTCCACACCCGTGAGGTGGCAAGCCCTTTTTTGGCGCTCAAGCCCGTTTTAAGGGGGTCAGAACGCCACGTCATCAACGTGTGCGACAACAAAGTACGCGTGCCGAGGAAGTGTGAAGCGACGACATCGCCAAATACTCGGGTCGGCCAAATTACACCGAGGGTCGACTCTGGCAGATTGGAGATGCCAGAAGAGTTAACTTACGGTTGCCCGGAGTTTCTTCAAGCCTCTCTAAAGTTTGAGATCAGGACATAGTCCTCGCTGGAAAATGATTTCTTGCTTCGGCTGTAAACAGAACTGATCTTGGGCCACTCACTGCTGCGGAGAACGCCTTTGGATCACTCGAGTTTATCTATCACGCAATTGATCCTGAAGGTCGCATCTCGGTGCAATCTGAATTGTTCTTATTGCTATGTGTACAATAAGGGCGATTCGACGTGGAAACACCGCCCGCCTCTCATGTCAGACGAGATTTTCGAGACTACCCTGGAGCGGGCGCGCCGACATTGCTGCTTCACTGGTCAGAAGCATGTAAACATCGCCTTTCACGGTGGCGAGCCATGCCTAATCGGGGTGAGGCAATTCGATGCCTGGTGTGGCAGGGCCCGTCAAATGTTGCAGGATGTCGCAACGGTGGATCTCATAATTCAAACCAATGGAACATTGGTCGATGAGGCGTGGGCTGAGGTGTTCAGTAAACATAACGTCCGGGTCGGCACTAGCATGGACGGTCCCAAGGAGCTTAATGATGTCTTCCGAGTTGACCACAAGGGTCGGGGTTCGTTTGATCAAGTGGAACGAGGGCTGAAAATACTCAAAGACGCGCACGTTCCGTATGGCATTCTGTGCGTGATCCCGCTCGGCGCCGACCCACTCGCTTGCCACCGCCATTTCCTTGCATTAGGCTGCACCAGCATCACCTATATACTCCCTCACTTTACGCACGATACGATCACACCCATTCGGCAGCGCTATGGGGCGACCCCGTGTGCCGACTTTCTAATTCCGATTTTTGACGATTGGTGGTTCAACGGCACGCTGGATGTAACCATCGGGGACTTACGGAATGTCGCGCGTATCATCATGGGAGGGGACAGTAAGATCGAGACTTTCGGCAACGCGCCACCCTTGTACGTGTTCGTTGAAACGGATGGTGAGATGGAAGGGCTGGATACCCTGAGCGTTTGCAAAGAAGGAATCACCCGAATCAACCTGAACGTGCAGGATGCCGATTTCCGAGAGATACTCCAGGTGGATACCATGCACCGCACGGCAATTTTCCGGGGAATGCCCTTGTCGCAGGCCTGCCAGGCGTGCCCCGAGCGAGATACCTGTGCGGGCGGTTACCTGCCACATCGCTACTCCAGCGCTCGCGGTTTTGATAATCCAAGTGTGTGGTGTGCCGACTTGTTAAAGCTGTTCACACATCTTCGAGACCGCCTGGGAGTCACCGTCGAAGAAACTTACGCGCGGCGGCAGGCGCTGCAACAAATTGCCCTCACCGCATGTGCGTCATCGGAAGCTAGCGAGAGGACAGGGGCTGTCGCATGATTGCGGAGGACACGAGCTACCGCGGCTTTGCGTGTCCGCAAGTGCCAATGGATGAGCCATTCGCGGAACTCGTGGTCGTGGAACACGCGCGGCAGATGGTCCAGAAATTCATCGAAGGCTACGCCAGCCAGCTCCAACGCCACAGCGAAGGCTTGATGCCTCTACTTGCCGGTGGGCTGCGGCGTGATGAGACGTTCGAGACGACCTGGAACCTGGCATTCGGTGAAGTGCGTGCCGCCTTGCTTCTGAAGAAGCCAGAGGATGCGGAACGATGTGCGGTCGCACTTGCGTTACGCCTGCATCAGTGCGGCTATCTAGGCGATTGGGAACTCCACCTCCATAACCCGGCCCGCTTTCGGTTCGATCAATGGTTGCTGCCGCTGGGCGATGCCATCCGCGTGTCGACAACACCGGAAGCGGTTTCGATCCACACGCGGACCGCGAACCTCTGGCAGAAACTCACCTTTCAGCGCAACGGGAATGGGTGGGAGGCGACCGACGCACAGGGTCTGCCTATGTTGTCCCGCGGGGCGATCCGGTGGATCGTTTTGACTGCCGAGTCTCTTCCGGGGGTCGCGGAGCGACTAGTGGAAAATGAGTTGTATAACTATAAGAACATGAGCCTGGACACGGACGTGGAGTTGCTGCTGCGCACATCTGACGCAGCGGTAAGCCTCCTTGCTGAGTTCGCGGATATCTATCTCGAGTGGGTTAGCCAGGTGGTCAGGTTTCTGATTCCCTTACCAGTAAAGGGCGGTATGCTCAACAGTGGCAGCGATGAGCTCTGTCCGGGAGTGATTTGCGTTTCCAATCAAAAGCATCGTATCAATCTGGCTGAAATTCTGGTGCACGAAGCAACACATCAGTATTTCCATATCCTACAAAGGCTGGGGCCGCTTCACGATGGGACGGACCGCAATCTCTACTTCTCGCCTGTTCGCGGCACAGGCAGGCCTATTTCCGCCATCTTGATTGCGTATCATGCATTTGGCAACGTGCTGCTGTTTTACCGAATGGCTCGGGCGCGCGCTCTACCAGCCGATCAAGATGGTCTGGATATTGCCAAGCGAATGAAACAGCTGGAACAACAGCTTGAAACGCTGGAGAAGGCACTTCAAACGACAACCGCTCTAACTCCACTAGGCCGCGCGTTATGGGAGCCGCTCTATGAACGGATCCATGACTGAGAATTATGGCAACTATGTATGACCGCGCCACAGGACTGCACTGTGAGGGTCAGGAGACAGTTTTGTATTCACCTTGTAGCTTGCGGACGACGGGCTTGGCCATTGACGAAACCGGCGTCAGGCGCTCACCGAAGATGGTAACGCTGATGGGAAGAATGGAACAAGACCGCAGCGCAGATTAAAGTTGCGCGGTCGGTGTGGCACGCCATCGAAGGGACGACCAAGACGGAACAGAGCAATCGATTTGTGACCGCCACCGACGAATTGCGGACCATCCTTCTGGCTTTGTGGACCAGCCAGGGCTCGCCCATCGGCGGGTACATCCTGGCACACAAGAATGGCGAGCGCGTAAACCTGGACAATATGAGCAAAAGGTCGATCGTCCCCGCTCTGTCGCGCTGCGCGGTTTGCAAGGAACTGGAGTCCGGCGAACACGCAGAACATGCATTCGAGCGCGACGAAACCTTGCCGCAATGGACGGGATGGTACAGCCTGCGGCGATTCCACGGCACGCAGGTGCGACATGAATCCGGCAATAGCGAAACGATGTCCAAGGCCCTGGGGAACTCGAAGGCGGTAGCCGACAAGCATTATTTGAAATCAACCGAAGTGCTGCCAGACGTCAGAAAAGCGGTAAATGACGCGATGCGCGGCCTGAGTGGTGTGCAACCGGTGTGCAACTAAATGAAGCTCGGAACTTTGTATGTCACTGAAAAATATGGCGGGGACGACGAGACTCGAACTCGCGACCTCTGCCGTGACAGTTAGCGAGTTATCAGCACTTTCAACGACATGGAAGAGCACGGACGGCACCCGAAGTCATTGGAAGTACGTGGTAGACAACGTTATTGTGTATCGCGATGTGTATCGCGAAGGATTCTGTAAACCGTGCCGGCGAGTAATTGTCGCGGTAGGGACGATCATGGCTGGAAAAATCACCTCAGAAGAAAAAATAGTGCGTCTTACGACACGGCCTTGTTCGCGCCTAACACTCTGATCTTCAACGGGCTCGGTTTAACACACGAGAGCGACAAATACCTCTCGTGGTCAACCGCAGCTAGCACGTTAGAAGTCGCCTTCTCGAATATACGGTTGAGACCAGAGTGTGACCTGCAGAATCATCGATTTCCACCACGCGTCGTACATGCGGTTCACCACTTCGGCGGGATGGCCCTTTTTTGCAAGATACGGCTTCATCGGAACTACGATCGCTGCGCTGAACGCGATCAAATCGCGAGCGCGTATATGCCCGAGGGTATGCCCGTTGTCCGTCTTGTTCTTCTTTGCGCGATGGTGCCGCAGTCCAATCTCGTATTGATAGTCGAGCCAAGCCTGATCATACTCGGCCTTTGCCGTGTCGAGCACCCACTGGCCGAAACGCTTAGCGACAGCCGCCGCGTAGGCTTTGTCCACTTGGCCGGTCTCCGGGTTTTCATCATACGCACGGAGATGAGGGTTGAGAAAAATGATTCCCCGCCACGCCTTGAGCAGGTCATCGACCTGGTCCACTAGAACATCCAGGGAAAGGCGCAAGTAAAATACATCTTCGTCAGCAAAGAGCGCTGACTTCTTCAGTTCCTCCCATTCCTTCAATGTGATCGGCGACTTCGCAACCTCACCCGTTCCGTAGGTGTACCCGGGGATCTTCTTGTTGTCCTGCGCACTATCAGTCACAATTTGTTCTCCTTGTTTGTCTTTTTATTCGTTAGCGGCGGCGTCGCGACCATCGAGAAATGTTTGCGCCTCGCGGTAGAGCGCAAATCGGCTTTGTTCCAGGTGCATTAGGTGCGTACCTCGCGAAATTTTTACGTCACGCTTAATTCTCGCGTTCTTTAGCTCCTCGAAGAGCCAATGCGCATCGTCGTCAGTGACGAGGCTATCCCATTCACCCCGAATGATTGCGACCGGCGCTTGAATGGATGCCGGATCGTAAGCCAGATGGCCGGCAAAGGCCTCGGCGATTTCCTGTGTCGGGCCGTTCGGTATTTTTACACTTTCAGGCGCGTGTGTTCTACTTTCCGGATCCGTATCGAGATAGAGTGGGCCCCATTCGTCGAAGTGACGCCTGGAAAGAACTGCGGATTGGTTCGCTGGCACGTCTTCCACGAACCGGTTCCACTGCTCCTCTAGTGACACCAAGCGCCACGAAGGATTGGCGGGAACGGTCGAACTTTGCGCCCGCTTAGCGATGGGTGCAAAGAAAACGATTCGGTCCACTAATTCAGGATGTTCGCCGGCGAAGCGTCCCGTAGGCATACTTCCCCACGAATGCGAGATGATAGATAGGCGGGGCTCGTGATGATGGGCAAGAATGAAGCGCACGGCTCTTTCAATTTGGCCGCTCGCTTCCTCTGCCCGCCCAAGCGGTGGATCGTTCTTGAGTGATTGTGACATTTCTGGATATCGGTTCGAGCCTCCGAAGCCGGCAAAATCCAGGCCCCACACGTCAAAACCTGCTGCGTTCAAATCATCTCGCCAGGAACGGCCGTCAAATCGATGCGCAATGGACAGTGCCGAAGGAAACGTGGCGCCGTGAACGTAGAGCACTATCTTCGGCACCCTCTGCGGTGAAGCGGGCGCGAGATACCGCAGGAACAAATCCAACCCCGGCGTATCGCTTGGAATGCGAAAATGTGCTTCGTGAGAATCGAGTTTCGGCATCTGTGGCATTTTCAACCTACCAACCTCGGCCCACTAGATGGAAAGATAAAGGCTCGGGTACTGCGTTATTGCTATGCGGGAATCGTTCCGGAAAGATTGCATCCGCCCCTGTTCAACAAAAACGTTCACGTTATATCCAGCTCTCCCTAGCAGTTTATTCAATGAATCCAAACCGGATTTGCAGTTCGCGAGCACCACGCTGCGTGATACGCAACGCGCGAGTGCTGGGACGCCGAGCGATCCATCCGGAAGCAAGCATTCGGGAATATAATGCTGCACCGAGGGCACCGGCTAGGTGGGGCTTCCTTTCGGTCCAGTCCAGACACCGGCGCGCGAACATGCGACGTTCACGCCGTAAAGCGTCAACGTCGATACCCATATCTGCAAACCAGACTAGGCCCTTCGGTCCAAGCTTGTAGTCTCGTTCTCCACTAGTTCGGATCACTTTGGAATGTTCAAGCGCTTTCGTCAGTTCGACAGCAACACGGCCGGCAAGATGGTCATAACATGAGCGCGCACGATACATGTCCAGGTCTTCGCGAGAGCGAACCGCCCCTGTTGGACGCGGCAGGGTTGCAATTGAGCCGAGGGCTTCCAGAGCGTAGGCGACCTCCGGTCCTGTAATGCCGTAGTAACGATGTCGGCCATGATTCCGAGCTGTAAGCAGTGCACCATCGACAAGCTTCGAAAGATGAGCACTTGCGGATTGTGGCGAAATTCCGGCAATCCGGGCTAATTCTCCAGCAGAGAGATCTCGTCCACCGAGTAGAGCAATAAGAATCGCAGTTCGTGCGGGCTCGCCGATTAGTTCGCCCACGGAGGAAATCGGATGCGCGATGCTCATGATCGTATCTTATCGCGGGATAGGTAGCTATGTTTCATTCTCGGATGAAACATCGTGCCCGCCTTTAATATAGGCTCCAACTTGGGAGATGCGAACTCGGACAGTCCATCCAGGGCCGCACACAGCGCTTATTCTGGAATGTGATGCTAGAATGAACGGTCTTCGATCAAAATGCGCTTAGCCTTCTCCGCCGCGGAAATGTTTGCGACTGCTTCAGAATCTTTCATCAAGGACTCACGATACTGTTTGTAAGCCACCAAGTCCGCCGTCGCAACGCGTGATGGGTTCGGGCCAGCACCGCTCGCGTTGTTCGAGCTCTTCAAGCTGAATGGGTCGATGATTAACGAAATACACGATCATGAATGGCCTCCGATTATCCTTGACGGCAAATTTACAGTACATGCATGACGCCTTCGATTAAGGTGAGCGGCATTCGTACTTGAAATCAGGGTTTTCGCGAGCAAGAAAGCTGCACGAAGTCTTCATCCATAACTAGGGTTCCAGAATGCCCGCCACCTTATCTCGCAAGTCGAAATCCCTGACACTGGCCGCCATGACTCTCGGCTTTGTCGTGGTGCAACTCGATGTGACGATTGTCAACGTTGCGCTGCCTAGTATCGGTTCATCGTTGGGAGGGGGAGTAGCTGGAATTCAGTGGGTGGTCAACGCATACACCCTGATTTTTGCTGCGACGATCCTGACCGCTGGCGCGCTTGGCGATCGATTCGGAGCAAAGCGGTGCTTTATCGCCGGCTTTTTGCTCTTCACAGTCGCTTCGCTGGCCTGTGGGCTAGCGCCCAATCTAGCTGCGCTCATCGCCGCTCGTACGGTTCAAGGAATGGGTGCGGCGGTTCTCGTCCCGAGTTCGTTAGCTTTGCTCAATCATGCCTATCGCGACGAACACGAGCGAACCAAGGCCCTCGGCATATGGGCGGCGGGTGCGAGCGTTGCGCTCGCGGCTGGGCCAGTTGCCGGGGGGTTGCTAATCGCAAGTATCGGCTGGCGCAGCATTTTCTTCGTGAATCTGCCTCTCGGGATTTTCGGCGTCTGGCTGACCTGGCGATATGCTGAAGAGTCCACCCAAACTCGGGACCGCGCCCTGGATCTTACTGGACAATTTATCGGAATGTTCGCGTTGGCTGACTTGGCTGTAGCGATGATTGATGGCGGCGCGCTTGGATGGACGCATTCTGTGGTCCTCGCGGCCTTTTTGCTTTTTACGTTGGCGGCTGCGGCGTTTGTATTTGTGGAAGCGAAGAGCCACTCGCCTATGTTGCCTCTGTCGCTTTTCAAGAATCAAACATTCAGCGCCGCAACTTTGATTGGTTTATTCATTAACATCTCCTTTTATGGTCTGATCTTCATGTTCAGCTTGTATTTTCAGCAGGTCAAGCATTACAGCCCTTTAGCCACCGGTTTGGCATTTCTTCCGATGACCGGTGTCGTACTAGCTTCCAATTTGTTGGCAGGACCGATCGCTGATCGGTTGGGTTTGCGTGCGCCAATACTAATCGGCCAAACTCTATTGGTCGTCGGTTGTTTGTACCTTATCGGAATTAGCCAGAATACCTCCTATCTTGGGCTTGGCGGACAACTACTGGCAATCGGCGCGGGGATTGGTTTGACCGTCCCACCGATGACCTCGGCATTGCTTGGAACCGTTGACACCAAATTGTCCGGCGTCGCTTCGGGCGTGCTAAATGCATCCCGCCAGGCGGGCAGTGTCATTGGCGTTGCGCTGTTTGGTTCGCTCATTGAGCGCCACCGCCCGTTCGTCCCCGGAATCCGCATGGCGTTAATGATCTCCGTAGGTATCCTTTTCGCTGGATGCTTGTCAACATTTCTGATTCGGCCAGAGAAGCAAAAAAAACGAGCGGCTTGATCATGCTCATCAACATTGCGGCCATTCAGACAATCGGCGCTTGATTGGGACGGTCTTCGACAATCCGTCCATTTGTCAATTCGGATGGCTGCGGGGTATTGGGAAATTGCTGAAAAGAAAGATCGTGTGGTTGCGGAGGCCTGCAACCATCCGAATTGGTTAGTCCTGCCCTTCCGTTTCGAATTGATTAAACCAGCCGCATAACCGTTGCCTGGGCCGGTCAGCCCTGGAATCCGCCTGCCAATGAGCTGCGTTTGCAGCGTTTTGGCAGTGGCCTGCAGACAGGTGCATCCTTGACGTACTTGCGTTGAGGAGATCGCCGCTCAGCAGGCTACAGATCCGAGTCAGTTGGAGGTCTGGAGGAACCTTCCCAGGACCGATCGATGGATTGAATGTACTCCCGAGGGGCCACGCTGAGGGTTCGTTTGAACAATGTGCTGAAGGCTGCCGGATTGTCGTATCCAAGATCGGCTGCTGTCTGGGTTACCGATGCCCCTGCAGTCAGCTTTGGGAGCGCCGCAAGAATGCACGCTTGTTGTCGCCATGCCACAAAGCTGAGTCCTGTTACCGTAAAAGCTTTGTTTCTGCCATTTCTGATCAACGCACCTAGCTTCCCTTTGGAAGGGAAATCAGTCCGAACTTGACGAGTGGGCCGACTCGGATTTTACGTTTACGATCTTCGCTCACGCTAACGTAGCGAGCGTGACTGGTGGATGCGAGGATGATAGTGAAGGTACGGTAAGCTATTTCGATTTGACCTAGGGGCCGTGGAGATTAGAACTTTCTTCGCTAGTTTTGTTCTCGATTGTTCCCAATCCATTGGACCGAAGTTACCCAGACAAAACAGATGGTGAGATTCGCGTATCAGGCCATACATCGTAGTCCGTTGAGGGAATCAGTTCGGCGCCGGGCGCCGCCTGCTTCCCAAGCAGGCGTGCTTGTCGACAAGGGTGTCATAACACGGGCTGGCGCGCGGCATCGCACCATCATCCTACCCATCGGTTGAGAGCCGAAAACACGAAGCGCTATTCGGCTCAATCCGGGTCATCTGGTGTGGTGCTGTCACAACAATGTCACGCAGATGAGAGCAGGTCTCAGCGAATAATTGGGCGAGCTCTTCGTAAATTCACAACAACAGTCTCGTAAACAACTATTCCGAGCGCTTCGGCTTGTGTCGTGAAATTTCATCCCTGTAAACTGCTCTACTTGGCGGCGGTTTGGAAAACCGCCGCCTCAGTTGGTTGGCCAATGCTTCTTGTAGTAGCGCGCCTGCCTCGTGAGCAGGAGTGCCACGGTCCGAGAATTCTGTTGACGCAGAGACTCAATGCAGTTTGCTGGGAAGATTGAACCAGCGGCCGGCGCGACCATTGTTGGGTTGTTGCCGTTGACGTCTTCCTGCTCTGTCATCAGAATGAGTGCCCTGGAGTCCTGTAGGCGTGGCGACCAGAATGTCCTCCCTCTCGGGGCCTTCGGGGTACGAGTTGGTGCCCCTCCGGGGAGGTGCGGACTTCACGCTTTACCGCGGCCGACAGCACGGCAACCCATCGCCGGTCCTGGCGATCGCACCTTCCGCAGAACAGCCGTCACCTCAGACTCTCCGGCGGCTCGAGCACGAATAC
>Ga0182018_10005488_pt1 | contig 10188 bp, 7 predicted proteins | sample 812P2MmetaG_FD_120490 | JGI IMG/M metagenome (GOLD analysis project Ga0182018, IMG submission 120490) | Permafrost microbial communities from Stordalen Mire, Sweden - 812P2M metaG | ecosystem: Environmental > Terrestrial > Soil > Wetlands > Permafrost | place: Sweden: Stordalen | collected... | reverse complement strand
TGGAGATATGGAAAACGCTCTGCGTTTCCCACATCCCCACACCCCCGGCGGCGGCTACGGACAAATGTCTAACAAGGCGTTACACTAACACTCCACTTGGTACAAAAGATCGGTCCGGTCAGTTCCACCAGAGGCGGTGCGCAAGACAGGATAGTTGTTGTTAAAGGCTCCGGCCAGATCGGCGCTATAAATCGAGAGCAGATCCTGGCCTTTTTTCACGGAATCGCCCAGCCTCACTCTTAGGTCGACCACCCGTCCCGACCCCGGCGAGGTCACGTGAATCGTGCGGTTCACATCGGGAGTAACGGTGCCGTTAGCTCTCAGCACGGTGGGCAGGTCCCGCGCCTCTACCCGGACCAAATTGAACAGTTCGGGGTGTTCGATGCTGTACAGGTTGGAATCGAGTGTGACTTCCGCCTTGGTAGGCGCCACTTTGGTGCCGTTCGAGCAAGCGGCGGCCAGAATGATTACAGATAAGATGGCGAGGATCGCTGCCGATCGGCCATAAGGATTCTTTGACATCAAATAATTCCAGGTCGTCCGCGGCTCGCGCGCCGGGAAAGGTGCTCTGAGCCGCTTCCTCCGGGTTCTACAAAGAAGGACCAAACATGCCGCTGAGAGAATCAAGACCCAACAGAGCAAGCGCCCACTAATCATTTTTGCATTCTAGCCGATGCGCCGGCTGGGCACCGCTCGTGTACACCATGCTCCAGACTCTTCACCCGAATGATTCCATATGCGATTCCCACAACCAGGCCGACCACGAACGAGATGAGCGGTGCCTTCATTTCTAATCTCCTATTTTCAGTCGAGATCCTTAAGGTTCATCCTGTCAGTCGAAACTCAGCACCTGTTTCACTTTCGCCTGTCGATCTGCCACTCGCGTGTATGCGTCCACAGCTTTCTCAAACGGAACGATCTCAATCGCCGGCGGTTTTAGAGCCCCCGTTTCAAAACCGGCTTGGAGCTCATTGGCAATCTCCGCTACCTGTTGCGGCGTCAGTCCATAACTGTCAACTCCAAGCAGCCGCGAGAAATTGTGATAGAAATCGACCAGATTGAAACTGACGATGGGATTTCCCGCGCTCGAGATAACCACCTGTCGTCCCCCGAATGCGAGCGATTGCAATGCCGGCTCAAACAATGGGCCGCCCACCGTGTTGAAGACAGCATTGACGCCTTTTCCAGCGGTTAGTTCCAAAACTCTCTGACGAAGGTCTTCGCTCTTGGTGTTGACGACTGCCTCGGTACCGGGAATCGGATCGGATGTGATGTCAGCGCCAATCACATGCGCCTTCTTCCAATTCGCAATCTGCGTGGCTGCCTGTCCAACAGCACCTCCCGCGCCGATAACCAGAATGGTTTCGCCAGCCTGGACTTGAGCGGCACTCACTACCGATGCCCAGGCCGTAATGTACGGAACCCCAATCGCCGCCGCTTGCGCCATACTCAACGACTTTGGTTTGAGCGAGAGCGTCTCCGCGGGGACAATGACGTATTCTGCGTGAGAGCCATCATGGACGATACCGAGTGTCGGAGAACTACCCCAAACCTCGTTACCTTCGTGATGCTTCCCCTTCGCAACGATGCCCGAGAAGTCTCGGCCGGGGGTTCGAGGCAAAGTCGTTTTCTTGAAGTGTCCCGCGACATTCCCGACATCGCTGGGATTGATCGCTGCCGCCTTCACACGAACAAGCGCTTCTCCTTGACCCGGTTCCGGAATTGCGATTTTTTCGATGCGCAATACCGACGGCAGTCCAAACTCAGCAAAGCGCAACGCTTTCATTAGGTTGGTACTCATAGGTCTCCAATCTGCGAGATTATGACAGTCTTGGAGGGGATTTTCTCTCTTCTCTTCTAAGCCCGAGCTCTGCAATCAGCACCAACACCGTTCCGCGTCGTTTTCGGTTCGGATACGGTCGATCCTCCAACGGCCTTGATCAGCAATGCGCTGGCATGCATACCACGCCTCACGGTACTAACAGTCATCTCTTTCATTTTGAAGAGCGATTCGTTTCTTCCGTGACATTAGCACCAACCATATACCGGCTTGCAGCGCCCATTCGGGACCCAGAGTGCCGGTGTTTTCATCGCCATCTTGCTCTCAATACCCAAAACAATCGCAACCGAGACTCCAAAGCCCTAGTTCTCTCAAAACGGATCGGTGCATGGAAGGGCCGCGGTGTTGAACGGCCTCAACTCTACAGACGCTAAGCGGGGTTATCGTCACCCCATCGATGAATTCGTTGATTGGTATTGTTCGGAACCTCGCTTGGCCTTCAACAGGATCGTGGTCTTGCGCTGCAATGGCGAGTTCCTTGAAACAGCGGCCCTCTACTTCATGTTTCAGAAATACCTCGCGCTGTTCCTCCAGGGCGTCCTCAAGCTCCTCTGGATCAGTACCGCTAAATCTATTGTCCTCACTTTTATACCTGTAGTACATCGCCCTCACGGGCGACCATCTCATACAACACAGGATTGACGAAGAACCCAATGAAGAGGCGGGAGATGAGACCGGCAACGATGACGATGGCAAATGGCCTCTGCGTATCCGATCCGATGCCGGTGGAAAGGGCCGCAGGTAACAATCCGAGGCAAGCGACTAGAGCTGTCATCATGATCGGGCGAAGCCGAAGCAGCGACGCTTCCCTGGTGGCCGCGCGAATGCCCATTCCTTCCTGCCGCAGCTTGTTTATGTAGGAGACGAGAATGACAGCCGTCTCCACCGAAACCCCGAGCAAAGCCAGAAGGCCCAAGGCTGAGGAGACGCTGAAGGGAGTGTGCGTGAGTTTCAACGCAATCAGCGCTCCCACCGGCTCCGTCATAATTACTCCCAGGGCAATGGTGACTGGGAATTTGAAGTTTCCGTAAAGCGCGAACAAAATCATGAAAATCAGCACGACGGCAAGCGGACCGATGAAGTACATCTGCGATTTGGCTTCGAGAAACTGGCTGTATTCGCCGCCCCACTGCATCGTGTAACCCTGCGGCAGGGTGACCGTCTTCTTCACGGCTGCCTGGCCGTCCCGCACCGCCCGCTCCAAGTCACGTCCCTCAATGCTGTACTGCACGCCGATGTAGCGAGAGTCGTTTTCGCGGTATATAAAGGACGCACCGTTCCCCTGGGTAATGTTGGCCAACTGACTCAGCGGAATCTGGGTCCCATCGGGCGCGCCTATCAATAGGTTCCCAATTTCATGTGCGCTGCTGCGGAATTGCGGTTGCATGCGCACCACCAGATCGAAGAGCTTTTCGCCTTGAATGACCTGCGTAACTGCCTGCCCGCCGACTGCAGCCGAAATCACAGCTTCCACGTCGGAAACATTGATCCCATAGCGCGCGATCTTGTCCCGATTGACATCGACCAGCAAGCTCGGCTGGCCCAGTTCGCGCACTACGGTGAGCTCGGTGAACCCTGGAACTTTCGCCAGCACATTCTTGATCTGGATTGCTTTGTCCTGGAGGACATTCAGATCTTCGCCATATACCTTGACCGCTAAAGAACTCTTGAGGCCGGTAAGGGCCTCGTCCACAGCGTCTTCCGCGGGCTGGGTGAAGTTGAAAATGATTCCGGGGAAGGCGGTAAGTTTCTTGTTGATCGATTCGATAAGTTCCTTTTTGTCGCTCGTCTCGCCGGTCCACGACTTATTTTTGTACGGTTTCAATCCAACATAGAACTCGCAGTTAAAGAAGCCGGTGGAATCTGTGCCATCGTCGGGCCGTCCTAACTCTGAACCGACGACAGTAACCTGTGGATAAGACATCAGTATGTCGCGTATCTGAGGAGCGATGTTACTCGCCTCCTCAAAAGAAATCGTGTAAGGCATCGTCGCGCGGACCCAGATTGCGCCTTCATCGAGGTGAGGCATAAACTCGCCGCCGATGAAGGGTATCAGCAGCAGGGTCGCTCCGAAGATCAAGGTCGCGATCAACATGGTGATCTTGGGCCGGTTGAGCGACCAATCCAGCTGAACCGCGTATTTCCGCTTCATCCATTCATAGGCGCGATTCGGCTTGTCGCGCACACCGTTCTTGAACCAGTAGGAGGCGAGCACGGGTATCAGCGTAAGCGTCAGGATGAGCGCGCCTACCAGCGCAAAGGACATAGTCTCGGCCATGGGATGGAAGAGTTTGCCGGAGGGCCCGGTAAGCGCATAAATCGGCAAATACCCAGCGAGGATAACGGCCACGGAGTAGAAAATGGGGCGATCCACATCTTTCGCAGCCGCCAGAATGACTTCGTTCAGGTTGTACGGCTGTCCCTCGCGAAGTGCCAGCTCGCGATAGATGTTTTCAATCATGACCACCGTGCCGTCGATCACAATTCCGAAATCAATCGCGCCAATCGAGAGCAAATTCGCCGCAACGTCGTGTGCATGGAGCACGATGAAGGCAAACAGAAGTGAGAGTGGAACGGTGAGGGCGACAATGACCGCAGCCCGGAAGCTGACGAGGAAGAAAATCAGCACAATTAAAACCAGCACCATGCCGCGAAGCAGGTTTGCTTCCACCGTGTCGGTAGTCAGGGCTACGAGCTCACTGCGGTCGTAATAAGGATGAACCTTGATGTCAGGGGGCAGGATCCGGCGGTTCAGTTCCTCTGTCTCTGCCTCGACTCCTTTCAGGACGTTCTGCGTCTGCTCTCCACGCAGCATCAGAATGACGCCCTCTACTGCATCGTCATTCTTCTGGAAGCCAAATTCGCCGAGACGGGGTGCGTGTCCGATCGTTACATCTCCTACATCACGCACTCGGATGGGCACGCCTTTATTGGCGCCGACCACTATGTTTCCGATGTCGTCCGTGTTCTTTACCAGTCCGATGCCGCGCACGTAGTAGAACTGTCCGCCCTGAGAATAGAATCCGCCGCCGGCATTCGCATTGTTGGCCGCCAGCGCTGTAACCACTTGCGGAATGGTCAGGTGATATCCGTAGATCCGCGTGGGATCGAGCAGCACCTGGTATTGCATCACCGTTCCACCAAAGCCCGAGTCGTCGGCCACGCCGTGCACCGATCGATAGGCTCGCTCCACCACCCAATCCTCGAACGTCTTTAACTCTTGCGGTGAGCGGTCGGGACTTTCCAGAACGTAGCGATAGACCAGACCGCTGGGGCTGAACAGGGGCGCGATAGTCGGGGTTACTCCCGTTGGCAGTGTGGCTTGAGCCAGCCTTTCAAACACGATTTGCCGCGCAAAGTAATCGTCGGTGCTGTCCTGGAAGGTCAGGATGAGATCGGATAGACCGTAGAGGGAGATGGACCGCATCACCACCATGTGCGGAACGCCGTTCATCTCAAGTTCAAGAGGAAGGCTGACCAACCGTTCGACCTCCTCCGCCGCGTGGTCCGGCCATTGGGTAATGATTTCGACTTGCGGAGGCGAGAGATCGGGATAGGCGTCCACCGGCATCCGCTCAAACGAGAGGATGCCCCCAACCGTGATGAAAGCGGTTAACATCAGCACCAGAAACCTTTGCCGCAACGCCGCTTGTACGATTCGGTGGATCATTCAGTTGTGGAGCACATTATCCTTAAATTTCTATTCGTCTGTGGCGGTGGAGAGCCGGGCGTTCCCGCCCGGCCATGCAGCGGACGAGCGAGACGCCCGAACTCCACCGTCATGGCATCAGCGTTGCAAATCGTTCTCAAACTGCAAAAATAGGCTGCCATTTCCGATGACTTGGTCGCCGGATTTTAGCCCGCTGGTAATCTGCGTCTTTCCGTTCAGGCTTTCTCCCAGCGTGACCGCGCGTCTGCCAAACTGGTTCGAAGATGTCAAGGCATAAACAAAAGGCTGGTTCTCGCTATCGCGCAGGACAGCGGCATCCGGGAGCGCAATGGCATTCGGGATGGCGCCCGCGTTTACGGTCACAGACACGTACATATCTTTCTTCAGTTTCTCGCCCGGATTATTCGTCTCAATGCGCGCCTGCAGGGTACGCGTGCTTGGATCGAGCGAGGCCGCAACGTAGGAAATGCGGCCGTGGAAGACTACTTCAGGATAAGTATCCGTCTGGATTGCGACCGTATCTCCCACGCGAACGTAAGGCAGATCTTTCTGGTAAACATTCACCAACACCCAGACGCTGCCCGTATCTGAAATCATGAAACATTGCGTGGTCCCGGGCTGAATGAGTTGCCCCGCCGACACATCCTGTTCCACCACCTCGCCGCTAATTGGCGCTCGCACCGGAACTTCAAAGGAAGGCGGAGCCTTTACGAGCGCGTCGGGATCTGTAATCCCCATCACTTTCAATGCGGCTTGCGCCGATGTCAGGTCGCCGCCCGCCTGCACTTCGGCCGACTCCGCTTGTTCCACATTCTGTTCCGCAATCGCATGGTGTTGGTACAGGTCTTGCGCCCGGGCATAGGCCTTCTGGGCTAGAGCGTAGGCGTCCTTAGCCTTTAGATAATTCGTGCGGAGTTGCGAATAATCCGGACTCGCCACGTACAGCATGGGCTCGCCCTGTTGTACTTTCTGACCGGGGACGACCACAATTTTGGCAACCGGTCCGCTCACTTGCGTGATCACGGGTGTCGTGCGAAAACTGTTGTAAGCCACCGCCCCCGTCAGCCGGAGACTTCGTGCCAGCGTCGCCGGTTGAACCGTCAGCACCTGCACATGCGCCATCTGCTCTTTGGGGATGCTGAATAGTTCCGCATTGTCCGAACTCTTGGCGCTACCCGAATCGGCCGAGGTTTTCGTTCCGGACCATCCGCAGCCGGCAAACAATAGCATGATGGCCGACGCGCCCATGAGTGCCCACCACCGACAGCGATCCACGCCCAAGTTCATGGCAGTTTCCTCATGGCAAATTCCTCGTTCCCTCCGCTTCCTTCAATTGCTCCAGAGCTGTCATATAGGCGGCCAACGCCTGCCTGTAGGCGAGTTGCACAGAGCGATAGCTGCGCTCGGAATCCAGATAATCCAAAAGACTGGCGGCGCCGCGCTTGTAAGCATACTCGCTGATGTCGCGCGAATCCTGCGCCTGTTTGAGGTAGCCGGAAGTGTAGAGTCCCACCACTTCGTCGTTGCTCTTCACGGCTTCGTAGGCATTGGCAACATCGGAAAGCACCGTATCGCTCACGGACTGCTGCTGCTCCTGCGCTTGCGTGAGCGCGTAGCCGGTGCGAGCAATCTCTCCCTGATTGCGGTTGAAGATCGGCAACGCAAAATTAGCGAAGATGGAAGCCGTATTCTCACCGGATACGTGGGTGAAATCATAGGTACCGTTCACGTCGACCTTGGCGTTCGCTTTGGCTAGCTGGATTTGGCTCTGTGCGGCGGTAATCCCCAATTCAGCGGCGCGGAAGTCGGGGCGCTCCCGTAGAGCGCGCGCCTGTAAGTCTTCCAGGTTTCCTTTGAGCGGCTGATACTCCAGATCGCCTATGACGTCGAAGTCGGCCGGCACGGCACTGTAGCCAAGGAATTCACGCAGTCCGACCAGCGCCTGCACTTTCGCCAGGCGAGCGGAAGCGACGTCAGTTTGAAACTGCAGAAGCTGGAGCTTGATCTTCAGGTAATCGCCTTCACCGATGTATCCGGCTTTGAGTTGCAACTCGCTGATATCGACCGTCTGCTGAAAGCCTTTCAAGTCATCGAGAGCAAACTGGAGGGTCGATTCCGCCAGCAAAACACTGATGAACTGCTGGCCAACATTGAACGCCAGCGCGCGCTCGGCATCGGCCACCTGGGCGCGCGTGACGGCTGTGGTGTCACGAGCAGCCTGCAGCCGCCGCTGCCGCTTGTGACCACGCTCGAAGAGGTAGCTGATGCCAACATCGAACTGCTGAATTTCGTTCAGATTCTCCCCGGAAAAATCCTGAGGGCTGAAAAATGGAACGAACTGCGAATCCACCCCAAAAGTCGGATTGGGGCGCAGGTTCGCGGTAATCTCCTGGGCCTGATTCTGAAGAATCAGGGTTTGCGTGGCTTTAAGCGAATGGTTGTGCGCCAGCGCCAGATCAATGGCCTGATCAAGAGTGATCCGCGTCGTATTCTGCCCACTGCCTGCTCCCACCAGCAGGAAAAACATCGCCGCCGCGGCGAACATCCGAGAAAACCTGGAGCGCATAAAGGTTGAGATCAAAGCGCACTGGCTGTGGCGCAACAAATCCCGCAGGAACGCTCGAATCTAACGAGCACTATGGCAGGCTCCGCCGTCCGCATTATCCTCTTTTGTCTAAGACTGCGACTCAAGGGCTCAGTGAATGTATTGTAATTCACAGTATTCATGATTGCATCGAAGGGCCACATGATCATCGAGCGGGGACCTAGCCTGCGAAGCCGATGCGTATGAAGTCCTTACCAAGTACGTTCATGTCGACTTCAGCCGCGAGGCCGCAGCGAAGGCATTGCGTTATGAAGAAAATCAGGACCGACTACAGTTCCTCCGACGCGTCTTATTCCGTTTCCTTGGGCGTGGCTATGAGACCTACGCGAGCGAGTGGCTTCGCGCGAGTCTGGAGTTTCTTAATTCCGAAGGTCGTTTCTTCAATTTTGATCTTGAAGCGAATACCTTCTGGCGACATCAGGATGGTGTAACGGGACAAGTTGGTTTGGTGAAATCGTTTTAGCTTGCGTACCGACTAAGGCGGCGAAATCAGCCGCACCATCACCGGAGACGCACCGTTGCCAAGAATCGGCGTTTGCGGTCCAGGCCACTCCGCAACCTACCATTTTGATGATGGCCTTAGCAAAAAGCCAACGAAATGCTGCCATCCGCAGTGCTGAAGATCGTGGAGAAGTTATTGGGAGTGCGTTGAACAACGGGCAGTCTTCATGCGGCCATACCAATATAGAGTGAAATGCCCTGGGCTATTTCTGAGTCGTATTCGAGCGGTTTGAAAACATCTGGCAGCTTACAACCTCTGCCGGTGATTCCGAAAGCGATCGTTGCATTTTGCCGGTCTGCGGTCTTGCTGTGACGCTTCCGAACTCGGGGATTGCACCCCAAACTTTTCTCGTAACTCGCTCTCTTCTCCCCACTACATCGTTTCTACTTGCATTTTGGGTGTGGGAACCGGTTCGGGGCACCCTCGTGGGGTTGCTGGGGGTTGTTCTGGGGCGTTTCTGGCGGCGGGGTAGCCCCTGTAGCCCCTATCTCGTTCTCTGGGTTCCCCAGTTCAGTTTGGATTTGAGTTAGGATTTGCTTTCAGAAGTTCTTGCTTAAAGCGGCGGCTGCGGGCCAGAACCCGGCTCTTCCTGTGCGCCATATCGTTGGTAGGTTATCCTGTCAGCTGTTTTCCCTGGCACTACAGTCCTATTTGTTTCTCTGTGTGTCGCTAAATTGAACCTACTATCGTGGCGCCTAGGAAAAATGTATACGTTGAAACTTCAATCACGCCAAACAGGCGCTGACTTTGTTGATACCGGGACTAGGTTAAACGTGCAGGTGAAACGTTCGGGACCGTAGAGCAGACTGTTTTTGCGCAGAGCACTGTCGCGTGTGCGCACGTTCAATACGAGGATCTTTTCATCGCGCTTTGTAAGAGACTCAGGGTATTAGGTGAGCATCCGGACAAAGCCGTTTATTAAGACAGCAGCTCGATCGCCAGCATCACGAATCTGAACGGTCAAATGCAATTGTTACGTTGCAGATCATGGGTCTTCTGGAAAAAAACTCTTGACACCGCGTGGCGTTAGTACTAAAAAGCCTAGTTGTCTACACAACTGGAGACCTTTGGAGACCTTGGTGGACCTCCCCGCGCTCGACCGCCACAGCGTTGTCCCGCTCTACTACCAGATTCAGCAGCATCTCCTCGCGCAGATCCGTGCGGGCGTGCTCAAGCCTGGGGAGCCAATTCCCTCGGAACAGGAAATTTCCGATCGCTTGCGGATCAGCCGCATGACCGCGCGGCAAGCATTGAAGTCGCTCTGTGATTTAGGCGTCACCCATAGCCAAAGGGGCAAAGGCACCTTCGTCTCCTCCATCAAGCTGGAAAAGAATTCCCGCCAGGTCCTATCTTTCAGCGAGGAAATGCAGGCTTCTGGATCACGGCCGCGGTCGAAAGTGCTCTCATTTGAAGTGACCGCCGCCACTCCGGACGTGGCCCAGGCGCTTCGCCTTCCACCGGGCGAGAAGGTAGTCAGCCTGCGACGGGTGCGAATGACTGGTTCTTCGCCCATGGGGCTTGAATGGAGCCGTCTTCCGCTGCGCCTGTATCCCGACCTTCTTCAAGCGTTG
>Ga0182018_10005487_pt1 | contig 10188 bp, 8 predicted proteins | sample 812P2MmetaG_FD_120490 | JGI IMG/M metagenome (GOLD analysis project Ga0182018, IMG submission 120490) | Permafrost microbial communities from Stordalen Mire, Sweden - 812P2M metaG | ecosystem: Environmental > Terrestrial > Soil > Wetlands > Permafrost | place: Sweden: Stordalen | collected... | reverse complement strand
GGCTGGTGCTGATCCGGTTGTTTCTCGCTTCGCGGGCGGCGGCGTTTCTGGAGTGCCGCGCCATTCACCTGTCGCGGTACAGGTGGGTGCAAGGGCTGATCTTTTTTGCGGGGCTACTTGTGCTGTCGATGCTGGCCGGCCTGCCGTTTGACATGATCGGGCACCACTATAGCCGGGCCTTCGGGATCAGCGTGGAGGGGTGGGGACCGTGGTTTCTTGACCTGGGCAAGGCGCTGGGGCTGGAGATTCTTTTCGGGGCGCCGGTACTGCTGCTTTTCAACTGGATTGTGAGCCGATGGCCGAGGCGATACTGGTTTGGCATCTGGCTGGCTACGGTGCCATTGCTGGTGCTGTCAGTCTTCGCATCGCCTTTCCTGGAGCCTGTTTTTGACAAATTTGAGCCGCTCCAAAGGGATCATGCCGGGCTGGTGGCGGATCTCGAGAAGCTCGTGGCGCGAACAGGGACACAGATTCCGCCGGAGCGGATGTTCCTGATGAAGGCGAGCGAGAAAACCAACGGGCTGAACGCGTATGTAAGCGGCATGGGCGCGACCAAGCGGATTGTGGTGTGGGATACAACGGCCGGGCGGATTCCGAACGACGAGGTACTGTTCATCTTTGGCCATGAGAGCGGCCACTATGTGCTGCATCATCTGCCCAAGCAGATGGCGGGGTTTGCGATCTTCTTTTTCTTTCTTTACTGGGGCTGCGCGGGGCTGGCCGGGTGGATGGCACGGCGATACGGCGGGCGATGGCTGCTGCGCGGCGATGAGGCAAATCCGAATCCGCTGGCGACGAGAACCGGATTCGTGATCCTGCTATTCGCGATCGCGATTGCGAACTTTGTGGCGACGCCGCTCACGAATGCGTTTGTGCGGCACTTTGAACATGAGGCCGACGTGTACGGGCAGGAGGCGATTCATGGGCTGGTGGCTGACCCGCAGAAGACAGCGGTGGCGGCATTTGGCGCGCTTGGAGAGGCGTGGCTGGATGACCCAGACCCGAGCCCGCTGATCGAGTTCTGGCTCTACGACCATCCAAGCGTGAAGAACAGGGCGAACTTCGCAGCGCACTACGATCCGTGGGTAAGTGGCGGAAGAGGCAAGTTTTTTGCAAATTAGGCGGCAGACGGAGGGGCGAAGCTGGAGGAGACAGGGCAATGAAAATCCATCCGCAAGCCTGGCCCGTACTCAAAATACGAATGCGACTGAGGCTTTCAATTGCGGCGATTTTGTTCTGCTCCACCCTGAGTATTTGTGGTGTGAGCGGCGAGGTTGGTAGGGCCGACGGCGGCGTGCAGGCCTCGACGCTCAAATGGCAGCCGTGGTCCGATGCGGTTTTTGCGCAGGCGCGTACGGAGCACAAGTTTGTGCTGCTCGATCTTGAGGCGGTGTGGTGTCACTGGTGCCACGTGATGGACGAGATCACCTATCGCGATCCCATCGTGATGCGGTTGCTGAATGAACGCTACGTCCTAGTAAAGGTAGATCAGGATGCACGGCCGGATATCTCGAACCGTTACCAGGATTGGGGCTGGCCGGCGACGATTGTCTTTGCGGCGGATGGGTCGGAGATTGTGAAACGGCAGGGCTATATTCCGCCTCGGCCGATGTCGTCGATGCTGCAGGCGATTATCGACGATCCATCGCCCGGACCGAGCGTCGATAAGGAGGTCGATTTCCATGCCGCGTCCGATGCGGGCATCGGCGAAGAGTTGCTCAAGCGAATCTACAAAGCATATGACAACCAGTACGACAAGGAAGCGTCGGGCTGGGGATTTGGGCACAAGTATCTGGATGCGGATTCAGTAGAGCTGGCGCTTCGGCTTGGAGCGGAAGGGGATGCGGGCTACGCAAAGCGCGCGGCGGATACGCTGGACAACGCTGCTGCGCTGATTGATCCCGTTTGGGGCGGAATGTATCAGTACTCGGTGAGCGGGGTGTGGAGTGAGCCTCATTTTGAGAAGTTGATTTCGATTCAAGCCGACGCGCTGCGCGATTACTCGCTGGCCTACGCGCAAACGCAGAATCCGGTGTACCTGAAAGCGGCGCAGGCGGTGAATCGCTTTGTGGCGGAGTTTCTGACTGCGCCGGAAGACGGCGGGTTCTACGTGTCGCAGGATGCAGACCTGCACGATGGCGAGGAGAATGGGGCATATTTCAAGCTGGCGAATCAGGAACGGCGCAAGCAGGGCATACCGCGCATCGACAAGCATGAGTACGCGCGCGAGAACGGGCGGATGATCAGCGCGCTGGCCACCTATTACGCGGCAAGTGGCGATGCGGCGGCGCTGACGCGGGCGAAGACGGCGGCTCGGTGGGTGAGAACAAATCGAGCGATTCCAGCGACCGCAAGCAGTCCCGGAGGCGGATATCGCCACGGTGAGAGCGATCCGGCGGGGCCATACCTTGCAGACACGCTGTTCATGGGGCAAGGACTGCTCGATCTTTACATTGTGAACGGGGATCGCGATGACCTGCGGGCTGCGATTGATGCGGGGAGGTTCATTGCCGCTGAATTCGCGCCGGAAGCGCCGGGGATGGGGTTCGTCAGTTCGCGAACGGCTACTGACGCGGCTTACCGCCCCCACCCGGATCGAGAAGAGAACATTGCGCTGGTTCGGTTCGCTTCGATGCTCGCCTTCGTTACCGGCGACGACCGAATTCACGCGACGGCTGCCGAAGCGATGCGACATGTGGCCTCCGAGCAGGTGGCATTGAGGCCGCTGTCGGCGGGAGTGCTGCTGGCCACGGATGCTTTCAACGCGGCTCCCGTTCATGTCACGATCGTGGGCTCACCCTCCGATCTGGCTGCGATTGCCCTGCACACTGCCGCGCTGCGGAGTATCGTTTCCGATGAGCTGATCGAGATCCGCGATCCGGCTGATCCGACGCCCTCGCCGACCTCCATCGAATATCCCAAGCTCGATCGGGCAGCGCTGTTTCTGTGTACCGCGCGAGCATGTTCTGCGCCTGTGTTTAAGGCGGAGGATGTGCGCAAGAAGATTGAACGGGCAGTGCTGCAGAGCGGTCAGCGGGCGGCAGTAGCTCGCTAGTCGCTCGCGGGAGGGAATTGGCCTCCCACCCTAAACGCAGTTTTTCTTCGAAGAGCCGCGTTTAGGATGGGGCACCCGACTGCTTGGGGATGTCGCTTCAGCGCACGACGTGGAAGGTTCGGGACCAGCGCGTCTCGGTGAAAAAGTGGCGCACTACGTGTCCCATCCAAGCAATCTGATCGCCCAGCTTGGTCTTGTACATCTGATCGTCTGGAGTTTTGAACGACCAGTAGTTGAACAGGGGGCGGCCGATAATGTTCTGCCTGGGCACAAATCCCCAATAGCGCGAGTCCAGGCTGCGGTGCCGGTTGTCGCCCATCATGAAGTACATGCCAGAAGGGACCACCAGGTCTCCATTCTGAATGTGACTCGGAAAATCAACGGCCCACGATTCGGGAGTTCCCAGGCCTGGGTCGCCCTCAGTAGCGGTCGGGGGCACGGAAGGAAATTCGTCGAGAAAGTCTTCGTGGTTTTCGGGCGTTGTGGGCACTGCGTGCGGCTGATCCTGCGCGACTCCGTTGAGGATGACAATGCCGTTGCGCAGATGGATGTGATCGCCGGGGAGGCCGATGAGCCGCTTGACCAGGACGGCGTATTCGCCGTCTGAGTTCAGCACGGGCTTTCTAAAGACCACGACATCGTTGCGCTGGGGTTCGCGGTAGTGCACAAGAGGCATCCATTTAGCCGGCGGAGCCAGGGTGATGCGATCGACTACCAGGTGGTCGCCGATGAGGAGAGTGTTCTCCATCGATCCGGAGGGGATAACGAAGTTTTGCGCGAGGAAGGTGAGGATGAACAGGCCGACGACGAGGACCGAGCAGATGCTTGCAAGTGCCTCGAACGGGGTCTCGGCAACTTTTTCCTGCGGAGCCGCGGGAAGAGGCTTTGCAGGCGGTGCGCTTTTCTTCGACATTCTGTCACCAACCGATGGTCTTCCGGCGATTTCACTGCTCAAAGTGGATTGTAGCCAATCCGGAAGCGGGGCCATCACCCAGCGGACCTTTGCCGTAAAATTGCCTTGATGGTTCTTCCCCCCATTTCTTCTTTGATAGCGTCGCTTTGTGGCCTGGCGGCTGTAACGGTGTGGCGGCTGCACGAGTCGAGGCGTGCGGTCACGCTGAAGAAGATCATCATTCCGCCTTTGGGGATGGCGACGGGCTTCTCGATGTTTCTGGTTCCGGCATTTCGAGTGCCGTGGACTTGGGCCGCGTTGGCATTCCTGATCGGCGCGGGGGCGCTGTCGATTCCGCTGGTAATGACAACCCGTCTTGAAAGGCAGGGCGACGTCGTCATGATGAGGCGTTCGAACGCGTTCCTGGCGGTTCTCTTTGGGCTGGCGGCGATGCGGTTTCTGGCGCGTGGGTACTTCGACACGATTCTTACGGTGCAGCAGAGCGCGGGAATCTTTTTCATGCTGGCGTTTGGCATGATCGTGCGCTGGCGGGGGAAGTTGCTCGTGGACTATCGCGGGCTGACTGCAGGAGCTCCAGTAGAGGTTGCGCGGTAAGCGGCACATTCTCCCTGACCTCGAATTCACCCCACGGAATCCACAGTTTTCGTTTCCCCGGTGCGCCTCGTACACTGACAGGGACAGGAGCGCGCTCACTATGGCTTATCCCACGAACTATCGCTACACCCGCGAACACGAATGGATTCAGCTCGATGGCCAAATCGGGACGGTCGGGATTACCGACTACGCACAGAACTCGCTGGGCGACATTGTGTATGTGGACGTGCCGAAAGTGGGGGACACAGTGACGGCGAACCAGACCTTCGGATCGGTAGAGAGTGTGAAGGCCGTAAGCGATCTTTACTCGCCGGTGTCGGGAACCGTGACGGCGACCAACGACGAGCTCAAGAACTTGCCGGACAAGATCAATGAGGCTCCGCACGAGACGTGGATCATCAAGGTGCAGCTGAGCAACCCGGCCGAGTTTGGGAAGTTGCTGGACGCGCCGGCGTATGAGGCGTTTATCGCGGAAGAGACGAGCTAGCTGTCAGCTTTCAGCCGTCAGCCTTCTGTGCCGAGCGTGGAATCGACAGGGCATAACGATTCAAGTTCTTGGCAAAGTCAACGACGTTTACCAAACTGGTTTTCAGCTGTTCGCTGAAAGCTGATAGCTGAAAGCTGACAAATGCGCTACCTTCCAAAATCCGATGCTGAACGGGCCGAGATGCTGGCCGAGATCGGGGCGAGCTCGATTGACGCGCTGTTTGAGGTGATTCCCGAAGAGTATCGGCTGACGGCGGACTTGAATGTTCCGCGGCAGCATGGGGAGTCAGAGATCATTGACTTCTTCAAGGCGGCGGCGGAGAAGAACTCGACCAGTTACACGAGCTTTCTGGGCGCGGGGGCTTACCGGCACTATCGGCCGGTGATTATCGACTCGCTTGTGCAGCGTGGGGAGTTTTTGACCAGCTACACACCCTACCAACCGGAGATTACGCAGGGGACGCTCCAGGCGATTTTTGAGTTCCAGACGATGATTGCCGAGCTGACCGGCATGGACGTGGCGAACGCCAGCATGTATGACGGGTCGACGGGCGCGGCAGAAGCCGTGATGATGGCCGTGCGCGTGACGGGACGGCACAAGGCTGTGGTTACGTCGACCGTGCATCCGGAGTATCGCGAGGTGCTGGCGACATATGCAAAACACCAGGGGCTGCCGAGCACGCTGGTGGGCTACGACAAGGACACAGGTCGCGTGGGCCTTGAGGCGCTCGACGCAGCGGTGACCGACGAGACGGCGGCCGTGCTGGTGCAGAGTCCGAATTTTTTTGGCGTGATCGAGGACGTTCCGGCGATTGCCGAAATCGCGCACAAGAAGGGCGCGCTGCTGATTGTGTCAATTGCCGAGGCGGTTTCTCTGGGTATAGTGCGGCCGCCCTTGGAGGCGGACATTGTGAGCATGGAAGCGCAGAGCTTTGGCGTGGCGCTGAGTTATGGCGGCCCGTTCTGCGGGGTGATCGCGGCGAAAGAGCAGTATGTGCGACAGATGCCGGGCCGCTTGGTGGGGCAGACGACCGACTCCAATGGTTTTAGAGGCTACGTGCTGACGCTTGCCACGCGGGAGCAGCATATAAGGCGCGAAAAGGCGACCTCCAACATCTGTACGAATCAAGCGCTGGTAGCGCTGATGGCGACGATCTTCCTGACAGTCTACGGGAAGGAAGGAATTCGCGAATTGGCAGAACACAACCTGGCGAAGGCGGCCTATGCGGCGAGTGCGCTGGGCGGGGTGGCTGGAGCGAAAGTGCTATTTACAGGTGCACCGCGGTTTAATGAATTTGTGTTGGAAACAGAAGAAGCTCCGGCCGCGCTGAGCGAGCGGCTGCTCAAGAACAAGATTGTGGGCGGCGTGGAGCTTAGCCGTTGGTATCCGGAGTTGAAGCACGCGACGCTTTGGTGCGCGACGGAAGTGATTACGAAAGAGCAGATCGACGCGGCGGCGATGGTGTTGGCGGGTCGAACGGCTAAGGTTTGATTCCGCGGAGATACGGTCAAAGAAGGCTGGAGGCAGAGATGAACTCGTTGTTTAGTTTGAAATGGGACCATCACGCGTGGGAAGAGACAAGGAAACGTGGAGAGTTTCGGTACCTCGTTCTCGAAGGAATTCTTCCATTCGGCGGATTAATGTTTTTGCTCAATATTCTTGTCGAAGCAGATGGGCGAAAGTTCGAATGGTCCTATTTTGCGTTCAGTGCGGCGTGGTGTGTCCTCGGGGGCGCATTCGTCGGAGATTGGAATTGGCGATCGAATGAGAAGCGCTTCAAGCTGGATCAAGCCAGTGAGGCCATGGCTTCTGATAAGTGAATCACCGAGAGAAATCTCCAAGAAAATCGATTCAAAGTTGCTTTGTGACAAAGGCACGGCTTTAGCCGCCAAGGGAATGCAAAGCCGAAACGAACGGAGGAGCACAAATGATCTTCAATAGAGATAAGGACGCAAGGCTCGAGAGGCGCCGCCAGGCCCTTGAAAGAATTGACAAAAGAGGGAGATTGCATTATGTGCTCACGACGGGAGTATTGGGTTGGGGCGGTTTTATGTTCGTCATTATGACCTGCATTGATATTTTTGTTGATCACTACAGGATCTTGTCGACCATCCTAGTTGGGCTAGTAGTTTGGCCACTTGCTGGATTCGGCTTTGGACTTTGGATGTGGCGGAGCTCAGAGAAACAGTTTGACGGCCCGCCAAACAAGCCGCCTTCAATCATTGGGAACTAGAACTTCCAGCTCAAGACAATCTGAATGAGGCGCATTGAATGGAAGCAATACCTGAAACTATCGAACGCAAGACCCTCGGCAAGGTTCGGCCGCATCAGACGCAAAACGAAGGACTGCTGTTTGAGAAGTCGTCGGCGGGGAAGCGCGCCTACAAGCTGCCCCCGCTCGATGTGCCCGCGGTGGACGCGGCTGCGGTGCTGGGCGCGGCGCACCGGAAGGCTCCGGGCCTGCTCCCTGAGCTGAGCGAGATCGAGATTATTCGCCACTTCACGCGGCTCTCGACGTGGAACTACGCGATCGACCTTGGGATGTATCCACTGGGCTCATGCACGATGAAGTACAACCCGCGGGTGAATGAGTTTGTATCGCGCATTGAAGGGCTGGCGGAGGCGCACCCTTACAGGCCGGATGCGCTGGCGCAAGGGATTCTGGAAGTGATTGAGCTGCTGCAGAAGTGCCTGATTGAGATTACGGGCATGGAGGCGATTACGCTGCAGCCGGCGGCGGGCGCGCATGGGGAGTTTACGGGGATTCTGCTGGTGCGGGCATGGCACGAGTCGCAGGGCAACGCGCGAAAGAAGATTTTGATTCCCGACTCGGCGCACGGAACCAACCCCGCGACGGCGGCGATCTGCGGCTACGCGGTGGAGAACCTGAAGTCGAATGCCGAGGGCGGAATCGACCTGGTGGCGCTGGAGCGGCAGGTGGATGAAGAGACCGCCGCGCTGATGCTAACCAACCCGTCGACGATTGGGGTGTTCGAGAGCCAGATTCACAAGATTGCCGACATTCTTCATGCGAAGGGCGCGCTGCTCTACATGGACGGCGCGAACATGAACGCGCTGGTGGGCAAGGTGAGGCCAGGCGACTTCGGCGTGGACGTGATGCACCTGAACCTGCATAAGACGTTTTCGACGCCGCATGGGGGCGGTGGTCCGGGATCGGGGCCGGTGGCTTGCAAGGCATTTCTTGAGCCGTTTTTGCCGACACCGGTGCTGGTGAGCCGACAGGGGCCAGGGGTCAGGGGTCAGGGGTCAGAAGAGCAGGGTTGGGAGAGCGCGGACGCCGATCCTTCGCCGGCTGGAGCTGCGCCGATTTTTCGGGCACCCGTCGCGCCGAGGGTTGAGTTGGAGACGGATGAAGCTCCGAATCCGATAGTTACAACGGGCGAGCTTCACTGGAACTACGACCGGCCGCAATCGGTTGGGCGGGTGCGCGCGTTCTACGGAAATACGGGGATGTTCATACGGGCTTTCGCTTACATTCTGGCGAATGGGCCGGATGGGTTGCGGCAGACGACGGAAGACGCGGTGCTGAATGCAAACTACATTCGCGCGAAGCTGGAGGATGTGTACGAGCTGCCTTACAAGACGGCGTCGATGCACGAGGTGGTCTTCAGCGACAAGCGGCAGGCGGCGAAGGGCGTGAAGACGGGCGACATTGCAAAACGGCTGATCGATTATGGGTTCCATCCGTACACGGTGAGCTTTCCACTGATTGTTCCCGGGGCGCTGATGATTGAGCCGACGGAGAGCGAGTCGCTGGAAGAGCTGGACCTGTTTGTGGCGGCGATGCGGTCGATTGCGCGCGAGGTGGACGAGACGCCGGAGCTGGTGAAGACTGCGCCGCACTCGACGCGGGTTTCGCGAATGGATGAGGTGCAGGCCGCGCGGAAGCCGATACTGCGCTGGAGACCTGAGGGGAAATAAGCCAGCTCATTTGATCCGTGCTGTCAGGAAGAATCTGAATGGACATTCTGAAACGGCTCTTCGAGCAGTATTTTCATCTCCCCGCGGAGAAGGCCGAGCCACTGCAGGGGCAGCTGGGCGGGTCGGGGCGCGTGATTGTGCGCCTCACGGGCGGCGGACAAACGGCGATCGGAATTCTCTACCCGGTGCGCGAAGAGAATGTGGCTTTCCTTGAGTTTTCAAGGCATTTTCGGCGGCATGGGCTGCCGGTGCCGGAGATCTATGCCGAGGCGCTGAACGAGGGCGCGTACCTTGAAGAGGACCTGGGCGATACCACGCTCTACGAGTTCCTCGGGGCGCATCGCGATGGCGAGGCGATTGAGCCAGAGGCGCTTTCGGCGTATCGCAAGGTGGTGGCTGCGCTGCCGCGCTTTCAAGTGGAGGCGGGACGCGATCTGAACTACAAGGTCTGCTACCCGAGGGAGAGCTTTGACAGGCAATCGATCGCGTGGGATCTGAACTACTTCAAATATTATTTTTTGCGGCTGGCGGGAATTCCCTTCAACGAGCAGGCGCTGGAGAAAGACTTCGCGCGCCTGACGCGCTTTCTGCTGACAGCGCCTCACGATTTCTTTCTTTTTCGTGACTTTCAATCGCGCAATGTGATGCTGTGCGATGGGGAGCCTTACTTTCTCGACTACCAGGGCGGCCGCAGAGGGGCATTGCAGTACGACATTGCATCGCTGCTTTACGATGCGAAGGCCGATCTACCTCCGGAGGCGCGGCAGGAGTTGCTGGAGCACTACCTCGATTGTCTTGGAAAGTATTTGCCGCTCGATCGCGCGGCATTCATGGAGCACTACTACTCCTATGTCTATGTCCGGATCATGCAGGCGCTCGGCGCGTATGGGTTTCGCGGGTTCTATGAGCGGAAGGCGCACTTTCTGCAGTCTGTGCCGTATGCGTTGAAGAACCTGCGCTGGCTGGCGCACAACGCGACGCTGCCAATTGCGCTGCCGACGTTGATGGAAGCCTTCAAGGGGATGATGGCGTCAGAGAAGCTGCAGGGGTTGGCCGCGCCGGCGACGAGTTTGAGAGTGCGGGTGTTCAGTTTTTCGTTTCACGGGCAGATGCCGGTCGACGAGAGCGGAAATGGCGGTGGGTTTGTGTTTGACGGGCGGAGCCTGCCAAATCCGGGGCGCGAGGAGCGTTTCAAGC
>Ga0182018_10005485_pt1 | contig 10192 bp, 6 predicted proteins | sample 812P2MmetaG_FD_120490 | JGI IMG/M metagenome (GOLD analysis project Ga0182018, IMG submission 120490) | Permafrost microbial communities from Stordalen Mire, Sweden - 812P2M metaG | ecosystem: Environmental > Terrestrial > Soil > Wetlands > Permafrost | place: Sweden: Stordalen | collected... | reverse complement strand
TAGCACTTCGCTGGGTTGCCGCCGCACCGGCCCGGTAAGGAAAGGCGACTTAAGGCGACTCGCTGCATGAGCCAGCATTCGCTCACCGCGAATCGAACCTGTTCCCCCGCACTTCCCGTTGATGCCTCCCACGACATAGGACGGTACGGCATTGTTAACATTTACAATTGCCTTGGTCGGCTTCTAAGGTTAGGCAAACGATGAAACAACGCGGTTCCTGGTATCTCATTGCAGTTTTGTTCTCCAACGTGCTGCTGGCCCCGAAGGCGAATGCCCAATGGACCCGGAGGAATCCGGTCGAGTCGGTCCAACAACAACCGGATGGAGCTTGGTTCGTGCTGGCGTCCGGCAACTTGAAGGTCGAAGTGTGCTCCGATACCGTGATCCGAGTCTTGTATTCGGCGACTTCTTCATTTCCCCCGAAGCCGAATTATGTTGTCATCAAGCAAAGCTGGCCAACGCCAAACTGGACGATGCAGTCTTCTGATGAAGCGGTGACGTTGAGCACGGCGCTGTTGAAAATCGTGGTCACGAAGAAGGACGGTGCTATCAACTTCGCCGATGCGGCTGGTAACTCACTGCTGCAGGAGGCGTCGCGAAAACTGACCCCCGTCAAGGTCAACGGCGAAGACACGAATCGCGCCGAGTCGCTTATTAACATTTACGGTTCGCACGAGGCGCTTTACGGGTTAGGTCAACATCAGGCTGGAGTCTGGAACTATCGTGGCGAATCGGTCGACATTTCGCAAGACAACAGCAGCATCGCCGTGCCCCTTATGCTCTCCAGCAAAGGCTACGGCATCTATTGGAACAATGACTCGAGAAGCCGCTTTAATAACCGGTTTGCCAACTATTTATACATCAGCTCGGAAGTAGCCGATGCGATTGATTACTACTTTCTCTACGGCCCCGAGTTCGACAAGATCATTGCCAGCTATCGCGAGTTGACAGGCGGTGCGCCGATGTTCGGAAAATGGGTGTACGGATTCTGGCAGTGCAAGAATCGTTATAAATCGCAGGAAGAGATTCTTGGCGTGGCCAAGGAATATCGCGATCGGCACATCCCGGTCGACAACATTGTTCAGGATTGGTTCTGGTGGAACCGGAAAGGCGATTTCGTCTTCAATAAGAATTATCCCGATCCCAAGGCGATGGTTGAAACGCTTCACAGCGAAAACTTTCACCTGATGATTTCCATCTGGCCGTTTTTCGAGCCGGGCTCGGCAAACTACGATTACATGGAGAAGCAAGGCTGGTTTGTCGACAAATTCAAGTTTGCGAAGCCACCTTATCACGCTGAAGGCATGGCGGTGTATGACGCGACCAACGCCGAGGCACGGAGATTCTATTGGGACAAGGTAAACCAGGGTCTGTTCAGCCTGGGTATCGACGCCTGGTGGATGGACACTACCGAGCCAGAGACCGAAGGGCAAGAAGAAAACATTCTGCTCAATCACAAACTGGCTGCCGGCAGCGGTAATCGCTACGTCAACGTTTATCCCCTGCTGGATACGGGTGCGGTCTACGACGGACAACGAAGCGCGTCGAATACCAAGCGCGTTTTCATTTTGTCGCGTTCCGCTTTTGCCGGTTCGCAGAGAAACGCAGTCACCGCCTGGTCGGGTGACATCAATTCTGATTGGCTTAGCTTTCGCCGCCAAATTCCTGCCGGCCTAAATTTCTCGCTCTCGGGCATTCCTTATTGGACCACCGATGTTGGCGGATTTGTCTTTGGCAATCCCAACGATCCCGCTTTCCGTGAATTGTTCGTGCGCTGGTTCCAGTACGCCACTTTCAATCCCATTCTGCGGGTGCACGGAACGCGCCGTCCGGATGAGAACGAGCTGTGGTCGTACGGAGCAGACGCCCAGAAGATCCTGGTGAGCTTTGACCGACTGCGCTATCGCATGTTGCCCTACATCTATTCGCTGGCGTGGAAAACGACGAGCGGGAGCTATACTCCGATGCGGCCACTGGTGATGGACTTCCGCGGCGACACGCGCGCCGAGAATACCGGCGATCAATTCATGTTCGGACCTGCTTTCCTGGTCAATCCGATTACCGAACTTGCCGCTACCACCCGGCAACTTTACCTACCACCAACCAAGTGGTACGACTTCTGGACGGGTTCTGAATTAGAAGGTGGGCGATCGGTCACTGCGATTGCGCCACTTGGGCAAATGCCGCTCTACGTGCGCGCGGGTTCGATTCTTCCACTGGGGCCCGACCAGGAGTGGGCTACGGAGAAGCCTGAGGACCCGATTGAAATCCGCATCTATCCCGGCGCCGATGGCGACTTCGTTCTCTACGAAGACGAGAACGACAACTATAACTACGAAAAGGGCGCCTACGCGATCATTCCATTTCGCTGGGATGATGCCCGCCACACATTGACCATTGGCGCCCGCACGGGTAAGTTTCCTGGCATGCTGGAGCAGCGTTCGTTTCAAGTCGTGTTCGTCAGAGAGAATCACGGGGTGGGAGTTGGCCCAGAAGACCAACCCGACAAAGTGGTGCAGTATTCGGGAGAGCAAATCAACCTTACTCGATAAAGATCGCGTCATCCGGAGGACATGTGGAGCGGACCTGCAGGCTGTGCGTCGTGCTTCCCGTCTTGTTCCTTGCTGTTTTCGCGGTTGCCCAAACGCCTTCGCCGGCTATCCCAACACAGATTCCGGGGCACGATGCTATCGTGGCGGGCACGGACTGGTATCCGGAGCAGTGGCCGGAATCGCGATGGGAAGAAGACCTGCGGCTGATGGAAGCGGCAGATCTTAAGGTAGTGCGCGTCGCCGAATTTTCCTGGAGCCGCATGGAGCCCTCCGAGGGCCGCTATGATTTCGACTGGCTGGAGCGCGCCGTCAATCTCGCTGCCAAGCACCACATCATGTCGGTTCTGGGTACGCCTACGGCGGCGCCGCCGGCGTGGCTAACGCAGAAATATCCAGACACTCTGCGCGTCGAACGGAATGGCCAGCGTGCCATTCATGGTACTCGAGCTCAAGGCTCGGTTTCGTCTCCACGCTATCGCGGATTTTGCCGCAAGATCGCGGAGCAGATGGCCTTGCGTTTCGGTCGCAACCCCAACGTTGTCGGCTGGCAAATCGATAACGAAGAGGGTTATGCGCTCATGTCCTATGACGATCACGCGCGCAAATTTTTCCAGGATTGGCTGCAGAATAAATACAAGTCTCTCGATCGCCTTAACGCGCACTGGACCACCAGCTACTGGAGCCAGACTTACGACAACTGGAGCGAGATACCGTTTCCTATTCCGATGGGCGACCACAATCCAGGGCTGGAACTGGACTGGAAGAGGTTTGTTACCGACACGTGGAATGATTACCTGAACAACCAGACCAATGTGATTCGATCTCACAGTGACCCGCGGCAGTTTATCACAGCGAACTTCATGGGATTCTTCGATGGGTTTGATCATTATGTTCTGTCGGAGCCGCTCACTTTCGCATCCTGGGATGATTACGTGGGCACTGGACACGTGGATCCCGACTACAACGGTTTGGCCCACGATCTCACGCGAGGATTCAAGCGAGAGAATTTCTGGGTGATTGAGACGCAACCGGGCGCGGTGAACTGGTCACCCTTGAATAACTTTCTCAACCGGGGCGAGGCTCGCGCCATGGCGTGGCAAGCCATCGGACACGGCGCCGACGACATCAACTACTGGCAATGGCGAAGCGCGTTGAATGGACAGGAACAATACCACGGAACTCTCATCGGACCCGACGGCAGACCAGCGCCCTTTTACAGCGAGGCCAGTGAACTCGGTCACGATTTTGTGAAGGCGGAGAGCGCTTTCCGAGGCACGGAGGTCTCTTCCCAGGTTGCGCTGCTCCACTCCTACGACAGCCGCTGGGCCATCGATCTGCAAAAATTTACTCAGCAGTATGATCAGCAGGCCTTGCTCAAAAGTTACTACCATGCCTTGCGGCATCTTTCGCAAGCCATGGACGTGGTGAACCCCTATGCCCCACTGGCGGGTTACAAACTCGTGGTTGCGCCCGACTTAAATCTGATTCCCGAAGACCTCAGCCAACACTTACTGGATTACGTCCGCAATGGAGGTCACTTGGTGCTGGGGCCACGCTCAGGCATGAAGGATCAATTCAATGCGTTGCTGCCGCAACGCCAGCCTGGATTTCTGGCCGAGCCGCTCGGAGCACGGGTCGAACAATTTTATGCACTGGAGAAGAATGTTCCGATTTCCGGCTCATGGGGAGACGGCGAAGCCAGCATCTGGGCGGAACAGATGAAAATAGAGTCGCCCGGCGCTGAAGTGCTCCTACGTTACGGGAAATCGAATGGATGGCTGGACAATCAACCCGCCGCGATTACGCGACCCTACGGAAGAGGACGTATCACTTACATCGGCGCCATCCTCGACGACAACCTCATGGCCAACGCGGCGGAATGGATGATTCACGACAGCGGCGTTACGCCTGTGTTCGGGCCGCTGCCCGATGGTGTAGAAGTTAGCCGTCGCAGCGGCGATGGGAAGCAGGTCTATGTGTTCGTAAACTTCGCACCCCAGGAGCGGCAGGTTGTTCTTCCCCGCAGCATGAAGCTGCTGCTCTCCGGCAAAGAAGCAACTGGCATACAGCTTCTACCGGATGGAGTAGAAGTGGCGCAGGATTCCCAGTAATCGTCGCTACCGGTCGGAGTTAGCCTGGCAGGAATGGGTGTACCGCTCTATAACTTCTTTTCATCTCCATGCTCGAGTTGAGTGTCTGCGACGTGCTTGTACTTCTAGACATTGAAGTCGCCAACATTCTTCAGCGCAAAGGTCGGTACGTCTTTCGCCTGCGACGCGCGAATGGGAAAAAAATCTGTACGTTGGACATCTTGCAGGACGAAGGCCGGCCGGCGGTCTTCTCTTCGAGCGCTGATCTCTACGTTGCTCAACGGGATGTTCTTCACGTGATGTAAAAAGGCAGGCGCTGGACGCGATGCCGAACAGACTCGCATAACTGGGCGTCACTTGCAGAATGTAGCCTGTGAAGACAGCGAACACTGCGTTGCCGATGGATCCTGCCACGCCGCCAGTGTCGACCGCTGCGACCACGGCGCTGCTCGGGAACATCCGAGATGCAGGTCGCGCCACTCACTTCGCCTGGTAGACGGTCTTCCCACCCACCATCGTCCAGATCACTTTGGCGTCCCGCATCTCTTCAGGCGAAATTGTCAAAACGTCGCGGTCGAGCAAAACCAAATCTGCTCGCTTGCCTGGAGCGATGGTACCGATGGAATCCAGATTCATAGCTCGTGCCGAGTTCCGAGTGTAGGCATAGAGCATCGCCTCCCGTGGCATCGCCTGGGATGGGTCAAGGACTCCTTCCGGTCCTTTGCGGGTTTCCGCCTGGTAGATTGCCCAGAATACATTTGCGCTTGAAACTGGCCAGTCGCTAGCACCCGAAATCATGCCGCCGTTGTCCAGAATTGAGCGGGCGGGGTATTGCCATTGGTAGATATCAGGTTCTACATAAGGCTTGACGATCTCAATCGTGTCCTGACTCGGATCCGCCCACAACAGCTGCAACGCACTGATAACGCCCAATTGCCGGAATCGCGGGAAGTCTTGAGGTGCCACGAATTGTTCATGAGTAAGGGTGTGGGGCAATCCAGAGTTTCCGTTCGCGTTTCGCGCTGCCGCGATCCCGTTCAGCGCTTCGTGAACCGCGCCGTCGCCAATTGCATGTACGTGAACAATCAGCCCCTCTTTATCGGCGGCTACACACAGCGCGCCAAACTTCTGCGGATCAAACAGAAGGTCTCCGTTGCGCCCCGTATTCCTGTACGGTTTGCTGAGATGAGCAGTTTGTGACGGATACTCAACTACTCCGTCCGCAAATACCTTGATGCCACTGACGTGGAGATTGGGGACATCCGCATAATCTCTCCGTATCTGCTGTACCTTGGCGAGTTCCGCTTCGGGATCCTTTGCAAAGAGCTGTGGAAATGCAACGACCTGCGAAATCAGCTCGCCTCGGTCCGCCAGCAGCTTGTAGGCTTCGAGCACGTAGTCGGCAGCAAGGGGATCAAGCCATGCGGTGATGCCAAGGCTATAGTTGTACTGCAAAGCTGCGCGCCCGGCAGCCAGTAGTCTCTCGGGAGTAGGTGGAGGCAGCAGTGTTTCTATCTTCTCGGTGCCGGCATCCACCAGAAAGCCGTTCGGCTGCAGGTCTTTATCAATGCCGTAATAGCTCCGTTGTTGGGCGGAAAGCGTCTCTAGAAAATCAGCCGTGATGCCAGCGCGGTGCAACAGCGCATGGTTCGCCCAAGCCGTGTGCCCATCCATTCCGCGCAATAAGACGCTCTGCTTCTGATAAGCTCCCGTGCTGAACTCGGCGTTAAGCACGTCGCAGTGCGACCAGAATTCCAGGGGCAACCCCAGAACCTCAAGGATGTCACCGCGCATCCCTTTTCCAGTTTTTCTTGCATCTTCTGCAAGAGCGGGAAGTTGGTCTAGAGACCGGACCGTCTCGGTGGCGTTGGCAGAAATCAGAGTGAGCCCGCCGTCAATGGAATGGCTATGCGAATCAACGAAGCCTGGGAAAAGACTCTTTCCCCCAAGATCAATGCGTGGAGCGCTCGCGGATACAGATTTCAGAACTTCTGGAAGGGTGCCCGCGACAAGGACTTTGTCGTTGCGGATCGCAACCGAGTCAGCGTAAGGGTTTTGCGGATCGCCTGTGAAAACCTTGGCATTGAAGAAAACCTTTTCGCCCTGCCCATCCTCCGCCGAGAGTAACGAAGCAGCCAGCATCAGCAAGAGTGCCGTAGCAACCATGGTCAGCCAGCGACGAGAACAATGTCTCACTTCGATACCTCCATCAAGCCATCAATTCACGAGAAAAGAACGGGGACTGCGTGACTAACAGCCTCGCAAAACTCCAGTCAGTGCGAGAACCGATGCTAGCTTACAAGTTGAGCGAACTTGTCCAGGTCGATGTTGCCGCCAGACACGATGGCTACGATCTTGCCGGAGCCGGCACGGCCCGACAGACCAGCCGCAACCGCGCAAGCTGCCGCACCCTCGATAATAATTCGGTTCCGCTCTGCCACCACTTTCATGGCGTGCGCCGCTTCCGTCAGAGTGACCACCAACGATCCATCCAGTAGCTTGCATGCGGACTCGAACATACCGGGGAATACCATCTTGCTGCCTATCCCGTCGACGAACGATGTCTGATATTCGACCGGTCGCGGTGCGCCGGCAGCAAGCGATGCAGCCAACGGGGCTGCAGTTTCAATCTCGGCGGCGTAGATGCGTACTCGGGGAGCAAGCTCTCGCAATATTGCGGCGATGCCGCATGACAATCCTCCACCCCCCCAGGGAATCACGACAGTATCTAAATCGGGCAGGTCTTCCAGCAGTTCCAGCGCAATTGTGCCATTACCGGCCATCACGTCCGGATCATCGAAGGCATGGATGAACGTGGCGTCGATACCCGGGTAGGAACGAGTCTCGAAAGTTCGCCACCACTCGGCAAAAGGAACTTTGATTACACGCCCGCCCATGCGTTCGACGGCGCGAATCTTGGTCGTGGGAGCGGTGTCAGGAGCGATAATCGTTGCGCTAATCCCGATTCGCCGGGCGCAGAAGGCCACGCCTTGCGCCATGTTGCCGGCGGAAGCGGTCAAAACTCCGCGAGTGAGCCGCTCGCGCGGGGTCCGTGCCATGACGTTTGCTGCTCCGCGGATTTTGAACGAGCCTATCGGTTGCAGGTTTTCCAGTTTCAGATACAAGTTCGCAGGCGCGTCCGCGTTGCACCGAATTAGCGGCGTGCGCAGGGCAACCGATGCAAGGTTTTGCCGCGCTTCCTGCGCCTGGGCGAACGTGATGGGCATTTCAGTATCTTAACCGCTCCGAAGGGATGGGCCGGCGGCGGAGATTGGGCCGTCGGTAGCTCGCAAGAAGGTTCGCGGCGGATCCCGTGTGCCAAAACTTTCGCCTAGATCGGAGCAACAAAACGCACCCTCGACGGTTGAATGAAGATTCTTCCCGGAAGTGGTTCAGAGAGCCAAGGATCTTCACCAACTGGATCTCCGGTCACCTACTTTGTGTTCTCAACCTCCAGTTTGTCGTGGTCATAGTATTCGTAGGCTGACATTGGCTTCTCCCCGCCTTTTTTCCAGATGCGGGAGTCCTCGGGCAGCTTGTTGAGGGCGCGCGCCATTTCCCGGATGTGAGCGGCCACGGTGCCGCAACACGCACCGATGTAGTTGATGCCCAAATCGCGAGCTTGCACAGCATATTCCGCCATTTCCTTACGGGTCAGTTGCAGTGGGTCCAACCCATAAGGAAACTCAGACAGGCTGGTGAAGTCGGGCTTGTCTTTCGGCGTGCGGTAGGCGACAGGCTGACAGGCCAGATAACCCGGGACGGCTTTGCGCATTTGTTCCATCGGGCCCAGAATGTGCTCGGGTGCGCGCAGGCAGTTCATGCCCACGATATCGGCTCCGGCATCAAACAGAGCCTTGGCCGCGTCAGCGGCACTCTTGCCTTCGGCGGTCTCATCTTTGTTCTCGAAGCAAATCGTAACCATTGCGGGCAAGTCCGTTTTCTTAGCGCGCTCCACGGCGATGAGCGCCTCACCCAGCCAGGAAAAAGTTTCGCCGATGATGAAGTCGATTCCTTCATCGACCTGCACGGCAAGCTGTTCGTCGAAAGTCTTACGGACGCGATCGGCCGCAGCCCGACTTCCCGGTTCGTACATCCAGGTCAGGCTCAAGTTCCCAGCCACCAGGCATTGATCCCCCGCAACCTCGCGCGCGACGCGCACGGCCGCACGATTCAAGTCTTCCAGCCGGTTCTCCAGGCCAACGGTGGCCAGTTTGTCTCGACTGGCATAAAAAGTGAGGGCCTGCAGTACCTCTGCGCCCGCCTCGCGAAATTCCACATGCAGTTCTCGTAGTGCGTTGGGATACACAAGAGCTACTTCCGGCGTGAATGGGCCGGCGCGCACCCAGCCGCGTTTTTCGAGTTCCAGCAGATACCCCCCATCACCCAGGACAGGGCCATCTTTCAATCGTTCGAGAATGCCTTTCTTTTTCATGCTTGCTCCTCCACGGTTTACCGCAATCGTCCTTTCTTCCAATCGCGCAGTGCTTGGTGTGCCGCGTTGCGCCCGGGGGCGCCGGTGACGCCGCCTCCGGGATGCGCGCCCGCACCACACAGGTAAAGTCCCGCGATCGGCGTGCGATACTGCGACCAGCCCGGCACCGGCCTCATAAAAAAGAGCTGATCCAGTCGCAGGTCGCCGTGAAAAATGTTGCCCTCGGTCAAAGCGTAGGTGCGTTCCAGATCGAGCGGAGTGAGCACCTGTCGGGCCAGAATTGCCCCAGGCACGTTCGGAGCATACTCGGCGACCTTCTTGACCACGCGATCACCGAGTCTATCGCGCATCTCGTCCCAATTCCCCTTCCGCAGATGGAAGGGGACATACTGCACGAAGCAAGTAAGAATATGTTTGCCGGGAGGAGCCAGCGAATCGTCTGCATTCGAAGAGACCACGCAGTCGACCCACAGTTCTTCCGGAATTTCGCCGAATTTAGCGATGTCGTAGCAGCGCTCGGCAAATTCCAGCGACGGAACCAGTGTATAGAACGTGCGTTCCAGCGGCGCAGCCCGTGGCGAGGTGCCCGTAAACCGCGGCTCTTCGCCCAAAACCATGTTGACCTTCGCACATGGACCAGCCATCTTGATTCCGCGCACTGCCGACAAGAAGTCTTCGGGCAGTTCCTTTGAGTCCAGCAGTCCGAGAAAAGTGCGCTTAGGGTCGGCATTCGAAAGTACGATGCGCGCCCGTAGTTCTGTGCCGTCCTCGAGCACAACGCTGCCTACTCGGCCATTGCATACATGAATGCGCGCCACCGGCGCCGAAGTGCGAATCCCGACTCCTAGTTTTTTCCCGGACGCCGCCAGGGCCTGCGTAATCGATCCCATGCCGCCGATGACGTGTCCGTAAAAGCCTTGCAGTTCATGCTCTCCACCGCTGAGCAGATGAAACAGCAGACCAATCGCCGTTCCCGGCTGATACGGTCCGCCATGTTTCCCGTAGACGTTGTTGGCCAGAAACAGAGTCTTCATTTTCTCGGACTCATAGTTCTGATCCAGAAACTCGCCGAGGCTACCGGTCAGGAACGAGACGAGTTGCGCAATCTCGGTCTG
>Ga0182018_10005484_pt1 | contig 10193 bp, 5 predicted proteins | sample 812P2MmetaG_FD_120490 | JGI IMG/M metagenome (GOLD analysis project Ga0182018, IMG submission 120490) | Permafrost microbial communities from Stordalen Mire, Sweden - 812P2M metaG | ecosystem: Environmental > Terrestrial > Soil > Wetlands > Permafrost | place: Sweden: Stordalen | collected... | reverse complement strand
TGAAACGCGCACAAGATCAGGAACCGACTAACACGCATGGAATCCTCCAAGTCTCGTAATTGTAGCCCATCAGCGCAAGCTGACCGAGAGGAGGCTGAAACTAAAGCCCACCATTGCGCAGCTCAGTCTGTACCGCCGGAGATGTGACTGTTCGAGATAACCTACGCGATCGCTCCCGAATGACGGGCAACCCGGAAGTTATCAGCTCGCCGGTCGCATTAGTACCGACAAACGCGCTTGTGTCCATTAATGGAGTAGTTTCCGGATTGTCGACTACTCGGAAATAACTTTCGAGCCCGATCCTGCCGAAGGCGTGCGTTAGACGTTGTCGTCAAGTCCTAGTCGCTAGTGAACGGCCACTCTGCTGAATCTTGTTAAGTAGGGTTATCGGTAACTGACCCGCCACAATCCCGGGGAGATTGCTATCACCCTCTTCGATCCCTTAACATGCCGACTAAACAGGACAGCATTTTTCATACAGGATCTGCGGTTTACGCGCGGAGATTCCCTGTTAAATCCCTGTTCATTCCCTGTTATTTTGTGCGATTGGCTGTGCTTAGTTTGTGCAAACTCCGCGTCAGTGTGGGTTTACGCCGCGTTGAACCGAGCCAGGTCGTAAAATTCCCTGTAAATTTCCCTGTTAATTGCGGGAGAGAAGTTCGCTCGCGACTGCGTCCTCCGCCAGTCAGTCTGGCTGTTTCTCTCTCTTGGTGCCCTTTGGCCGGAAATGTCGATTTTGCGGCCCAATAGGCCCGAATGTCATGCGCATCAGCTGTCCCTCGCCAAAACTCTGACCGACTCTGAAATCAATAACCTAGCCGCCGCCGTCTCAGCAGCGTTCTGTTATAACTCTTGACCATGTTTCGCTTCGTCAAGCGCTGCTTCGAAACCTTGGTTCGCCTCTTTCGCGGGCGGCGCAGTCTCCCTCGCACTCGGGTTCCTGCCCTCCAGAGTCTTCGCGCTGCATCGAGGTGATGATCATATTCAGAGCTACTCTAGCGAGAACCAGCCCGTTTTGGTCACGGCTGAGGTCTTGAAGTCTCGACGAAAGAAAGCCGAGTGTCACTAATCATGTGGACGAGTACAACCGGTTGACAGAAAGGCGATTCCTTGGCATCATTCGCCAGATGATTATCATCGCCGTACCAGGGACATTGTGCGCTCCGTGTTGTCGCCAGTATTGTGCACGGGTGTCCTCTGGCATGGGAGGAGCAGGCCAAGCACTGTAAGAGCCTAACTCCGATCGAACTGTACCGCTACCCACCGCCGAGAGGTAAACGGCTGGTGGGTTTTTTGTTTTTATGGCCATTTTTGCACCACGAAACGCGCGACGAAACAAAACGCGAGGTACTCGAGAGATGCGGCTCGCTGAATTGTTGCCCGATCATTTCATTCCAAGAAGCCATGCCGATCTGAGGGTTTTCGGCGTGACGGATGATTCCCGCGAGGTTCGTTTCGGATTCATTTTTTGTGCGTTGCCTCTGGCTAGTGGGAACAGCGTACAGTTCTGCGCCCAAGCGGCGGCCCGCGGGGCACAGGTGGTGATCGTTCTCGAAGGGACGCCAGACGAGGCGGTGGGTCTTTCGGAGTTTGAGAAGGCGAAGGTCCTCGTCCTTCGGCACCCTAAGGTCCAGAGCCTTTACGCGCAATTGGTGAGCAGATTTCACCCTGGCCGGCCCGCCATCCTAGCAGCAGTGACGGGAACGAATGGAAAAAGCTCAACCGTTTCGTTCATTCGGGATTTGTGGACGCACGCGGGCTATCAGGCGTGCAGTCTAGGTACGTTGGGGCTGCGGTCGACGGGGGCGCTACACACGAATGTAGAAATCTCGTTAACGACGTTCGACGCAAAGTCCACACAACTGATCACGTCAAGTCTTGCTTCGCAGGTCTCGCATTTGGCACTGGAGGCATCGAGCCACGGCCTGGACCAAGGCCGGTTGGACGGCCTAGATTTTGATGTGGCTGTTTTTACCAATTTGACGCAAGACCACCTGGACTATCACCACACGATGGACGCTTACTTCGCTTCCAAGCTGCTGCTTTTTACGGAGCGGTTGAAACGGAAGGGCACGGCCGTCGTAAACGCCGACGATTAACGCGGAACATTGGTCGCGAGGGAGGTACGCTACCGGCGATCGCAACTGATTACCTACAGCGGGAAAGGTGCGTCTTCAGATTTGAGAGTCCTGCAGCAGGAGACGAATGAACTCGGGCAAACACTAGTCGTATCACTGTTTGGGCATACTCACGAGATCGCGGCTCCGGTGGCCGGAGCATTTCAGGCCGAAAACATTCTCGCAGCGATTGGGGCCGCGGTGGCGAGCGGCGTGGATATCAACACGGCCGCAAATGGCGTGGCGGGAATCGAATCGGTTCCCGGACGCCTGGAACGTGCGACCGCGTTGAGAAACGGTTCCGCGGTGTATGTCGATTTCGCGCACACACCAGACGCGCTTCGAAACGTGCTGATGAGCCTGAGACCGCACGTTCGGAGAGGATCCCGGCTGCATGTTCTATTCGGTTGTGGTGGAGACCGAGATACCACGAAGCGTCCGGTCATGGGACGGATTGCGTCGGAACTTGCAGACGTGGTTTTCATCACTGACGACAATCTCAGAACGGAGTCGCCCATTGAAATACGCAACGCGATTCTCGCGGCGGCTCCCGGGGCGCGAGACGCTGGCGAACGGCGCAACGCGATTGCCACCGCCCTCTCCGAACTCGAGTCAGGCGACGTGCTGCTGGTTGCGGGCAAGGGGCACGAGGACTACCAGATTCTTCCGGTCCCGGGGAAGCCGGGAGAACTCGTGGCCCGGGCAGACGGGAAGATACTCACGCACAAAGTTCCCTTTTCAGACTCGGAAGTCGTGCGTGAGCTTGCGCGGACCCTGGACCTTGCGCGAGAAGAAGGATGTTTTGACGGCGGCTTGAGCTTGGACTCAAAACCGGACAAATGAAGCGGATCTGGAGATGTATGCGGATAGTCGAAAGGAGGCATTTCCAATGAAACACCCGGGCTTCAAGAGGTTTCCAATCTCATTGGCCATCCTCGTCTTGGGCCTCAGTTCTGTACTGCCGCGGGCGGAAACCGCACAGGCGAAAGCGCCCGCGCAAGTAACGCAAAGCGTGGCGGACAAGCCTTTCGTCATCGAGTACTACTACAAGACGAAATGGGGACACGCCGATGAATTCATCGCGCTCTTCAAGAAAAATCATTATCCGGTCCTTAAGAAGGAGATCGAACTGGGAAGAATCCTCGAGGTTCGGGCAGTTCAGCCGCGTTTCCACACTACGGAGGATGGACGCTGGGACTATCGAATCACGATCGTGTTCAAGAATGCAGCGATCGCGAACGATGACTTCGATGCGTCAGGGATCATCAAGCAGCTCTATCCGGATCAGGAGACCTACAAGAGAGAAGAACAACGACGTTTTGAAATACTTGATGCGCACTGGGATCTTCCCGTCAAGGAACTTGATCTGGCGGCGAAATAGAAGTGCAAAGTGATTGGATTTTGACGGCGCGGTCGCCAAGTGGTTAAGGCCAAGGTCTGCAAAACCTTTATCGGCGGTTCGATTCCGCCCCGCGCCTCCAAATTATTTGAATTCGAGAAGAGGAGAGCGTTACTAGCAGCCGGAGCAGTGGTTCCGAGTGAAATGACGGAAATACTTTGCCGCGAACGAGAGGAGAATTACCGTGGGATTATGGCAGCCCGACCCAACTTTTTATCCTTCGCCGAGAGCCGCAATCAGCGCACCGCGTGAGAAGATCGCGTTCGTTGCGTTGCTGAATGGCGAGAAGAATGATCGGCATGATGCTCTCGGAGTCGTTGACGTTGACCCTACGTCGTCCAGTTACGGAAAACTCGTCGGGCGGGTCGACATGCCCAACGCTGGCGACGAGTTACACCATTTCGGCTGGAATGCTTGCAGCGCCTGCTTGTCCCCATACGCGCCGCACCCGCATACGGAACGGCGCTACTTGATTGTGCCGGGAATTCGTTCCTCGCGCATCCATATCATCGATACGAAGCCGAACCCTCTAAAACCAAAAATCATTAAAGTGATCGAACCGGAGACGCTCGCAACACGAACTGGGTACAGTAATCCGCACACGGTCCATTGTGGCCCGTCCGGAATCTTCGTTAGCGCGCTCGGTGCTCCCGGCGGTGATGGCCCAGGGGGCATCTTTATCATCGATCCTGAAAGCTTCGAAATCCTTGGAAAATGGGAAATAGAACGTGGTCCTCAGTATTTGGCCTACGACTTTTGGTGGCATCTCGGATACGACATATTGATTACGAGCGAATGGGGAACTCCCAAGATGGTCGAGTCTGGAGTAAATCCCGAGCTTTTGCTCAAGGGAAAATACGGCCACGCGCTCCACATTTGGGACCTGCGCAGACGGCGCCATCTTCAAAGCCTCGATTTGGGAGCAGAGCAACAGATGGTTCTTGAGCTTCGGCCCGCGCACGACCCAACTCGTGCATACGGCTTCGTCGGCGTCGTCGTGTCGCTCAAGGATTTGTCGGCTTCTATCTGGCTGTGGCATCGAGATAACGGAAGTTGGGCCGTCCAGAAAGTGATCGAAATTCCTGCCGAGCCGGCTGATCCCGATCAACTGCCGCCCCTGCTCAAGGGATTCAAGGCGGTGCCGCCGCTCGTAACTGATATTAACTTGTCGCTCGACGATCGCTTCCTGTACGTATCGTGCTGGGGCACCGGGGAATTCCTGCAGTATGACGTTTCCGATCCGCTCCACCCGATAAAGACGGGTTCAGTCCATTTGGGCGGAATCGTCCGGCGAGCACCGCACCCGGCAAATCCAAAGGCGGTATTGAACGGCGGGCCCCAGATGGTCGAACTGAGCCGCGATGGCCGGCGAGTATATTTCACAAATTCGCTCTATTCCCCCTGGGACGCGCAGTTCTATCCCGATGGCGTCCGCAGTTGGATGGTCAAGCTAGACGCCAAACCCGAGGGCGGATTGGAGATTGATCCGAAATTCTTTTTGGAATTTCAGGATCTCCGCGGGCACCAAGTCAGGCTGGAAGGAGGCGACGCTTCATCCGACTCCTACTGCTATTCATGAACAACCATCAAGTATGGGCCTGGGCAGCGCTTTTTTTTCTTGGCGCTTACCACGGAATCAATCCGGGGATGGGCTGGCTGTTCTCCGTCGCTTTGGGGATGCAGCGGAATAGCGCTCGCGTCGTGTGGCAATCCCTGTTGCCGATTGCAGCAGGGCACGCGTTGTCGATAGGGATAATTGTGGCGGTAGCTCTCGCACTCGGGGCAGCCCTGCCCCAGAATTACGTCAAGATCTTCGTCGTAAGCATTCTGTTTGGGCTTGGACTCTACAAGCTTCTGCGCAATGGGCATCCTCACTGGGGTGGTATGGAGGTGGGGTTTCGGGATTTGACGGTCTGGTCATTTTTAATGGCGACGGCCCACGGGGCTGGACTCATGCTATTGCCGATTTTATTGGGAATGTCGGCCACAGAGCGCGGGCATAACCATGCGGGCATGTCGATCATGGCCGGCGGCCTTTTGGTGGGCTTCCTCGCAGTGGCGGTTCACACGTTCGGATATTTGGTGATAACTGGAACGATCGCATTCGTTGTGTACGAAAAGCTCGGTTTAAACCTGTTGCGTAGAGCCTGGGTGAATCTTGATTTGGTTTGGGCGGTGGCGCTCATCGTGACTGCCGGCTTCGCTTTGGTGATGCGCGCATCTTGAGATATACACGGGAATGTCGGCTTCGGTAACTGGTGGCCCAAAAGGAAATTTCGGATTAATTCGGAGAAGATTCGTGCGCACACTCACAGGCTGGCTCAAACACAATCTCCGCAAGCGCATCGCGATCGCGTTGGTTGCTCTCGCGGTTCTCGCATTTATGGCGGTGCCAATTCGCGCCCAAACCTATCGAGGTTCCATCCGCGGCCAGGTTCTGGACGCTAGCGGCGCCGCGATTCTCGGCGCCGAGGTCACGGCAAAGAACGCCGCTACCGGAGGAATCCGCAGCGTTTTCTCGGGCGTTGAAGGTGGCTATGTGATTTCCGAGCTGGTTGCCGGAGAATACGAGGTAAGGGCCGCAGCGAAAGATCTTGTCCCAGTCCAACAAAAGGCCGTCGTGGTGGTCGGGCTCGAGACGACCTTAAATTTCACACTGGGCAAAGTCGCAGAGTCCTTGCAAAGCGTTACAGTCCAGGAAGAAGTGGTTCCGCTAGTCGAAACCACCCTCGATGTGCTGGGTGGCACCGTCGAACAAACGCTCGTAGCCGAACTTCCGCTCAATGGCCGGGACTTTGGCAAGCTGGTTGCGCTCGTGCCTGGTGTGATTGTGGAAGGTTCCGGCGTCGCCGGAACGGAGAAAGGTTTCGGCCAATTCAACATCAACGGGAACCGGGACCGGTCAAACAATTACACCCTCGATGGCACGGACAACAACGATCCGTGGTTCAACAATTCCGCGCTGAATCAGGTCGGTATCACCGGCGCGCCGGCCTCGCTTTTGCCGATCGATGCAATCCAGGAATTCAACCTGCAATCGCAGTTTCCCGCCGAGTTCGGGCGCAACAGCGGCGGCGTCGTCAACATCATTACGAAATCCGGGACGAACGGCTTACATGGTTCCGCTTTCGAGTATTTGCGTAATTCGTTTTTTGACGCGCGCAACTTCTTCAATACCGCGGGCACTCCTCAAACGCAATTCATCAACAACCAATTTGGCGGTTCTCTTGGCGGCCCGATTATTCGCGATAAGACCTTCTTCTATGGAGCTTACGAAGGCCAGCGCGAGCGCGTCGGATCGGATTTTGATTTTGCGCTGCCCACCACAGTGGAAATTAACAACGCTCGCGCGATCGCGCTCGCGACAAACCCTGCATTAAACACCGCTCCGCTGGATGCCATCCTCAGCTATTTCCCGGCGAACAACACCGGTTCGAACATTGTTCCGGGCTCAGTGAAAGATTTTAACGATCTCGATAATTTCATCCTGAAGCTCGATCATCGTTTCAACGATGTCCATTCTTTTGCCGTGCGCTACGCCTTCGGACAAAGCAATCAGCAATTTCCACTTGGCTCGCTCGGCGGTTTTGGCAGCGGCTCGCGTCTTCCCGGTTTTCAACAAATTTCTCCCACGCGCGTACAAGTCATCTCAGCGAGCCTGCTGTCTGTCTTGGATGGGGGACATATAAACGAGTTGCGCTTCGGCTACACGCGTTTTCGCAATTCCTTTACCTCGCAGGATGCGCTCAACCCCGTCTCCGGTGTTCCCGATTTCGGTACCGGCCTCGCCGGGCTCCCCGAGATCGATTTCGATGGATTTATTGAGAACCTCGGCGCCACGGCCTATAGCGTTCCGCGGGCGCGCGTCAGCCAGAATTACCAGATACTCGACAACTTTACGTGGATCAAAGGCGCGCATACGCTCAAGTTCGGCGGGGAATTTCGCCGCGCTTGGGTCAGCGCCTTCAACGACAATCTTGAGCGCGGCCTCATCGAGTTCGGCCCCACCGGTCTCGACCCGGCAGATCCCGTCACCGACACTCTCGCGAATTTCTATCTAGGAAGTTTCTGCGATCCTACCGGCACCATTTGCCCCGGCTTTGGCGAGGGGAATACTGGAAACACCCAACGCACGACCTACAACAACGGTCTTGCATTCTTCGCGCAAGACGAATTTCGTATTCGCCACAATCTCACGGTTACTTACGGACTTCGCTGGGAATATTTCGGCCCTATCAGCGAAAAAAATGACCTTCTCTTCAATTTCCCCGGCCCGTTCACAGCCAATTCTCAGCTTGACCAAGTCGGTTCGGGCGGCCTGAGCGGCGCATATGAGCGCGATCTCAATAACTTTGGCCCGCGCCTCGCTGTCGCATGGAGTCCGCTAAAAAATACCGTTATCCGCGCGGGTTACGGAATCTACTACGATTACGTCCCGCAGGATTTGCTCATCGCCAACTACACCACCGTCGCCGGCATTGCTACGAATCCAGCCGGTCCTCAGCCCGTTCTACCTCTCGGATTCAATCAAGGCCCTTGGACCGGAACCGTAAGTGGACCCGTCTTCACTGCCATTGGCGGGCCGTATCCCATTTTCGTGACGACCCACAACTTGGCTACGCCCTATGTTGGTGAGTGGAATTTAAACGTTCAGGAGCAGGTATCGAAAGGCGCCGCTATTGAGATTGGCTATGCAGGCAGCAAGGGAACGCGCCTCACGCGCCTTTACGATGCGAATCAGGACGACATCAACACCAACTATGGAGAGGTCGACACGTTCAGTAGCAATTCGTCATCCACCTATAACGCTCTGCAAGTGCAGGCGCGTTTTTCCCGCTGGCATGGCTTTTCAGGTTTCTCCGCCTATGTTTTTTCAAAATCTCTCGATGGCGCTTCAGATGGTATCGACTTCAATTTCGCCACCGCGGCGTTTCCCCAGAACTCGGACGATCTGAACGCGGAAAAGGGACCCTCAACGTTCGACGCCAGACATCGTTGGACTACCGCGCTTAATTATGCGGTTCCAGTGTGGGGCGCGCTGCCCGAACGCCTCGCCGAGGGCTGGAGCTGGAACACGATCGTCACAGTCATGTCCGGTCAACCAATCGGCATCATCACCGGCGACGCTATCGTCAATGCGGACGGCTCGTACAATTATCATCAGCGACCCGATCTGCTCCAGGGCGTTAATCCGATCCTCAGTGGCAGTCCAGCGAACGGCTACATCAATCCGCTCGCATTCACGGAACCGATGGTGAATCCACCTTACGGTGATCTTGGCCGCGATGCCGTCTATGGCCCCGGCTTCTGGAACATCGATTTTTCCGTGACGAAGGACACGAAGTTGACGGAGCGGTTGAATCTCCAGCTTCGATTCGAGGCGTTCAACATCTTCAACCACCCGCAATTCGCGCTACCGGGCGGCTCAATCATGCCAACTGGCGGCTCCGGGCTCACTCTGCAGCAGGCACTGGCACAATGCCCTGGTTGCTTTTCGACGCAAACGCCAGACGTCGCGCAAGGGAATCCAGGCCTCGGTGGGGGCGGCCCGCGTGTGTTGCAGTTCGCAGCGCGATTCCAATTCTAACCAGCCAGCCAAAGTTGCCTTGCTTGCTTTTTCTTACACTCATAAAGATGGCTTGCGCCCGTTAGCATCTGCTAGCCGTACCGCGCTTGTTGAGGGTTCAATTTTGTCTCGATTAGAACTGGGGTTGGTGTAATGTTTTCTGTCAGTTAGCGGCGTTTCTAATAATTTCGTGTCTCGATTAGAAATTGACGGGGGAGCGAGTACTGGTCTACTCAAATCTGCGGGGGCCACGGACGTGCGCACGGCTTTGGTGTTTTTTATCATATAGTAATATTAATCTTCATATATTTAATTTCATCGTTACATTAACTGATTCGACGGAAATTTTCAAATCCACATGATGTAAGGCGTCGCGGAAGTGCTGCGGATTCAGCGGGATTCGGGGTGCCAAAATTTACGGAGCATAGGCGAAAACGGGGCGAAAGGCGACCCTCGCTGAAGGCGGACTCGTAGTCCGCTGCAACGGCCGAAAGTGAGCAACTGCAATATGAATCTGGCTCTTGATTTGAGAGCCTCGGGTCTGAAGACCCGAGCTACATTAAGGGTGTCGCACCGCGCCACAGCATCGAATTCGATTCATATGTAAGGCGTGCCACCCGCCCTCACGCGTACCTGTTGAAGGCTGCGTAGCGGCATCAATCGGGTTCCGTCCGATCCGAGCGGTGACTTGTTGAGCTGTGCTGCAAATTTGATTGGCTACACCGGTCATAACCGGGGACAGGGATGTCAAATTGGCGTGCGACTCTTGATGCAGTCTTTTCGACCGTGTCAAACAGCACAGAGTGAATTCCTAAGCGAGCCGCGGCCTCGATGTTTTCGGCGCGATCATCGAGGTACAAGATGTATTGCGGGGCCGCTTTGAGTAGTTCGAGACAATTTCGATAGATCGCCAACTCCGGCTTTATGGACCCGTAGTCGCAGGAATAAATAAGGTATTCAAATGTAGAGAGGCTCTGAAAAGACTTGGTCACATAGCGACTGAGTTCGAGCGGCATGTTTGAGAGAAGTGCCAAGGGGAAGCCTTCACGGTGCAACAACTCTACCCATTGCACAGCGCCTTGATTTGGTCGCGTGATACTTTCGCCATCGA
>Ga0182018_10005483_pt1 | contig 10198 bp, 8 predicted proteins | sample 812P2MmetaG_FD_120490 | JGI IMG/M metagenome (GOLD analysis project Ga0182018, IMG submission 120490) | Permafrost microbial communities from Stordalen Mire, Sweden - 812P2M metaG | ecosystem: Environmental > Terrestrial > Soil > Wetlands > Permafrost | place: Sweden: Stordalen | collected... | reverse complement strand
TGGGTAGGCAGCCGCGCCTGGTCACCGAGGCGGCGGCTGGTGGCGACCAGGCGCGCGTATGGCTCGAGCCGCGACTGCGGCGGCGAGGCGGGTGTGCGCACGTTCTCCCACGACGAGATGGAGGCGGCGCCTACTTTGTCTTCCGTGCTGAAGAGAGCGGCCGTTTGCGCCTGGGTCAGGTGCGTGTCCTCACGCATCTGACGCAGTCTCAGGGCGAGCTGCGCCTCGGCAGGCGTTGGTGATGTAGCCACGTCCACGCCTTCTCTCTAGAGGCAGCCTAGGGCTGCAACGCCTCGATCGTGATCGGACGTCCCAACGGATGGTGGTGTCGAAACACTACAGCATAGGACTACTAGAGTCTGCTGTAGTCACTTCTCGTCAATTCTTTGTTGACGTGGCGACCTTGTACCAGTGTAGCGGTTCGGCCCCAGCCGCGATCTGGGCGGTATGCCGCCAGCAGCACAACGTTGCGCCGTGCCAGCTAGGACCAGCTGCGGGCAGGCTCAGCCAGAAGCCACGGCGCTTACGTGGCTGCCGCGAGCCGGGCGCTGAAGCGGTGCGGGGATCTGGGACCGTGAGCCCGCGGGCCTACTGCGGAGCGAGTGCTCGCCGTGCACGAGCCGACGCCTCGTGCACGGCGCCAATACAAGAATGGCCACCTAGATGCCAACTGCGCTATTGCTGGCTAGCTGCGAAGAGCGTAACGTCAAACTGACACAAGTTAGAGCTAGTTGCGGCAAGCCGACTCTAGTTTCCTCTACTTGAGACAAGAGGGCGTCTAGTTCGATCTTGGTTCGGAGGTGCGGCCATGAAACGGTCACGTGACCGGAGGTACGAACGGCACGCACCCGTGGATCTTGATGCCGTCCGGAGCCTGAAGTGAGCGCGACGCCGAAGTACATCCTTCCGGCGTCGGCGTCGGCGCCGTCTGAGGCGGTCCGTGCAGTGAAAGCCCTTGAACAGGGTGACTGGCGAATGGCCTGCGATTTGGCGGAGCAGCTCGGCCGGCCCGGGCTTGCCGTCCGCCAGTTGGCCCTCAGTATGCGGGAGCGTGCCCTCGGGATGGTCACCGAGAGCTGGCAAGCCCTGGCAACAGCTGCGGCATGCTGTCCCCCGGAACGACGGTCCAGTCTGCGGACCAGCGGGCCCGGCGATCAGGTTGCCCTTCGCTGGCCGTCCGAGGTGGAGAACGAGTTCTGGTGCCGCCTCGGCCTTGTCGGCCGACGCGAAGAGCTTCAGGCCCGCAGTCAGTGGGTCCGGATCGAGCACTCCGTCTACCCCAAGCGCACCTGCCTGATTGAGGGCTGTGCGGACCATCTGACCTGGGTTTTCTTTGATCGCTTTACCTGGCGTGCCCCGCAGGCTGGCGAATGGCTCCCGGTCAACGACCGGGTGACCCGGGGCAAGCTCGGGGAAGCGGGTCGCGAGTACTTCCTGCGCAGGGCGAACGAGCTGTTCCACTCGGTCTGCCCCCTCCGGGGGAGCCTCACCCGGAAGGTGTGGGAGGACCTGGGCGCGTATCGTGGTCTGCATGAGGCAGCCCTGGCCGCGCTGGCCGAGCGGGATGATGCTCATACACCACGCGTCGTGCAGCGGTTGGCATACATAACGGCGGTTGCCTGGGCAGGCCAGATCAGCTGACGGTGTGAGGCTATTGGTGAACCGTTGATCCAGTGCGATCATACAAGTAGTACCGCCGCACGATTCGGCTGAATCAACTTGACTTCAGTTAAGTTGAGCAACGTACAGGCGCGGGATCAGCCTTCAGGCACGTCGAATCCTTCGGGAGGCGAGGGGATGCCATGCCAGTCGCCGTGAGCCGCCGACGAACTCCCGGCCACACGCAGCGAGTGCAGATCGTGTTCCCCAGCGGGAGTACAGCACCTTGCTTGATGCACGATTGCACGCTGGGCGCCGGGGTGCGGGTGCGTGTCAACGCCGCCAACCCGGGACAGTGGCACGTCATCTGGGTAGACGCGTGGAATGATCACGCCAGGCCGTTGCTGAAAGCGCTGATCGGCCCCCGGGCCGTGCAGCAACTCGACAGCCGGTCAGACTCCCAGCGGGGGTCGGAACCGCATCTCGACTGGATCGACTTCGATATGCCGGGTCAGCAGCCGGGCGGATCAGGATCGGCCACCTGCGGTTGGGGTGATCAGCCGCTGAAGGCTCGCGCAGGCACCGTAGCTGCGATCGATCTCAGGGCCGCGAAACCGTGGCTGCGCGTCGCCGCCGTGGATGTTCTGGACCGCTGGCTGCATCTTCCGCTCAATCAGGCTCTCGTCGATGCCGAACGTGGTGTGGCGCGTGGCTACGCGGCCAGCACCCTTGAACCGGGCCGGGCCCGTAACGAGGTCCTGATCGATGCCCTGCGCCTAGCCCGTGCGGCCTCGTGGGCGCTCGTCGAATATCTCGGCCGTCTCGCCCGCAGCCCGCACCCGGTGCCGGAGAGCCTGCGTAAGGTCCTGAACGATCTCATCGAGGGATACCACGCGCTGGCCGCTGAACTTCCCGAGCCTGACCAGCAACTGCGGTCCGTGGTCAAGGCGGGGCGGGCAGTGCTGGACCGGCTTCCCACTGGTGTCGACGAGAATCGCGCTCGCACACGTGACGACGCTCGCCGCGCTCAGCGGGCCGTCCTGGCAAAGTCACTCGTCACCGACGTCATCAGCCTGATCGATCCGCGGCAGATCCCCGGCCGGATGCTGCGGCTCTCGATGGAACCGGCTGTCGGCGAAGTTCGCATGCGGGTGATGCGGACCAACGGCCGTGACGCCGTGGTAGTTGAGGCACCCGCATACGGACCCGGCAACGGCAATCTGCGCGGCGGAAATGCCAGCCAGCAATTGTCGGTCCGCCTGATCGACACAGTGACCGGTGCCGACGTCGAAGGGGCCGTGCTGACCCTGGAGAGCGGGGCAGAGCGTGCATCACCCGTCTTCCGCGCGGTTGTGCCACTGCCCCGTGCCGACCTGAATAGGCTCCGGGCTGACGTCTATGACGGGACCAGTGATGAGCCGCCGGCGTCGAGCGACGCCGATCCCGACCTGCTGTCCACCCGGAGAACCGCGGTCCTGCTGGCAACGTGGCGGCAACTGGTCGCTGCTGTACGGCTCGGCGAATCCCAGACGGACGACATCACGGCCCAGGTCCGGGCCATCAGCGGTGACCCGGAGGCCACAGCGGATGAGCTGGCTGAGGGCAGTGAGCCGGTGTCGGCCGGCGCCGCCACCCGGCGGGCTATGACCGCCGGTGCCGGCGATCTCCTGGTGGCCGAGGTGGATGCTGCCAGTGGCCTGATCGTCCCGTGACGCCGGTCGGCGCCCAACGTCACGCGCCGCCCGTCACGTCTCCGCGTCGAGGTGGCGCCGGAGCATGTCCCGGATGATCTGGATCACCGCCGGCTCGCGGCCGGCTGACGGCCGCTCAGCCTGCCGCGCGAGCGCGGCGCGCACCGCCGTCATGCCCTCCGGAAGCCCGCGGACGATCACCTCGAGCAAATCGACCTGCCGGGTGCCAACCAGATGGGCGGCCGCGCGGTAGATGAGGGCGTCGTCCGGGCGGGCCGGGGTCAGCCTGGCGTACCACGTGGCGCGCTCATGCAGCAGATCTGCGATGGCCTGCAGGCGTCGTTCCAGATCGACCCGCCGGGTGACCTCGTCGTTGATTTCGTCGGTCCCCGGCATGCCAAATTCGCGCACCAGCGCCACATCGGTCGGTCCGGTGCGGGCGGCCAGCCACTTCCATCGTGCGGTGGAATGACTCCAGGCGGCCAGGTTCCCCGGCGGCCCGTTTCGTTCGGCTACTGTCCTGATCAGCTGATCCAGCACCTCGCTGACAACGTAGTCAGCCTCGTCGGGCCGCAGTCGCTTGAGCGCGGCCCACTCGGAAACCAGTCGCCGTACCTCGGGCATCAGCGGCTGGATCAACGCCTTGAGGTCGCGCGGATCCCGGCCGGCGGCGGCCTGGTGTGATTGACGGTCCTGCAGGCACCTCCACAGCACCGCGGCGATGTCCTGGGCCAGTTCGGCCGTGACGGACTCGGGCCAGCCCGGGAATCGCTGGAACAGCAGGTCGCGGACCCGGCCGGGTCCGCGACCGCGGCGCAGCGATTCCAGGTCGTTTTTGGTGAACCGGAAACCCGTGGCCCTGTGCTGCTCGATGAAGGCGTTGATCTGCCACTCGATCAGGTCAACCAGGTGCACGCACTGGTCGAGCAGCACCTTGAACCGGCTGCTCTGGTCGGCGTCCAGCCGGGCCAAGGCGTCGAGCGCGAGGATCGTTGCGTCGCCCGGCGCAAGCCAGGCGGCCGGCAGCCGCACCGTGCCGTAAGCCAGGTCGCGTACGAGTTCGCCCTTGTACCTGCGCAGATGGCGGACATGGTCCTCGACCGAGGCGCTTTTCGTCGACTCGTGCACCCCTGCCTCCTGAACAGTCAGGCCATGAGATCACTATGACTGTTCTCAGGACGCCGGGCAGGAAAGGCACCTGGTCGGTTTCGCCCGTCGGGCGGTGCGCGGGATCAGCCTGTCAAAGCACATGCCGATCCCGCTAGGAGGCCCCATGAGCGAGCCGCAGAACATCCTCACGGGGCGGGTTCTCGACCCGCCACCGCTGATCGACGAGCACGCACTCGGTGACCTGCTGCGGCAGCACACGCCATGGGCACTGGTCCCGGCGAGCATCCCGCCCGTCGTCACGCTGACCGCGTGGTCCTTGCTGATCTGCGACGCGGCAGTCACGGCCTGGCTGGCTGGGGTCCAGGGCGGTTCGCTGGGGTGCACGGGTCGGCTGTGCGAAGTGGCCACGCTGTCCGGGCATCCGCTGCTCACTCTGTCGCTGGCGGCCGGGAGCCTGGTGTCCTTGATCATCCTTGCCTGCCTGACAAGAGCCTTCACGATCGGCACCGCTCCGGCACTGGGGGCGCTGGCGGTTAGTTCGGTGGTCGGGGCGGCGGCCGTGGTGGGAGCGGTCGTGCTGGTCCTGCTGGCCATGCTGGTGACCGCAAGCGTGGTCCTGCTGATCATCTTGCTACTGGCCCGGTAAGCAGGCACCGGCGCGGGATCAGCCAGAGGATGTCCGCGCTCCGGCGGACCACCTCACTGATCGATCGACGAGGAGTCCCATGGCCATGACCGTTGCGGATCACGGCACCGCGGTCCCCGCCTGCCGCCAGACGCTGACTGCTCTGCAGCAGCAGGTCCAGTCCGCCGTGCCCGGTCTCGCGTCGCGGATAGGGCCGTGCATCGACCGGCCGCAGTTGCGCTTGGCGAACGACGACCGTGTGTGGATGCTGTCCCCGCTGAAGCGTGACCCGCTCACCGGGCCCGGCGGACGGTACGTTCTGCCGCCGTCCGCGGTGGCCGACCTGCGCCTGATCGCCGCCGCGGGCATTGAATTCCACACCATGGTGGTGGGGCACGAGATCGACCTGAACGGTCCGGCCAGGCAACTGATCCCGCAGTTGCGCGACGGCCCTAGGTCCTGCCCGCCGGACCTTGCCCGGGCCCTGGTCGGCCCGGTTCCCGCGGATCCGCGGGCAGCCCAGCTGGCCCGGTCCATGGGCCGGGCCATAACCGCCGTCGCCAGGCCGGTGACTGTACTGGCCCGCGAGACGGCGCGCCGTCTCGACCCGGTGATCTTCGGACTGATCGGCGCAGACAGACGGCTTGAACCGGGCGCGCCCGCGCTGTGGGTGGCCTGCACGAAGTGGGAGTGGTGACCATGCTGTTGCAGGCCAAGACCATTCCCCTGCGGCGGCGAGCGGTGATCAGGGTGTCGAGGTGGGCCACTCGGTGGGCGTGGACGGCCGCGGCGCTGGACTGTATGACGATCGTCTGGATGATGACGGCCGGGCCGTGGCTGGACAAGCAGAACAACCTCCTGTCGATGGCGACCTGGAACGGGCACCATCGGATCCTGCTCGCCGCCGCCGCCTGCTCGTTCGTCGCGCTGGCCGTGACCGCCCCGCTGACCCGCGGCTTCAGCGAGGGCCCGCCGGTCCTGTTCGCCGTCGTCGTGGTCGCCGGCTTCATCTCGATCCTGGCGGTGGCCGGGCTGCTGGCATTGGTGCTGCCGGTGGTCACGCTCAGCTTCGGCGTCGGTCTGCTGGGCCGTCTGCTGCACTGAGGCGCCGGCCCGCGCGCGACAGTCCGTGGCTGAGGAGGTGGTTGATGATGCCGTCTGCTGTCGCCCGGGCAGAGCCCATCGCGGACTCCCTCCCAGCTACTAGCGGGCGGCCTTTCCCGAGGCCAGGGCCGACAGCAGCTCATAGCCGGCGTGCGCGGCGGCGATCCCGGTGATCTGAGCGTGATCGTAGGCGGGCGCGACCTCAACGATGTCTGCGCCGATGAGGTTCAGGCGGGAGAATGATCGCAGCGTGGCCAGCAGTTCCCGGCTGGACAGACCGCCTGCCTCCGGAGTGCCGGTGCCGGGCGCATGCGCGGGGTCCAGCACGTCGATATCCACCGAGACGTACACCGGGCGATCACCGACTCGTTGCCGTATGCGTTCCACCATGCCGGCCACGCCGAGATGCTCGACGTCGGGCGCCGATATCACCTGGAAGCCCAGGTCAGTGTCCTGGGTGAGGTCGCTGTCGGCGTACAGGGGCCCGCGGATCCCTGCATGCAGGCATCCCGACCGGTCCAGCAGGCCTTCCTCCGAGGCCCGCCGGAAAGGCGTGCCATGGGTGTAGGCGGCGCCGAAATAAGTGTCCCACGTGTCGAGGTGGGCATCGAAGTGGACGACCGCGAGCGGGCCGTGCACCGTCGACAGCGCCCGGAGCACCGGCAGGGCCACGGTGTGGTCGCCGCCGAGGGTCAGCACGAAGGGGGCGCGTTCCAGCAGATCGCGCGCCCCCCGCTCGATCTGGCCGATTGCCTCCTCGATGCTGAACGGGTTGACCGCGAGATCCCCCGCGTCGGCCACCTGCAGGCTGGCGAACGGAGATACCTGCAGGGCCGGGTTATAGGGGCGGAGCAGCCGCGATGACTCCCGGATGTGCGCGGGGCCGAACCGGGCACCCGGCCGGTAGCTGACCCCGCTGTCAAACGGCACGCCCAGCACCGCAACGTCGGCCCGCGAGACCTCATCAATGCGCGGCAGGCGGGCGAAGGTTGCCTCCCCGGCGTAGCGGGGTACCACGGTGGCGTCCACCGGCCCGATGGCGCCGCCGGCGATGATCCGCGGAACAGGCTCGGTCATGTCATTCCCCATCCCAGCTCCTCGCGGCGCGCGCACCAGGCCGACGTCTGGCATCAGTTTGTCATCAAGCGCCGGAAGCGAGCCGGCGGGTTCGCAGGCCGAGGCGGACCCGCCGCTGGTCAGCGCGGTCGACACGTCCAGCGCTCTGGCTTGCGTCCGAGCCTGGAGCGTCAGAGCTCGTCTCCCCACGTGACCGGCGTAGGCAGGTGCCACTCCCGGCCGCGCGGCGTTTCCACGTACTCCGGCCAGGGGAGGTCAACGGGAGGAATGAAGTCGCCGGGAAGCAGCGGAGCTACCCACTTCTCGCCGCCGATGCCGCCGCCGGTGCGCGCACGGAATTCAGCCGTGGCTTCCTCGAGTATTCCGCTGTCGGTGACGAGATCGATCACCGTAGTGGCGATCGTCCGGGCTGCCGAGAGCCACGTCGGGTCGATGGCCGGCGCGAAGCCGTTCAGCGCGTTGTTGCCCCAGTGCGCCCAATCTCCCGGGTCCCGCATCACGGGCTTGCCCGTGTGCAGGCGGACCGTCGGGGCGTGCCAGGTGTACTCGACATAGTCGTCGGAGGTGAAGTTCTTCTGCCAGGGAGGCAGTCCGGCACGTACCGCCGCTTCCTCCTCCTCGGGGGGCGTCAGCGTCTGGCAGCGCACGGTAAACGGGTCATCCATCGGCGCGATGCCCTCGGCCAGCTGGATCTGCCGGGCGAAGTCTCTGGCCTCAGCGGGGAACCGCGGCGGCCCGACGAGCTGGAAGTTCGCGTAAGTGGCGGCCGCCAGGGCGTGATTGGGCAGGCCGACCCTGGTCTTGCTGACCCACCGCACCGAAACCCGGCAGTTCGCGGCCCCGGCCGCGTGCCGGGCGTTGCGGGCCAGGACGCGGTAGAGCTGGTGCTGGATGCCGAGCGTCGGCGAGCGCCAGCAGTACTGGATCTGGGCAATCCTCGGCACCAGGTTGTCGGCAGTTGCCTGGCCGCCGACCATCAGGAACTCGTTCATGATCCATGACCCGTCGTGCGGGTACATGTTCTCCTTGGTGTGCTTGGTCACCGTGTACATGAGGGAGACCGCGTCCAGCGCGCCAGGGGAGCGGGGCACCGCGTGCGGCCGGCCGGGGAAGGCGAGCAGCGCGGGGTCCGCCCACTGCTCCGAGTCCAGGCACTCGAAGGTGAACACGCAGCTCCAGTAGGAGCCGCAGTGGGTATCCCAGACAGTGGTGTTCGAGAGCCACGGGTGGTAGCTGAGCACCGCGTCGAGATCGTCGTAGTAGCCCTTCGCGGCGTGGATCGGCTTGGACCCGCAGACCTTCTCGGCCGGCTCGCCGAACAGCTTGAGCGTCCCGGCCAGGCCGGCCCGGCTCATCGCCTCCTTCGCGGCAAGGACGCCCGCCAGGGCACCCACGCCGAGCGCCGAGTGCGGGTCCGTGTGGCCGGGCGCCCACGGGTGGCTTCCGTCCCGCGGCGCGCGCCGCGGGACGGCCTGCTGGGAGTTCCCGGGCACCGCGTCGTACTCGGCGTAGGACGCGATGACCGGCTTGCCGCTGCCCCAGGTCGCGGCGAAGGCCGTCGGCATCTCGCCTGAGCCGCGCTCGACGCTGAATCCCTCAGCCTCCAGCAGGCTGACGTAATCGGCCGCCGACCGGTACTCACGCCAGACGGGCTCCGCGTGCGCCCAGATCGCCAGGTGGAATTCCGACAGGCGCGCCGTGTTCGCGTCGAGCCACTGCAGCGCCGTCCGCTTCTCGTCGCCGATAGTCGTCATCGTTCCTCCTGGGGGCTGACCTCGCTTCGTCAGGCAGTCCGGGCCGCCGGCGGAGCGCCTGCCGCTTCCGCCGGCCACACCGTCCGGCCGCCCTGAATGGTCCGGTGCACGCCGACGGCCCGCAGCCCGCCGCGGTCCGCGGTGAACGGATCTCCGTCCAGCACCACGAAGTCGGCCAGCTTGCCAGGCTCGATCGATCCCACCAGGTCTTCCATGCCCGTGGCGCGCGCCGCCTCGATCGTGTGCGCGAGGATCTCCTCTGCCGCGGTGAGAGCCTGGTCGCCGCCGATGGGCGTGCCGGCCATCGTCCGGCGCTCGACCGCCGCCACGATCGTGTCCAGCGGGCGGTACGACGCGACGAACGCGTCACTGCTCAGCACGACGCGGACCCCGTCGTCGAGCTCAGCCCGGAGCGGCTGCAGGCGATGTGCCCGGTCCCCGAGGCGGGCGATGAACTCATCACCGCTGTCATACAGGTAGGAAGGCTGGTTAACGGTGATCACGCCAAGGTCGCGCATCTGCCGGATCTGATCCGGCGTGGGATATCCCGCATGCTCGATCCGGGGGCGGGCATCATCGCGGGGATGCGCGCTGAGGGCTGCGCCGATGGCGTCCAGGCTCATCTGGATGGCGCGGTCACCCTGGGCGTGGATGCCGATCTGCCACCCGGCTTCGTGTCCCTCGCGCACCAGCGACGAGAGCTCGCCGGGCTGCCAGTAAAGGCTGCCCCGGAACTCGGCATGTTCGCCGTACGGCTCGTTAAAGGCCGCGGTACCGCCAATCAGCGAGCCATCGGCGTAGAACTTCATCCCGCCGATCCGCAGCGCATCCGATCCGAACGGGCCGGCCAGCCCGACAGCGCGGAAATCGGGGATGCCATGGGATAGCGGCATGCACGTGACGCGGACGTGCAGCACGCCGGCCGCGAGTGCCTCCCGGTAGGCGCGCAGCTCCCGGCTCGTGACCTGCGGGTCGCAGACGGTGGTGAGGCCGGCCGCCTGGTAGGCCCGGCCGCCCTGGTCGAGCTGCCCGACCAGGTCTGCCAGGTCGGCCTCGGTGTGGAAGTTCGGGCCGTGCGAGCCGACGTCGACGGCCACCGGCAGGATCAGGTTCGTGGCCGCGTCCAGGCAGAGCCCGGTCAGCCGCCCGCCGCCATCGCGGACGAATTCGCCTCCCGGCGGGTTGGCGGCGTTCTCGTCGATGCCGCGCTGCGCGAGCGCAGCGGAATTGACCAGCGC
>Ga0182018_10005482_pt1 | contig 10199 bp, 11 predicted proteins | sample 812P2MmetaG_FD_120490 | JGI IMG/M metagenome (GOLD analysis project Ga0182018, IMG submission 120490) | Permafrost microbial communities from Stordalen Mire, Sweden - 812P2M metaG | ecosystem: Environmental > Terrestrial > Soil > Wetlands > Permafrost | place: Sweden: Stordalen | collected... | reverse complement strand
ACCAGACCTACGTAGCCCGCGCCGATCACTGAGATCTTCAATCACGCTCTCCTTGTATTTCGAGCCGAACCGGCTAACCCACGGCGAATCTTAAATTTTCGTATACCCAGCGGGTGCCGCCAAGCGAAATGTTGCGCCGGGATTCTTGGCGGCGGAGCGCCGGTTACGCTGCGGCGGGAATCGGTTGATAGTACAATCGCTGGAGCCAGCCGACAACCTTTGCGCCGGGCCGGTGTCCGCTGCAAACAAGGAACGTCCGCTATGAAAATGGTTTGGGCCATGCTGGGCGCCAGCTCTCTCGCCCTCCTCTATAGCCTGGTTTTATACCGCCGGCGATTCCGATCCCAACGATCCTGGGCGCGGCAGCGCCTCACTTCGCGCATGACAGCGGTCGAGCGCAGCTCCCGCTTTGATTCGGCCCGCGATGAGGAGTCTGCTCACTCTTTCATCGAGCAGGTGTGCGTCTTTAGCATGTCTCTCACCGAGCGCTTCTGGAACGAGACGCTCCAAGCCACCGCGGAGGAGATGGCGTTCATTCACGAGCACGGCGCGTTTTTGAGCACCGTGAAAATCGAGCGTGGGCATCGCCACGTGATCGTGACGATTGCAGAGGTTCTGCCGGAGAGCCGGTCCGCGGAGTGGCACATCCGCTCGTTCGAGCTTTTCCCCGGTAGCAGTTCGCTCGCTCGCGGCGGGGTGATTCTGTGGGAACTGCGCACCGCGGATCCCAGCGACGCCGCTTCCGGCTCGGCCGGCTACCGCGGTTTAGAGCTGCGTTTCGAGCAAAATTCTCTGGCTCTTTCGATCCGCGATTATCCCCCTGCCAGCGAGGTTCGCCTGGAGGATCCGCATCGAAGGTTGGTCGCACGCGTTCCGCTGGATATCCGGCAGCTTTCCCGATTCCAGGCGCCGGACGAGGCCGCCGATCCGCTCGGTGCGAAAGCCGCGGCGAAGACCCAGGTGCGATTCCCGGCCGACGCTCCTACCTTGGCGTTTTTCGAGCATGCCGACGCGGCCGTGGGGCTAGTGTGGCATCTGTGCCGCCAGGAGTTCGTTCCCCGCGAGAATTCCGCACGCTCCCGAACATTGGATGCCGATGAGATTTGCCACCGCGCTTAGCCTTCTTAGTTCTTCCGTTGCCTTGTGTAATCATACGAATTCCAATGCGTTGGAGGTCGAGAAGTCAAAGCGCCATTCGCTTTGCAATCGAGTCCGAGGTTGCTCCGTTAACCTGTCGTCGGCGAGTTGATGAAGTTCTTGCCAGAAACCGTCTCCACGGTGTAATTCCAGTTCTTGATAGGAACTCGATGCGAATTGATCTAAAATCCAATGGATTAAGTAGCGACGGATCGCGTGGCCCACAAAGAGAAAATGAAGCAACTCGCAGCAGAGCAATTAGCCGCAATCTCTCGACTTTTTTCGTCAAGTGTCATTCGGGAAATGGCCCGAAAAGGGAAATCGCCGCTTTTCGCGAGGCTCGCGAGCCAGTCGCTTTTGCTTAGTTCGCTTCCGGCCTATGGCCCTGTTTACAGCCTGTTCGAAGCCGCATTCTCGCTGCTAAAGCGCGAAGGCCGCCGACACGAGTACATCTATAAAGCGGCTCTGGTGCATAAGATACTCCTCGGTAAGCATTCTCTCCAAACAGCGTCGATGCTAAATGAGTTTCGCGTTGGTGAATGCAAGGCTGATCTCGCCATTCTCAATCGCACGGCGACGGTTTATGAGGTGAAATCCGACCGCGACTCCTTGAGCAGGCTTGAGCGCCAAGTAACTGCCTATGCCGAGGTGTTCGCCCGCGTTTACGTCATCGCGGCGGAGGATCACATCGACGCGGTGCGCGGCTCCGTGCCAGAAAGTGTAGGAATATTACGTCTCACTGGCCGCCACCAAATTTCGACGTTGCGGGAGGCTGTTGATCGACCGGAGAGCACTTCGCCCGCCGCGATCTTTGATTCCATCCGGGCGGAAGAAGCCCGCATGATACTTCTGTCGCAGGGAGTCTCGATTCCACTGGTACCGAACACAGCGCTGAATGCTGTACTCCGGCAATTGTTCGTCAAATTGGACGCGCGCAAAGCCCATGACGGTATGGTGCAGGTATTGAAAAAGACGCGCAACCTGTTGCCACTTTCGGACCTAGTCGCTCGGCTTCCATATTCACTTCAAACAGCAGCCTTATCAGTCCCACTTCGTAAACTAGACCACACGCGCCTTGTTGAGGCTGTGAACAGCCGTTTGGAAGATGCGATGGCTTGGGCTTAGAGGCATGTACTATCCCTACTTTCGAGGCAAGCAGTACGAACTGATAACGATACGAGAGCTGGCTCCGCTTCTTAAGACGGCGGATTTTTGTCCGGTTATCGAGCCCGTCAGAGAGACCTTGGGCGGGCTGCACAAGGCCCTCGATGCTGTTGTTGAGGTGGATGGACGAGCAATCGTAGTTGTGAACCCGCATTACGGCGATCTCTCTGGCGCGGGAAGTCCGCTGACCGAGCTGTTAAAAGGCAAGTTTTTAGATTTGCCTAGTATCTCAGCAGGAATCCTACTCAAACAGGATTCGACATTAGACGAAGTTATGGCGTGCTACAAAACCCATGCCGCCCACACGCCCGTATTTATTCACGCAGGCTTCAGCGAAGCCAAAGCCCTAGCCGAGAAGTTGGGCAAGCCGACGAAGGACCAGTCACATGTTTTTTTTGATCGGTGTTGCGGGAAGCTTTATCAAAGGCACTTCAAGAATGCGTACCGGGTGCTGCTGAAGGACGGTTTCCAGCGGATGCGGAATAGAGATTACGAGCTCGTTGAACCCTTCTCTGACCTTCACGCTACTTTTACGGATGAAGGCATGGATGGCTTTGGTGACTTTTTGATAGTAGGGGATGAGTATAGTGAGAGCGGCGGTCCCGCTTATGCGATTGCGATCCATCTAACCTTTATCGACCCCGACCAAGACGATTCAATGCAGATATACCACTTCAAGTCTGAGCGGCAGGACACTCCAAAGGATCCAGCCGGTAAGTTCGCGGAAGCGCTCGCCAATATGATGAACGTTCTGAATGGCCCTAGATCAAAGGTGCTTGAAACTAACGCTGTCAAAGAGTTCCGAATGCTCCACAAACAAGGGCATTTCCCCGGGCTTGGCTACGTTAAGAAATTGTCGATGAATCACCACATCGAGACGCTCGCTGATTACTTCAAAAACGCAGTATAGCCAGCTATGAACTGTTGTGCAGAATGTTTCGGCGACCGAGGTCTTCGCAAGAGCATCATTCCCATACGTTCCACAGGAATGGGACGATGCTCATACTGCGGGTCGGAGAACGTCGCGATCTTACCTCCAGCGCGACTCGCCGAATATTTCGAGCTGCTGATAAGCGCTTACCAAAGCGATGCGGAAGGCAAGCTTCTCGTCCAATGGTTCCGCCAGGATTGGGGCATGTTTGAGCATCCAGCCATGGAAGATTCCCGTGCAAAAGCCTTACTCTCTGAAATTCTTGACAATGGTGAGATTGTTCGGCAGCTATTTTCGCCCGCCACCGACTCTGAAGCAGACCGCCTGAGCGAATGGGAAAAACTTCGCGACGAGTTGATGTATCACAATCGCTTCTTCCCTGAAGCGAATATCGATCTGAAACGGCTCGAACTTCTCTTGTCATCGCTCACCCTCGACGTCGAGGAGGTCCCGAGCTTATGGTATCGTGCGCGAATTCAGGCCGGTGAAGCACCATTCGCCGTGGCTGAGATGGGAGCTCCGCCGAAACGGACTGCGTCGCATGGCCGAGCAAACCCAGCTGGTATCCCATATCTTTACCTTGGTTCGACGCTGGCTACCGCTATATCCGAGATTCGACCGCAGACGGGTGAAATAGCTTGCGTTGCTGATTTTAGAACACCCAATAATCTGAGACTCATTGATCTTCGGAACCCGAGAAAAATGGTTTCCCCGTTTCTATTGGAGGATGCTGCGGATATTGGAAGAATGAGAAGCGACCTCCCATTCCTCGAACGCCTTGGCGATGAGTTGACGCGGCCGGTTCTGCCGCAGGCGGCCGCAATAGATTACACACCGAGTCAGTACCTTTGTGAATTTATCAAGAAATGCGGATACGAGGGCGTTATCTATCGAAGTTCCGTAGGCGAAGGAATGAACCTAGCTCTCTTTAATCCAGTGCTAGCAGAACCTGCTGCCGTGAGCCGGTACCGAGTGACCCGTGTATCGATCGATGTCGAGCCATCTGAAGCCTAGCGCGACCTGGCAGCGCCTTGACACTGGCGCCTTATGGGATATCCGAGAGTGCCTTGGATTCAACGACTCGGTGGACGCACGGGCAGGCCGGCCCAGGCGTTGAGCAGGCCTAGCGTTTCCCGCATTACTCCCAAAGCATCTTGCGTGGTGTGCCACCAATGGCCTGGGTCGTAGGGATCGCCTGGCGACGCCCGCACGATGGCGTGTGGGTGGTCGTCTACCAGCACCTTCCAAAGGCGGCGCACACGGCGGGTGTGCGGGGGCGAGGTCACGATGATCACGCGGGTCTTGTTGTTCTGGTTCGCTTGTTTGGAGATGACGCCAATTTCTTCCTCGGTGCTGAAGATCGGCGTCTCCAGGATGCGGATAGACGATGCGGGAACGCCGAAGTGCAGCAGCACTTCGCGGGAATACACTTCATCGCCGAGATACTGGATGCCCATCGGCTCGAGGTCCCGGGTGTAGCCCACTGGCTTGGTGACCCAGACTTCCGGCGCGTAGCCAGCGCGGTAGAGGCGCGCGGCTTCGACGGCGCGGAAGGGAAGGCCGCCGCTCAGGACTACGATGGCGTCGGCGGGTTGCAACGGATCTTCCACGATGAGCCAGTATCCGATGCCGCGAAAAACAACGATTCCCGCGACCAAGAGAATCAGCAGCGCGCCTAACAACACGGGCCAGAGCCGCCGCTTTTGTCGGTTATTGGCGCCGGGCGTTACCGTTTCCAGAGGAACATCATGGGTCTGCGAGGTGATGGTCGTCTCCCGTTCTTGTTGTGTACAGCTTCGTGCGAATTACCGGTGATTGCCGCCGCGAGGTTGCACCCCAGCGGCGTCAACTTTTCGTCAATAAAAAACTGCCGATGACCAGCGCGTCGGCGCCCGAGCAAAAATAGCTGCGCAGGGCGTCCCGCGGCGTCACCACCAAGGGCTCTCCAAACAAATTGAACGACGTATTTACCACCACCGGCGCGGGAGCGGTTTCGCCAAAGCGCTTCAGCAACTTCCACAGCACCGGATTGGCGGATTGCGCGACCAGGTGCAGCCGCAATTGGCCTCCGGGCAAAAGGAAATCGCGAAAAGTCTCGCGATGTTCAGCGCGGACGAATCCCATGGTGGCCATGAAGCGGCCGGCGGGCGAGCATTCGAAAAAACGCGGAGCGTCTTCCTCGGGAATCGACAGTGCGAAGGGGCGGTAGGACTCGCGGTGCTTCACGAAATCGTTGAGATTTTCCTTTACGTAGGGAGCCCAGGGGGAGGCGAGCAGGCTGCGATTTCCCAGGGCGCGCGGTCCGAATTCGGCGGCTCCCTGGAACCATGCCACGATCTTTCCGGCTTCGAGCAAGCGAATCGCGGCGGCGATTTTGTTGTCGTCCGGGTCGGTCCAGCGATAGGAGGCCTTGCAGTTGTCGAGGACCTGTTTGATCTCTTCGTTCGAAAAACTGGGACCCCAATCCAGCCGCAGCGCCGGAGCGACCCGTGGTTTCTTTTTCACGCTGTGCCACGCCAGCCACGCCGCGCCCAGCGCCGTTCCTTCGTTTCCGGCGGCGGGTTGGACGAAGACTTCCTCGAAGCCGGCCTGTTTTTCGACGGCGGACACGATGAGTGGATTGAGAAACAGGCCGCCGGCGAGGCACAGATTTTTCGTGCCGGTTTCCTGGCGCAAGCGGCCGAGAATCTCCAGCACCACCGTGGTGCAAGCGCTCTGAACGCTGGCGGCAAGATTGGCGCGCACGCGCTCTTCGATCGGACCTTCGGCCGGCCGCGGCGACTGCAAGCGCCGGTAAAACTCGTCGGAGAAAGCGAGCTGGCCCAAATAGCCCCGGCGGAAGAATTTCGGGTTCAAGTGCGGCCAGGTATCTTTTTTGGAGCGGAACATCTCGAGGAACAAATCACGAAACACCGGCTCGCCGGTGAGAGCCAGCCACTGCGTTTTATGCTCGTCGGCGCGCGGAGTGAACCCGAGCAATTCGGTAACTTGAGTGTAGACCCACGGCAGCGAGTGGGGAAAGCGCAGCGAGTGCAGCTCGCGAATTTCGCGGCCATCGCCGAGCGCCGCCAAACCGCAGCGGCCATCGCCCACCTCATCGAGCGAAAGGATCAGCGCGCGATCGAACGGCGAAGCGTAAAAGGTGCTGGCGGCGTGGCAGGAAGCGTGGTCGAACTGCAGAAGGCCTCGGTGCGGAGCGCCTTCCAGAAGATTGAGGATGCGCAGATTATTGAGTTCGCGGGCCAGCTCACCCAACGCTTTGCTTTGATAGTAGCCGCTGGAAACGGGCGAGCGCAGCATCATGCGCGTGCGAAACAGAGCCTGACGCGCCCAAGTGCGGACCGGGCGGCTGCCCACCGCAACGTTGGTAACGTCCTGCCATCCGATCCCGGCTTTGGCCAGGCAGTAGGATATCGCCTCGCGCGGAATTCCCTGGCAATGGCGCTGCCGCAGGAGCTTTCCTTCTTCGAACGCGGCGACGATTCCGTTTTCGCCGAGAAGCGCGGCGGCAGGATCGTGCGCCAGCGACGAAATGCCCAGGATGTACATATTTATAAGACGGCTCGAGGGAGTTTACTGCAGAAAGCGTCGATTGCAGCAGCGGGGCATAACCCGCGGCTCGCCGAGCGGCGCCCGAAAAACACGACTAGCGGCTGACGTCCTGCCGCGCGGCTCGTCCCCGCGTCAGCAGTCCCCGCAGGCCCATCAGCACCAGGCGCGGCTGGCTTTTGCAAATATGCCACAGCACGCTCATGGCGTCGTCGCGCGAATACTGCCCCAGGGAACGCCGGGCCGAATCATTCAGCAGATCCACCAGCCGGCTGTAGTCCGCTTGCTGAAAATGGTGTAGAGATTTCCGCAGCAGCAGATGGGTATTTAACTCACGCCGGAGCGACCGCAATTCCGGGCTCTGCTTTTTGGTGAGGATGGATTTCGCCACACCTAGCGCGCCGCGGAACCCGGTGACGATTCCGCCGACGGTGGTGACCTTCACTTGGCCGGCCGCATCTCCTACGAGGTAAATCTCTCCGGCGCCAAATTTGCGGCGAACCGGAGTCCAACGCCGATACACAGGTATGCGGGCGCCCTGAAATCCAACCGGCTCGAAATTCCGCTTGTGCATGAAATTTTCAAGGTGTTGGCGCGTTTCGGCGCCGGAGACGCCGATCAGCCCGAGCGCGCCGTGAGTCTTCGATTCGGGAATCAGCCAATAAAAATAAGGAGTATCTTGCGGTACGAACCACACCCGCACGGTGTCTGGAGACATGTCCTTGGGCAGCGGGACGATGGCTTGAATCAGCGGAACCGTTTCCTGCGGCGGCCAGCCAGCGGAATGCGCCACCCGGCTGGTGCTGCCGTCTCCGCCAACCACAGTATCGGCGGCGACGTCCTCGCGGGTTCCGTCGGCGACGCGGGTAAACTCCATGGACATCCCGCCGGGACCGGGCCGTAAGCCCTGAAACTTTCTTCCGAAATTGATTTGCGCGCCGGCGCTCCGGGCCATGGCGGCCAGGCTCTTTACCAAAGTGGCGCGCTCGATAATCAGGTCAGGCTGGTTCAACTCGACGCTGGCGGCGCGGCCGTCGGTAAATAGTTCAAAGCGCCGAATCTCGTTGACGATGGATGCTTCCGCGGCCTCGCCAAGCAACTCGCGCATGCGGTGGGTGACGATCAGCGCGCGCGATGCCGGATCGAGAGTCTGCGATCCTTCATACACCTGTACCGACACTCCGTCGCGCGCCAGCAGCGCCGCGGTGTAGAGTCCGGCGGCGGATCCTCCAACGATGGCGACGGGATGCCTTTGCGATAAGGGCCGAGATTGAGGTTGCAGTTTGTGCTCAGGCACTTCCAACGAGCTCACCACCTGGAGGGGCGACAAAGCCACTCGGTCTGATGCGAAAAAATCATGTTGAGAGGAAGGATCGCTAATTGTTGGAGCAAGATACGAGTATTCTTCAAAGCGCTCGACCCATCTCCATAGTATTCCCCAAGCTGGCTACACAACCCCCGGCAAGTATAACTTAGGCGCTCGAATCCTCCAATCGTTGCAGAAGATCAGGAAAAGTACACCACGCTGCGGGCCGTTAGGCGTACTCGTATTCGAGCGTCTCTGAATCGATCTTGAGCTGAGACCGGCGTGGCGAGTGGCGACCGGTGAGCTCTCCGTACTTTTCCATGAATTGTTCGATCTGCTTCCTGAGGTCTGCGCTCTTGGCCATGGCCAAGAATCGAATCAAGCGATCGCTGTGCTTGCCGATTTCCTGCTGATCGTTTTCCCACTTCGAGAGTGTGGTTCGATCGATGTCCACGAGGTTGGAGAATTCATCCCCATTCATGCCCAGAAACTTCCGGAGGAATCTAACTTCTGCTCCCTTCAACCTGCAGGGATGTGCGGCGACCGCAAACGCGATTACGTGCATTAGACCATTGACGTCAGGAATGATCGGTTCTGCCGTCCCGCACTCCTTGCAATTAATCAGCTCGATATTCTTAAGAAGGACTGGCAAACCCACCTCATCGAAACGGTAGTTGCCGGTGACCACCTTCACCTCGTTCCCACAGCTATCGCACGTTTCTCTTTTCATATTGGCCCTTCCTACGAGATTCGACCGAAAAGACGGTTATTAAGAACGTCTTGTGAATCTCTTTAAAGCAAAAAATCACTGCCAGCCATATGCCATCTGGGCTGTGGCCTTCGATCCGGTACTTCCATTCACCGGTCTTGATATCGGGTTCGGGAGGCGCGTAATGCGCCCATGACGGAGAATCTGCCACGCATCTGGAAAAGTTGCTTTTTCGTCTTCCAGAGCCTTCTTGAAATGATGTCCCCAGGTGATGCTGCCCCCTTCTTCCATGCAGCGATGCAGTAGTTTTAGTGCATCGCCGAGTTTGAGCGCGCCTACGCTCATTTGTTGGTATTATACCAACTAGTGGTAATTTGTCAATTTGGGAGGCGACCAGCTTTGGTGCTGGTCCTTGGATTGTGGACGGACAGAACTCGCACCCCCTAAGGCGAGGGGGTCAGCGCTTCAATCCAGCGCGCCGAGGGCGCTGGGCTGGCCGTTGTTGATGTCTCGGCTTTGTTCGAGGACCACGACTACGTTGTGGTAGAGGTCGCGCGGGTCATCGATGCGGGTGTAAGACACCTGCATGCCGCCTGCGACAGACAGCGCTCGGTCTCGGCCGAGGCGGCTTCCCAAGGGCCCGGTCCCAGAGACTTCTCCCGCGGCACCCGAGCAAACGCCTCGATAACCGCGGGCGAATGGATGTTACCGGTGAAGCGAATTTCTTCGGAGTAAAAGCGGCGGCAATCGTCGACGGTCACAATAGTGCGAGTATCCCACCACGATCGCTGCGGAACAACCACGCCGGTGTTGAGGAGGTCAGCCGCCGCGGGCGCTGCGCCGCCGTGCCGGATCTTTCCAAGGCCTCAGTACGTTGTAACGCGGCGTTGCAGTGGCGGTTTCCTTGTTGGACGCGAGCAGTCTGCGCCGCACCAGCCAGCTTGCCGCCGATTGCGCGGAACTCTTGGAAACCCCAATACACTCGGAGAGTTCCTGATAGCTGATCTGAACCGCCCCGTTTCTCCGTTGCTGCTCCGCGGCGAGCCACAGGTAAACGAGAAAGCTCACCGGGCGGTGGTCATGGCCCACCAGGTCGCGCATCAGGACGTCGGTTACGTAAGGGTCCAGGGAAGGCATCGCTATACCGATGGTTAATATAGCATTTGTTAGCTGATTGCAAATCGAAAACGCCGCAAGTTATCCTCGGGCTCGGCAAAAGGAGGCCAGAACAGAATGATTCGAGGACTCAAGTTCATCAGCATTCCGGTTCGTGACCAGGATGCTTCGCTGAAGTTTTTTACCGAGAAGCTGGGATTCAAGGTGGCCACCGACCAGTTCTTTAGCGAAAAACAACGATGGATCGAGCTGCTGATTCCCGGTGCGGAAACCGGACTGGTGCTGTT
>Ga0182018_10005481_pt1 | contig 10199 bp, 6 predicted proteins | sample 812P2MmetaG_FD_120490 | JGI IMG/M metagenome (GOLD analysis project Ga0182018, IMG submission 120490) | Permafrost microbial communities from Stordalen Mire, Sweden - 812P2M metaG | ecosystem: Environmental > Terrestrial > Soil > Wetlands > Permafrost | place: Sweden: Stordalen | collected... | reverse complement strand
TTCGGCTACTGTTTGTCGTCGATCCCATCTGTCCGACCTGCCTGCGTGGGCTGGCTGACATGAACCGCGATCTCCTCGAGGGTACTGTCGATCCGCGACTGCAAACATTTGTGGTTCATGAACCCGTGCTGGGCACGGCGCGAGCGGCTCCGTGGTCGGGGATGGCGGAAGGAAAGGATGTCGCGAAAGCGGCGCAGCTGCTGCACAACCCGCACGTTAAGGACTACTGGAATCCCTCCGGTGCATTCGGGCGGCTGCTTTCCCTAGCCGTCGAACTCAAGAATAACGATAGCCCGGTGTATGCCTGGGACGTCTGGTTGATTTACGGTCCGGAGGCCAAATGGGAATGCACGGATCCGCCGCGTCCTCGACTTCTCATGCATCAGCTGGGCGCGCTTCGTGGCAACACGAAGTTCCCACATCTGGACAGTCACGTATTTGCGCAGGAAGTACGGACGTTGCTGGCGCAGTTGCCCCCGCCAACTGCGACGCGGACCCAGGCGCACTTACCTCAATGATCACAATCTCGCAGCTGACCTGTCCGAATTGCGGGCATGTCTCGCGCGAGACCATGCCAACCGATGCATGCATCTACTTCCACGACTGCGCAGGCTGCAGCTCGGTGCTCAAGCCAAAGGCGGGGGACTGTTGCGTGTTCTGTTCCTACGGGTCTGTCCCCTGTCCTCCGGTACAAGCCAATCCATCGTGCTGCGGCACGCAGAGTAGCCGATGAGCCGTGCAGTGGGCGACACGACAGGCGCTGCGGACTGGGCGCGCGGTGCGCGCGGCTGCCTCACCTGGGGCGTACCCGTTGCGATTTTGGTCATCACTCCAATGATTGGCACACGCTATCTCGTCATCGTATGGCCGAGTCTTCTGACGTTCATGGGTGCGGCCTGCCTCCTGAACGCCCGTCGCTGTGGTCGCACCCACTGTTACCTGACCGGACCGTTCTTCTTGCTCCTCGCAGGCGTTGCGCTTCTATATGGCATCGGCGTGCTGCCGCTGGGCGCGAACGGATGGTCGAAGCTATCCGAGGCTCTCGTGATCGGCGGCGTGGCGCTCTGCTGCGTGCCCGAATGGGTCCTCGGGCGCTACCGATCCTCGTCAAACCCTTCCTGACAGCCTAAGCGGCGACGGCGGATCGCAGGCTGCTGCAGCGATGCGCTTTTGGCGCATGGGATGTTCGGCCCGCCCGCCGAGGCTCGAGCGGCGATCCACCACTGTGCACTGGGCGCCACAGCGGCACAGCGGAACCGTGGCACACCCGCCATGTCTGACTGATGCCGCAGCTGACGGAGAAGGGGCCATGAAGAGAATCGTTCCCGCCCTAACGGCGCTCTCATTGGTGGTTATCTCGCCACAACTCTGCCGGGCCGCCGACCCGCCGCAGCAGGATGTTGTACGAGAACGCAGTGCCGACGTGATGCCGTTCCAGATGGAGGCAACGACGCACATCTTTACGAAAACTCCAACCGGTGGGGTACAGCGCGTCGTTGCGAAGGACGCGAAAGATGAGGAGCAGATTGAGCTGGTCCGAGCCCACCTCAAAGAAATTGCTCACACCTTCAGTCGCGGAGACTTTTCGGCACCCGCTCACGTCCACGGCGCGGCAATGCCCGGACTCGCGACTTTACAATCCGCCGGCGCAGGGGCCCTAAAGATCCGCTATAACGACGTGAAAGCCGGCGCCGAGATTCGCTACTCGTCAGAAAACCCGAAGATCGTCAGTGCCCTGCATGGATGGTTCGACGCGCAGCTGACGGATCACGGCCCAGACGCGATGCAAGGGCATGATCACTCGATGATGTACCACGATCAGTAGGGATCGCCGTTGACCCCGCTCGAACGGCAACTCGATGACACCAGCTCGCGCACGGCGCGCGCTATTGACGTCGTTTGGGTCTGTGATCTGAGGCGCACCGTGTGATCGCCCTGGCGCACAAGGGGCGGTCATCCTATAGTATGTTAGGGTAGGTTACTGGAATTGGCACTGCGGAGTTGGCATTCTTGATTCGTCACTGGGCATCACTGTTGACGATATGGGCGAGTCTTCTGGGGGTCGCTGCCCCAACGCTCGCGTGCACATTTAGTGCTCAATCTGCGTGCTGCCCAGCCCCGTGCCAGGGCGGCGACTCCGGGGGCTCATTTTTTCATGGCGCTGTAACCTGTTGCACTGTCGCGCCTCTTTCGGCACGCGCCTCCTCAATGGAGGCGAGTCGAGTACGCCTCGACAATCATCGCGTCTCAGGCTCGCCCGAGCCCATCGGCGTTGCCGTTTGGCCGCTTCTTACCTACGCGTTCGAGCCAGCTGGCGGGAGTATCCCGCAGGTTTTCTTTTTATATCGCGATAGTGCTTCGCTGACTTACCTGCGCACCGGTCGGTTGCGCCTTTAGATTTCTTCCTCGACAGACCGCGCTGGTGAAACGCCAGCCGTCTGCTTTCCATCGATCATTTGTCGTCGTGCTGCGCGTGAACACGTCCATGTCGCGCCTCGACAGATCGTTGATGCAAGAGTGTTCACACCTTCGCCTCGAGGAATCCCTATGGATCGGTTCAAGAACCTGCTGATGGCCCCGCGGGCCGTTACAGGACCCAAGTTGTGGTATCGATTGATCTGGATCGCGTTCGTTTGGCCCTGGGTCGCAGTAGCCGACGAGCGAACGCTTTCGCTCGAGGAAGCAGTCGATCAGGCATTGCAGGAGACTCCGCAAGTGACTGCGTCGGTCGCGACGCTCGAAGCGATGCAGGCAGTCGCGCCGAGCGCGGGTCACCTCCCAGATCCCGAGCTGGTTACGGGGGTGGATAACCTGCCGGTTACCACCGGCGATCGTTATTCGTTGACGCGCGACTTCATGACGATGCGCAAGATCGGCGTGACGCAAAGTTTCCCCAGCGGCGAAAAGCGACGGTTGCAGGGCGAGCGTGCCCAGCGAGAAATTGCCGTAGCCCAGGGGGAGGTACGCAATACGCGGTTCGAGACCTCCCGTGCAGTCGCGGAGGCGTGGATCGCCAGTGCGGTGGCGGAAGAATCGCTCGTTCGGTTGCGCACCCTCAAACCGGACGCGCAACTCGAAGCCGTTGCGGGGCGTGCGGCTCTGGCAAGTGGCCGAGCGTCCGCCGCCGAGGCGCTGGCGGCCCAGTCACTGGTGCCGGAATTGGACGAGCGGATCTTGGCGCTCGAGCAAGAGACGGAGATGCGCCGCGCCGAGCTCGGGCGCTGGGTCAGCGCTGATGCGGAGCGGCCTCTTGCGGCCATGCCAACGGATCGTGATCTGGGTCATTCGCCGGAGTCGCTCCTTGCGGCCGTGCCGCAGCACGCGCCGTTGGCCCCCGTACTGGCAAAGATCGCCGCGGCGCAGACTGATTTGGAACTTGCGCGCGCGCAGACGCGTCCCGACTGGAGTGCGGAGTTCGATTACGAGCAGCGCGGACCGGATTTTTCCAATATGGTCTCGCTCGAATTTCATATCGCCCTGCCGCTGTTCCCAAAGAACAGACAAAATCCCGTGATTGCGGAGAAGCTCGCCCTGGTGCGCGCGGAGGAGGCCGAGCGGGATGCGGAAGTTCGCATGCATACGGCAGAAATACGGGCGCAGCTGGCACAGTGGCGGCAGGGTCAAGAGCGACTCAAGAATTACGCAACCGAGCTTCTTCCTCTAGCGCGCGATCGATCCCGCGCGGCGATCGCTTCCTACGGTGCGGGGAGTGGTGATCTGCGCGTTGCCATCGACGCTCTCACTCAAGAGGTCAACACACAGCTTGAATATGTGCAGCTTGAAGGCTCGGTCGCAAGCGCCTGGGCGGCTCTGCACTTCCTCCACGACTCGGGGACATCGCAATGAGCACCAAACGATTCAGCAAGATCAAATGGCTTGCAGCTGCATTGGCCCTAATCACTCTGGGCGCCGGCGGGGGCCTCTGGTGGGCCCAGCGGATGATGCTGATCCGGACGGCCGCCGATTCACCGACCTCCCTGGACGATAGGAGGAATCCGCCCGCCCCTGCGCACAGCGGCAAGCCCTTGTACTGGTACGACCCCATGGTACCGGGCCAGCATTTCGATAAGCCGGGCAAGTCTCCCATGGGCATGGAGATGGTTCCGAAATATTCGGACGCGGGAAGCGAAAGCGTTGGTGTCCGTGTGAGCTCAGGCGTCGTCCAAAACCTGGGTATCCGTCTCGGCAAGGTTGGGAAGGCGAGCCTCAAATCAGGCTTGCATACCGTCGGCAGCGTCGCCTTCGACGATCGATTGGTCGAGGTCGTTCAGGCGCGCGTCGAGGGTTATGTGACTCATCTCAATGTGAAAGCGCCGCTCGAGCGCGTGCGTCGTGGGCAATCGCTCGCCGCGATCCTCGCACCGCAGTGGCTCGCCGCCCAACAGGAGTACCTCGCGCTGGTGGATGCGCACTCGCAGAGCGCAGGGATGATTCGAGATGCAGCCCGGCAGCGCTTAGTCGTGCTCGGTATTCCCGCCGCGGCCATCCGCGCGGTCGAGACGAAGCACGAAACCGTCGGCACCACGACGCTCGTCGCGCCGATTGACGGTGTGGTGACCGAGCTTGGCGTGCGCGACGGCGCCGCATTCATGGCCGGCGCGAATTTGTTTCGCATTAACGGACTGGCAACCGTCTGGGTCAACGCACAAATCCCCGAAAGCCGGGTCTCGATGGTTTCTCTGGACTCGACTGTGGAGGCGCATGCCACCGCGTGGCCTGGCACGACATTCAAGGGCCGCGTCATTGCCTTTCTGCCGCAGGTCGATCCGCAGACGCGCACGCTCGATGTACGCGTCGCGCTCGACAATCCCGACTCCCGGCTTTCGCCCGGCATGTGGGTCGAGCTTGACTTCACGGGACCGGCGAGCGAGCCGCAACTCGTTGTGCCGAGTGAGGCGGTGATCGTGACCGGCGAACGCAGCGTGGTGATCATCGCGAGCGACAAGGGATCGTTCGATGTGGTCAGCGTTTCCACCGGCGTAGAGCAGGACGGTCGCACTCCGATTCTGTCGGGTCTGAAGCAAGGCCAGTTGATCGTCCTCTCGGGACAGTTTTTGATCGATTCCGAGGCGAGTCTCACCTCCACGGTGAATCGGCTCACGACTTCCACCGCTTCCATGACCCCGCCGGAGGGCGGCCAATGATTGCGCGGCTCATCCGCTGGTCCATCCAGAATCGCTTTCTGGTGCTTCTGACGACGGCCATGCTCGCCGCTTGGGGCGTGTGGGCGATGCTGCAAATTCCGCTAGACGCAATTCCCGATCTGTCCGATGTGCAGGTCATCATCCGAACGACGTACCCGGGACAAGCGCCGCAGATCGTCGAGAATCAGGTGACCTATCCGCTCGCAACCACCATGCTCTCGGTGCCTGGCGCGAAAACCGTGCGCGGCTATTCCATGTTCGGGGATTCGTACGTCTATGTTCTGTTCGCCGATGGCACGGATCTCTATTGGGCGCGCTCACGGGTGCTCGAGTATCTGAACCAGGTGCAGTCTCGGCTACCCGCCGACGCCAAGCCATCGCTCGGCCCGGATGCGACTGGCGTCGGCTGGGTCTATGAGTATGCACTCATCGACAAGAGCGGCACGCGCGATTTGTCACAGCTGCGCGCCCTGCAGGACTGGTTCTTGAAATATGAGCTCAAGACAGTCACTAACGTCGCCGAAGTCGCCTCTCTCGGCGGCATGGTGCGTCAGTACCAGATTGTGCTCGACCCCGATCGGCTGCGCGCGTTCAACATCACACAGCAGAAGGTGATCGATGCCGTGCAAAAGGCCAATCAGGAGACGGGCGGCTCGGTTCTGGAGCTCGCCGAGGCCGAGTACATGGTGCGCGCGTCCGGCTACCTAAAGACTTTGGATGATTTCCGCAATATCCCGCTGACGGCGACCGATGCGGGCGTTGCGGTGCGCCTGGGCGACGTTGCTCACGTGCAAGTTGGTCCTGAGTTGCGTCGCGGCGTCGCCGAGCTCAACGGAGAAGGGGAAGTGGCCGGCGGTGTCATCATCATGCGCTCAGGAAAGAACGCGCTTGAGACCATCAAGGCAACGAAAGCAAAGCTGGCGGCGCTCAAAACGAGCCTGCCGCCTGGCGTTGAGATTGTTCCCACCTATGACCGCTCCGGCCTTATCAACCGGGCTATTAATAACTTGCGCGACAAGCTGATCGAAGAGTTCATCGTCGTGGCGCTGGTGTGCGCGGTGTTTCTGTTTCATCTGCGCTCCTCCATCGTGGCAATCGCCTCCTTGCCGATCGGTGTGTTGATGGCGTTCATTGTGATGAGGTATCAGGGCGTGAACGCCAACATCATGTCGCTCGGTGGCATCGCGATTGCGATCGGTGCGATGGTCGATGCGGCGGTCGTGATGATCGAGAACGCGCATAAGCATATCGAGGCCTGGCGCCACGCACATCCTGACATGCAGCTCAAGGGCGAGGAACATTGGCGCGTGATCGGCGAAGCGGCAGCCCAAGTAGGGCCGGCGTTGTTCTTCTCTCTCCTCATCATCACGATGTCGTTTGTTCCTGTCTTTACCCTCGAAGCCCAGGAGGGGCGGATGTTCGCCCCGCTCGCATTTACCAAATCGTACGCGATGGCCGCTGCTGCGGGGCTTGCGTTGACGCTGATTCCGGTGTTGATGGGCTACTTGATCCGCGGCCGGATTCCGGACGAGCGCAGCAACCCGATCAACCGCGGGCTCATTGCGCTGTATCAGCCCCTCCTAGCCCGCGTGCTCGCGTTTCCCAAGACCGTGTTGGCAGTGGCGGTTTTAATCCTGCTCGCGACGGTGTATCCGGCGTCGCACATCGGTGGGGAATTCCTGCCGCCGTTGGATGAGGGCGATTTGCTCTACATGCCTTCCGCCCTGCCCGGCATCTCCGCCGGTAAGGTCTCCGAGCTGCTGCAGCAAACCGACCGACTCATCAAGGCCGTACCGGAGGTGGCGAGCGTTTTTGGTAAAGCCGGCCGCGCCGAGACAGCGACCGATCCGGCACCGCTTGAGATGTTCGAGACTACCATCCAGTTCAAGCCGCCGGATCAATGGCGTCCCGGCATGACGCCCGACAGGCTAGTTCAGGAGTTGGACCAGATCGTCAAAGTGCCCGGCCTGACCAATGTCTGGGTGCCACCGATTCGCAATCGCATCGATATGCTGGCGACCGGGATCAAGACCCCCGTGGGCGTCAAGGTGGCGGGAACGAGCTTGCAGGTGATTGACCGGATCGCCGCAGAGGTTGAGCGCGCGGTCAAGCACGTGCCGGGGGTGACGTCCGCTTTCGCCGAACGCCTCACTGGCGGTCGCTACATCGATATCAACATCAATCGCGGACGTGCCGACCGCTACGGGCTCAATATTGCGGACGTGCAAAGCTTTGTCTCCTCGGCGATTGGTGGCGACAATGTCGGGCAAACGATCGAGGGGTTGGAGCGCTTCCCGATCAGCGTGCGCTACCCGCGCGAACTTCGTGATTCGGTTGAGAAGCTCCGCGAGCTGCCAATACTCACCGAGCGCGGCGCACAAATACGTTTGGGCGATGTCGCGGATTTAAGCATCAGCGATGGTCCGCCGATGCTAAAGAGCGAGAACGCGCGCCTCTCCAGCTGGGTCTACATCGACCTCCATGGACGTGCCCTAAGCTCGGCGGTGCGCGATATGCAACAGGCGGTGGCCCGCGAGGTCCGACTGCCGGCCGGCTATTCGCTCACATGGTCAGGCCAGTTTGAGTTCCTGGAGCGCGCGACGGCAAGACTCAAGATCGTCGTGCCGGCGACGCTTGTGATCATCTTCGTATTGCTTTATCTGACATTTCGACGCTTCAGCGAGGCTGCGTTGATTATGGCAACCCTGCCGTTCGCGCTCATTGGCGGCTTTTGGCTGATGTTCCTCCTGGGCTACAACATGTCGATTGCCTCGGCGGTGGGCTTCATTGCGCTGGGCGGCGTCGCGGCCGAAATTGGTGTCGTAATGGTCATCTATCTGGATCAGGCCGTCGCTGCTCGGGCAGCGCACGGTCGGCTCACCGATCAACAGGATCTCATTCAGGCGATCATCGAGGGTGCAGCCCTGCGGGTGCGCCCGATTGCCATGACGGTTGCGGTAATCATCGCAGGTCTACTCCCCATCATGTGGGGCAGCGGCACGGGATCGGAGATCATGCGGCGCATCGCTTCACCGATGGTCGGCGGCATGATTACGGCGCCATTGCTCTCGATGCTGGTGATTCCTGCGGCATACTTGGTCTTCGGCATAAAGCGGCACGCAGTCGGCATTGCGGCTGAACGATCGCCCACGCCAGCCTCACTGACGTGAACACCCTCGTGGTTCGCTTGGACAGAACTTCGAACGCGGCATCTGTAACAACTGCCGATGCAGCAAATCCAAGGAATCGTGGCCATCGTGCTGTTCGCCGTGACCTCAGGTCCGGTGCGGGGCTTACTATAATTCCGGTGGGTTCGTCACCTGGCGTAGGACTAACGCATGTCAACAGTATGCCGTAATGGCAGTGGCAGCATTCTGCCAGATCCGGGTTTCGCACGAACTCGAAGCCGGCCGCTGCGGCCCAAGCTCTACACTGTTCGGGACGCGGACGCATGCGCATCGAAGGTCCACAAGGCGTCGAGAGATCATACTTCCAATAAACAATCGCGAGAGAGTGGAGTTTGATTTTGTCGCGGACAACCCGGGACGGACGCTCTTTCATTGTCGTCAACAGCAGCACATGGATTTCGGTTCCATGGCGCTCATCAACTACGCTTGACGATGCCGGGAGATCGGCCAAGTGTCAGGAAAAGGAAAATCGATGAAGCCAGCCGCAAAATGACCGCACCAATGCGCAGCCACGCCGGCTCGCCGGTTGAGGTCCTTAGGATCTTCGCCAAGCTCGGCGTCACCTCCTTTGGCGGACCCATAGCTCATATTGGCTATTTCCGACACGAATTCGTCGTGCGGCGCCGCTGGCTCGACGAGCCTGCGTATGCTGATCTGGTGGGGCTGTGCCAATTTCTTCCCGGCCCTGCCAGTAGCCAAGTCGGTTTCTCCCTGGGTCTCATGCGTGCGGGGTATATCGGCGGGCTCGCGGCCTGGACGGCCTTCACGCTACCCTCGGCGATCCTTCTTGTACTGTTTGCCTATCTCGGGCGCTCGCTGCAGGGCCCGGTCGGCCTTGGTCTGTTGCATGGCCTCAAACTCGTTGCTGTCGCCATCGTCGCCCAGGCCGTTTGGAGTATGGCGCGCACTTTATGTCCCGATCGGAACCGAGCTTCCATCGCAGTGGTGGCGGCGCTGATCATCCTATTTACCACCTCTTCTGCCGCGCAGATCGCTGTAATAGCCCTAGGCGGCATTGCCGGACTCTGGCTATGTCGAGCGGCTCCGATAGCTGCGGCAGCGCACATGACTGTTCCCGTCTCGCGCTCAGTCGGTATCGCGGCACTCGCGGCATTCTTTCTGCTTCTCGGCGGCCTACCCGTTCTACAGCGCATTTCCGACTCCCAAGGTGTGGCGCTGTTCGCCGCGTTTTACCGATCCGGTGCGCTGGTGTTCGGCGGCGGACACGTGGTATTGCCCTTGCTGCACCAGGCTGTCGTCGCACCGGGTTGGGTGAGTGACAATGTCTTTCTCGCGGGCTACGGCGCAGCACAGGCGGTACCAGGGCCCCTGTTCACTTTTTCAGCTTACTTAGGGACGGTAGTTGCCGTATCGCCGCATGGTGTGAGCGGCGCGATTGTCGGTCTTATCGCTATATTCCTGCCCGGTTTACTCGCACTCATGGGCACACTGCCATTCTGGCAAGCGTTTCGGCATCGCGTAGGCGCACAGGCGGTTATGCGCGGTGTCAACGCTTCTGTTGTTGGTCTGCTAGGCGCCGCGCTCTACAACCCGGTCTGGACGAGCGCAGTCAATACGATTGAGGATGTCGCGCTCGCGGTCGTCGGATTTCTCTCGCTGACCGTTTGGAAATTGCCGCCTTGGGTCGTTGTAGTGTTTCTGGCGGGCGCCGGCGCGCTGGCCCTCTCGAATTGATCGAACTTTAGACTTTTCATTCGGCCTAAATAGTAAGGGAAACCATGGGGCAACTTTCGTTTCCTGGAGCGGATGACCGTCGCCCTCCCTCTGATAACGAAACGGCCGCAAGGAGCGTCTAGGACCCACTCTGATGGCGTACGAAAAGCGCTGGGGGACAGCGGAGTCGGGG
>Ga0182018_10005480_pt1 | contig 10200 bp, 12 predicted proteins | sample 812P2MmetaG_FD_120490 | JGI IMG/M metagenome (GOLD analysis project Ga0182018, IMG submission 120490) | Permafrost microbial communities from Stordalen Mire, Sweden - 812P2M metaG | ecosystem: Environmental > Terrestrial > Soil > Wetlands > Permafrost | place: Sweden: Stordalen | collected... | reverse complement strand
GTCGATACCCTCTCGGGTGCCGGCCCGTTCACCGTGTTCGCGCCGACCAACGAAGCCTTCGCCAAGTTGCCGGCGGGCACGGTCGACAACCTGCTGAAGCCTGAAAATAAGGCCACGTTGACGAAAGTGCTTACCTATCACGTCGTCCCGGGCCGCATGACCGCTGGTAATCTGATGAAAGCGGTCAAGGACGGTGAGGGCGAAGCCAAGCTGAAGACCGCCTCCGGCGACTGGCTGATCGTCAAACAAGCCGGCCCCGGCAAACTCACCGTCACCGATGCCAAGGGTGACGTCGCCATGGTCACGATCGCCGACGTTCTGCAGTCGAACGGCGTGATCCACGTCATCGACACCGTGCTGCTGCCGTAAAGGCGCCGTACCGCGCACATGGCACGGCCAACCGTTACCCTCTCCCCGCCTGCGGGGAGAGGGATTTCACTGGTGCGGGGCGGTTCACGCCTGCGTGTTGTGGCTTTGACGCGGCCGTGACACGAATGTGAGGCCCTTTACGCCGGCAATTTGTTATAGCTCGCCCGCTCGGATGGATGTCATGACAATCGAGGCTGCAGCTAATTCATCGACGCTGCCCGGCACCGCGACCGGGCCGGTCATCCACCCGCGCTGGGTGCGCGTGACTCACTGGATCAACGCGCTTGCGATGCTGCTGATGATCGGTTCGGGCTGGCAGATCTACGACGCCTCGCCGCTATTCGGATTTCAATTTCCCACTCAGATTGCTCTCGGCAATTGGCTCGCCGGCGCATTGCTGTGGCACTTCGCGGCCATGTGGCTCCTGGTGATCAACGGCCTTGTCTATATCACGCTTGGCATTCTGACCGGACGCTTTCGCCGCAAGCTCTTCCCGATCCGTCCCCGCGAAGTTCTTCACGATCTCCTTGCCGCGTTGCGGGGCAAACTCTCTCATGACGACCTTTCGATGTACAACGCCGTGCAGAAGCTGCTCTACCTCGGCATCCTGCTCACAGGGGTCGTTATCGTGCTCTCGGGCCTGTCGATCTGGAAGCCGGTGCAGTTTCAAGCCTTGACGAGTTTCTTTGGCGGCTACAACACGGCGCGTTACGTGCACTTCGGCGCGATGACAGCCATTGTGGCGTTCTTGGTCGTGCATGTGATGCTCGCCGTGCTGGTGCCGAAAAGCCTCCGCGCGATGATCGTCGGCCGTTGACAGTCGAGGAGAAATTTCCGTGCCCCGCCAGCGCAAACCGGTCCCCGGCGTCGATCCGAAGCTCCTGATCAAGGACGCGGCCAAGCTTTTGCCCGAGCCGTCGCGGCGGCTGTTCCTGCGGGGGGCCGCGAGCCTCGGCGCGCTCGCCGTTCTTAGCGGCTGCGATATTATCGACGGCGACACCTCCGAAAATGCGTTGCGTGTCATCTCGACTTTTAACGACCGCGTTCAAGCGTTGCTGTTCAATCCGAATACGCTTGCACCTGAATATCCGGAAAGCATGATCACGCGGCCGTTCCCGTTCAACGCCTATTACAGCGAGGACGAGGCGCCCGACGTCGACGCCGACAAATATCAGCTCGAAATCGGCGGCCTTGTCGGCAACAAGAAGCCGTGGACGCTCCCGGAACTTTACAAATTGCCGGAAGTCTCGCAGATCACGCGGCATGTCTGCGTCGAGGGCTGGAGCGCGATCGGCTCCTGGCAAGGCGTGAAGCTGTCCGATTTCCTCAAGCTGATCGGCGCCGACTTAAGCGCCAAATATGTCTGGTTCCAATGCGCCGAAGGCTACTCGAATACGATCGACATGCCGACCGCGCTGCACGCACAGACGCAGCTGACGCTTAAATTCGATCACCAAATCCTGCCGCGGGCCTATGGTTTTCCGATCAAGATCCGCATTCCCACCAAGCTCGGCTTCAAAAACCCGAAATACGTGACCGCGATGTGGGTGCAGAACAACGATGCCGGCGGCTATTGGGAGAACCAGGGTTACAACTGGTTCAGCGGCCTCTGACGGATTCCGCGCGCTTCACTTTCCGTAGCCGTGTTCTTGCAGAATCTTAGTGAAGCTTTCGGCCGTCTGGCGCTGCAGCTCTTGCAGGCGCGGCACGAGATCGGTGGTCAGGTCGCCCATCACCTGAGGCATTTCGCTGAGCGCCTTGGCGCCGGTCGGGGTGCGGTAAAACGTCGCCAATTCGCGCAGTTCGGCGACGGTAAAATGCCGCGCGTAAATCGGCGGCGCCTCTTTCATGGCATCGGCCAGGAAGGCGATCTGACTGCGTTCAAACTCTTTGTGCAGCTCTCCTATCGTCGCATCGTCGATGTTGTTCGCGCGCGCTTGCTGTTCAACCGCGGGCCAGAACGCGGCGGTGATGCGCCCCGTCAGCTGCTTCATCATGTCCGGCGACAGGACAGCGAGGAGCTCATGGGCGGCCTGCAAGGCCTCCGGTGAAGGGGCGTCGTCGGCGCGCGCGTATCCAGCGCCGGCGACGAGCATGAGGAGGAGCAGGATGCGCAGGCTTCGCATGGCTGGGGCCTTTCTTGCGTCGACTTCAGTCTAGCACTTTGCCGGCTGGATGGGTGCGGCTTGCCAAGCCGGGCGCCGCGCTTTAGCAATCCTCGCGCTGTTGGTCTTCGAGGCGTCATTCATGCCCACTCACAAACTCTTTCTTCTTGCCGGCGACGGCATTGGCCCGGAAGTCATGGCCGAGGTGAAGCGGCTTCTTGGCTTTTACGCCAAGACGGGCATCGCCACTTTCGCAATCGAGGAAGGGCTCGTCGGCGGTGGCTGCTACGACACCCATAAGGTCGCCATTACCGAGGAAACAATGGCGAAGGCCCATGCGGCCGACGCCGTCATCTTCGGCGCCGTCGGCGGGCCGAAGTGGGACAATGTCGGCTATGACGTGCGACCCGAGGCAGGGCTCCTGCGGCTGCGCAAGGAGCTTGGATTATTCGCCAACATCCGGCCGGCGATCTGCTATCCGGCGCTGGCGGAATCCTCCAGCCTCAAACAAGAGGTAGTTGAGGGTCTCGACATCATTATCCTGCGGGAACTGACCGGTGGCGTCTATTTCGGCGAGCCCAAGACCATCACCGATCTCGGCAACGGCCAGAAGCGCGCCGTCGACACCCAGGTCTACGACACCTACGAGATCGAGCGCATCGCGCGGGTCGGCTTCGAGCTTGCCCGTAAGCGGCGCAACAAAGTCACCTCGATGGAAAAGCGCAACGTCATGAAGACCGGCGTGCTATGGCGCGAAGTGGTCGCCGAGTTGCACGCGCGCGAATACAAGGATGTCGAGCTCGACCACATGTTGGCGGACGCCGGCGGCATGCAGCTCGTGCGCTGGCCCAAACAGTTCGACGTCATCGTCACCGACAATCTCTTTGGCGATATGCTGTCCGATATCGCGGCGATGCTGACCGGCTCGCTCGGCATGCTGCCGTCGGCCTCGCTCGGCGAAGTCGATGCCAAGACCAAGCGGCGCAAAGCCCTGTATGAGCCGGTGCACGGCTCGGCGCCCGATATCGCCGGCAAGGGCATCGCCAATCCGATCGCCATGCTCGCCTCGTTCGGCATGGCGCTACGCTATTCGTTCAACATGATCAAAGAGGCCGATCTGCTCGACCAGGCGATCGCCGCGGCGCTGGCCAAGGGTCTGCGCACCGCCGACATCAAGTCGGAGGGTGCGACCCTCGTCAGCACAAGCGAGATGGGCGAAGCGATTGTCGGCGAGTTGGAGCGCCTGGCGACGCGACACTAGCGGCGCCGCGAAACGCCAAGCTAGCTATACTGCGACCACCGTCAGTATGGAGTTGGAGCGCCCGGAGAAAATCCCGGTATCAAGAACGGTTGGGCGAGTGGGCTGCCGCCGACGCCGGCCAGGTCGGGCCCGAAATACCAATAGGGTCGGCCTGGGTCGCCGCCTAACGGAAATGCGTAATCCAAATGGTGGCCGTAGCCGACCGGCACCTCGGTTCCAGGATCGAGGTAGGAGCGCCGGGGAACGGTGATGATCGTCGTGGTGCCGTCGGGATTGTGGATGATCGTGCGTGTAGGCTGGATCACTGTGCCGGACGCGGAGCGAAGCACCACCGGTTGATTTTTCCTCGGTTCCGCCTGGGCGGAGCTCACCGTGGCTGCGACAAGGCCAATGGCGACGAAAAACAAATTTACACGCATGGCTCCTCGCTTTCACCTGCGGCAGTGTAACCCGCCCGCCTCGGCCGTAATAGCCTTTTGGCAACCGAACGAATCATCTTGTGTTTCAGCCTATGGCGGCGCGACTTGAGTGCCCCGGTGATAAGGACCAATGTCGAACCTTAGGTTACCGCAGTGATATTACTCTATAAATCGGTTTATTGCGGGTCACCGTCGGTTGGCCAATTCTAAAGAATCGCGAGGCCGATGCCATGTTCACGCGACGGAAGCTGCTGGAGGCCGCGGGCGCCGGTGTGGCCATCTCCGGCGGGGGTTTCGGCGTAGCGCCGCTGTTGGCGGGTAATTCGGCTGGCGTACCTTTATCGCCGGGGGTGCCGGCCGGGCTTGACGGCTCAGCCGTCCTGGAGGCGTTGCCAGGCAAGCAACCGCTGATCAAGCTTTCCTACCGGCCGCCGAACTATGAATCTCCGCTGGAATACTTTGCCACACCGATCACATCGAATGACCGCTTCTACGTCCGGTACCACCTTTCGGACATCCCGAGCGTCGATGCCAAAACCTACAAGATTGCGATCGGCGGCGAGGGCGCCAACGGCCAGGCCGAGATCACGTTTGACGATCTCAAGAAATTTCCGGCCTACGAGATCGTTGCCGTCAACCAATGCTCGGGAAACCGGCGCGGCCTGTCGAATCCCCACGTCCCCGGCGTGCAATGGGGCTACGGCGCGATGGGTTGCGCGCGCTGGAAGGGCGCGCGGCTCAAGGACATCCTCGACAAGGTCGGCCTGAAAAAAGCGGCGATCGAGATTGCATTCAACGGCGCCGACGGGCCGGCTTTCGAGAAAACACCGGACTTCATCAAGAGCCTGCCGGTTTGGAAAGCGGTCGATGAATCGACGCTCGTCGCTTATGAGATGAACGGCGAGCCATTGCCGCATTTCAATGGCTACCCGGCGCGTCTCATCGTACCCGGCTGGACCGGCACGTATTGGATGAAGCATCTCGTCACCATCGACGTTCTGACCAGACCGCAGAGCGGGTTTTGGATGAACCCGGCCTATCGTGTTCCGGTCGGTGTATTCCCGGTGTTGGCGCGCTTTCTGACCCAGGAGAACTCCACCTCCGCGCCGGTCACCGAGATGGTCGTCAACTCGCTGATCACCAGCCATGCCGACGGCGCCAAAGTGAAAGCCGGCACAATCACCATCAGCGGTTTGGCATGGGACGGCGGCTATGGCATCGGCGCCGTCGAGGCCTCGGTTGACGGTGGACAAACCTGGGCGGCGACGCTCGGGGCCGATCTCGGCCGGTACGCTTTCCGTCCTTGGAGCTTCGGCCTCACGGTCCAGCGCGGAAAGAGCACGGTGATGGTGAACGCCACCAACAGGATCGGGCAGACGCAGACGGCGTCGCTGATCTTCAACCCCGCCGGCTACCACAACAACGTCATGCAGAGCCTGACGTTGAATGCCGGCTAGGAAGATCCGATGCGCCTTGGTTTGTTCACGATGATTGTTGGTTTCGCCGGCGTCGTTGCCGCTGCCGCGGCGGCGGAGGAAAAGACGATTGAGCTCACGCCGGGCCCGGGCCTCGAACAGGTCGAGGACAATTGCGGCGCCTGCTACAGTCTCGACTACATCCCGATGAATTCGCCGTTTCTCAACGCCGCCGGATGGAACGCCGAAGTGACGAAGATGATCAAGGCTTTCGGCGCGCCGATCAGCGAGGTGGACGCCAAGGTCATTGCCGACTATTTGGCGAAGAATTACGGGTCATGAAATCGGTCTGAGCGGGCGCTGGACCGACATTGTATTTGCGGCGTTTCTCGCCTAGAGCATGGCCGGAAACGTGGAGGCTGGTCTACCGAAAAGATCATGCTCCGCCAATAAGCTAGAAGCCCCACCGGACCGGTTCCGCCGAACGGACTGGGCGAGATTTCGATGGAGAATTGACGATGGGTTACAACGTCGCCGTGGTCGGGGCGACCGGCAATGTGGGCCGCGAAATGCTCAACATTCTCGCCGAGCGATCGTTTCCCGCCGACGAGGTGGTCGCGCTCGCCTCGCGCCGAAGCATGGGCGTGGAAATCTCCCACGGCGAGCGGACGCTGAAGGTCAAAGCGCTCGAACACTATGACTTCTCGGCCATCGATATTTGCCTGATGTCGGCAGGTTCCGCCGTGGCCAAGGAATGGGCGCCGAAAATAGCCGCTGCCGGCGCGGTGGTGATCGATAATTCCTCGTGCTGGCGTTATGATTCCGACGTCCCGCTGATCGTGCCGGAGGTCAACGCTGACGCCGTCGCCGGTTTCCGCAAGCGCGGCATCATCGCCAATCCCAACTGCTCGACGGCGCAGCTTGTCGTCGCGCTCAAGCCGCTGCACGACCGCGCCAAGATCAAGCGCGTCGTCGTCGCCACCTATCAATCGGTTTCGGGCGCCGGCAAGGATGCGATGGACGAGCTTTTCTCGCAAACCAAGTCGGTTTTTCAGCTCAATGAAGTCGAAGCGAAGAAGTTTCCCAAGCGCATCGCCTTCAACATCATTCCGCAGATCGACACGTTCATGGAGGACGGCTACACGCGGGAGGAGTGGAAGATGGTGGTCGAGACCAAGAAAATCCTCGATCTCAAGATCAAGCTCGTCGCCACCTGCGTGCGCGTGCCGGTCTTCATCGGCCACTCGGAAGCGGTCAACATCGAATTTGAGAACCCGATCACGCCCGATGAGGCGCGGGACATCCTGCGCAACGCGCCGGGCTGCATCGTCATCGACAAGCACGAGCCGGGCGGTTACGTGACGCCCTACGAGGCGGCCGGCGAGGATGCGACCTATATCAGCCGCATCCGTGAAGACGCGACGGTCGAGAACGGATTGGCGATGTGGATCGTCTCCGACAATCTGCGCAAGGGCGCGGCGCTCAACGCCATTCAGATCGCCGAATGCCTGATCAGCCGCAAATTGATCACCGCCAAGCAGAAGGCGGCGTGATCCTCACGTCATCAACTGCGCGGCGCCAATAGCTGCGCTGGATCGCTTACCGCGACCGGCGCGAACTCGCCCGTGGCGTTATCGCGCATCGAGAGTTGCCCGGTGGCGACGCCAAAATAGGCGCCGTGAAGCGCAACCTCGCCGCGCTCGACCCGTTTTCGCAGGCGTGGAAATGTCAACAGGTTGTCGAGGCTGTTGGCGATGTTCGCCTGTTCGAGCCGCGTCAGATAGTCCGGCCAGGAAAGTTCACGCTGTGGACCGGCCTTTTCCACGGCGGGAGCCATCAGGCGCATCCAGTTGCCGATGAAGTCGCCGGGCGACAGCGGCTCGGCCTTTTCCGCAAACGCCTTCACGCCGCCGCAGCGGGCATGGCCGAGCACGACGATGTGTTTCACGTTGAGCGCGGCGACGCCGAATTCGAGCGCGGCCGAAACGCCATGCGCATGACCGTCGGGCGCGTAAGGCGGCACGATGTTCGCGACGTTGCGCACCACGAACAGCTCGCCCGGGCGAGCGTCAAAAATGACCTCTGGCGAGACGCGCGAATCGGAGCAGCCGATCACCATCACTTCGGGCGATTGGCCGGTTTCCGCCAGTTCGCGATAGCGATCTTGCTCGCGGTGCAATTGGCCGTCGAGAAAAGCGCGATATCCCTCGAGAAGACGATGCGGAAACGGCATGCGATGTGATGTCGTGGCTTGCCGATGCCCGGCAAGCCTACTCAATCATGCCGCGCTTGGCGTTGGCAATCGCGTAAGGCTTCGCTGTCTGCCGAGCTAGCCCCGGCACGCCCGCAAATAGGCGGTGCGTGCGCCCCGTTCGGCTTCGACGGCCGGGAACGGCGCGGTGAGACACCAATCGAAATGCACCCGGTGCTCCGGCGCCCAACGTGGCGCTTGGATGCCGCGCGCACAGCCCGGATTCGCGAGCGCGCCGCGGACCTGATTGATCGCGGCGTCGGCATAGGCACGGCAGAACTCCCGATCGGCGGCTTGCGCGGCCTGCGGCGACCAAGCGAAGGCTGCAGCCGACACGGCGGCGCACATCAGCACTTCGAGCCTCTTTTCCTCCGGCAAATATTGCGGCTCGTCCAGCTTCGACATGCATCACGTTCGCCGGGCGAAGTCCAGATCGCACACCGACCCAGGGCTTCGCCTGTGGACAGCGGGTTTTGATTGCTTTTGACGGCTCAACCCTTGGCACGTTGCCTGCACGGCCGCTACGTTAGGGCCGCGTTTTGCAGTTGGATTTCGCGGCTGCATCGAGAGAGGGAAGTATCCATGACCATCCGCCCGCGGCGCAGCGTCCTTTACATGCCCGGATCGAACGCGCGCGCGATGGAAAAAGCGCGCGAGCTGCCGGCCGATGCCGTCATTTTCGATCTTGAAGATGCGGTGGCGCCCGACGCCAAGGCGAACGCGCGCGAACTGATCGTCCAGGCGCTGCAAAAGGGCGGCTTCGGCAACCGCGAAGTGCTGGTGCGCATCAATGGGCTCGATACCGCCTGGTGGCTCGACGACCTTAAGGTCGCCGCGGCGGGGCCCCACGCGGTGCTGGTGCCGAAGGTGTCGACGCCCGAGCAGCTTCTGCAGGTCGGAAAGCATCTCGTCGGCGTCCGCGCCGAGGCGAGCGTTCGCGTCTGGGCGATGATGGAAACGCCGCTCGCCATACTCAACGCGCGCGAGATCGCCGCGGCGGCGCTCGATCCGCAGACGCGGCTTGCCGGCTTCGTCATGGGGACCAACGATCTCGCCAAGGATACGCGCGCGCGCATCGTGCCGGGGCGCGGGCCGATGCTGCCGTGGCTGATGACTTGCGTAGCGGCCGCGCGCGCCTACGGCCTCGATATTCTCGATGGCGTCTACAACGAACTCGGCAATGCCGAAGGTCTTGCCGCGGAGTGCCGGCAGGCGCACGAGCTCGGCTTCGACGGCAAGACGCTGATTCATCCGCAGCAGATCGCGCCCTGCAATGTCGCTTTTTCACCGACGGAACAGGAAGTGACGTGGGCGCGGAACATCATCGCCGCCTTCGACCTCCCCGAAAATGCCAACAAAGGCGTCATCCAGATCGATGGCCGCATGGTCGAGCGGCTGCACGCCGACATGGCGCGGCGCGTGGTGGCGATCGCCGATGCCATCGGGCAGACCCAGGCGGCTTGATCCGAGAGTTGTCATCTGAGAGGTTCGCTTTGCTCGAACCTCTCGGTGAGCAATGACTTTTACGTCTTCAACCGATAGCCGGTCTTGAAGATCCACCACACGATGGCCATGCAGACCACGAGAAAAAGGACGATTACGGCAATGCTGATGCCGACATTGACGTCCGCGAGTTCGAAGAAGCTCCAGCGGAATCCGCTGATCAGATAGACCAGCGGATTGAACAGCGTGACGGTACGCCAGAACGGCGGCAACAGGCTCGTCGAATAAAAGGTGCCGCCGAGGAACGTCAGCGGCGTGATGATAAGCAGCGGCACCACCTGCAGCTTATCGAAACCTTCGGCCCAGACGCCGAGAATAAAGCCGAGCAAGCTGAAGCTGACCGCAGTCAGAAGGAGGAAGGCCAGCATCCAAAACGGATGCGCGATGTGAAACGGTACGAACAGGGCCGATGTCGCCAGGATAATCAAGCCGAGCACGATCGACTTGGTCGCAGCGGCGCCGACATAGCCGATGACGATCTCGAAAGCAGAAGCCGGCGCCGAGAGAATTTCATAGATGGTCCCGGAGAAACGCGGGAAATAGATGCCGATCGCCGCGTTGGTGACGCTTTGCGTCAACAGCATCAGCATCATCAGCCCGGGCACGATGAAGGCGCCATAGCTGACGCCCTCGATCGTGCTGATGCGCGAGCCGATGGCGGCGCCGAAGACCACGAAATAAAGCGTGGTCGATATGACCGGCGCGATGATGCTTTGCAGCCAGGTCCGCTGGGTCCGCGCCATCTCGAACTTATAGATCGCGCCGACGGCGTGAAGGTTCATTGTCGCTCCCTGACCAGGCCGACAAAAATTTCCTCCAGCGAGCGTTCGCTCGTGGAAAGGTCTTTGAACCGCAGTCCCGCGATACGGATATCCTC
>Ga0182018_10005478_pt1 | contig 10202 bp, 8 predicted proteins | sample 812P2MmetaG_FD_120490 | JGI IMG/M metagenome (GOLD analysis project Ga0182018, IMG submission 120490) | Permafrost microbial communities from Stordalen Mire, Sweden - 812P2M metaG | ecosystem: Environmental > Terrestrial > Soil > Wetlands > Permafrost | place: Sweden: Stordalen | collected... | reverse complement strand
CCCCTTGCGAGGCATCGAAATACCATTTATTATCTTTGCTGCGCACGATCGGAACCGGAAAAGGCCAGTCCTCCGAACCGATGGCAAGAATCGTGACCGCTGAGTTCAACGGATCGGGCTCGAGTTGATGCTTAGCGCGCGCCAGTCGCGCGAACTCGGCGCGCTCTTTCTGGTCCTGCCCCGCATCGCCGGAGGTGAGCACGGCCTTGCCGCCCAGGCCGAATAAGGCGGAAAGTGCGACCGCATCGTCCTTTTCCGTAGCGTCGATCAGGGCCTGTACGGCCGCGTCGGCGGAATCGAAGGTCTTGGGCGCCTGCGCTAGAGCGATTGCCGGGAGCCCCATAATCAGGGCTCCGAACGCGATGGTAAGATTTTTCACATCTATCTCCTAATGTCTTCCGCCGCCGCCGCGGGACATTCCCCCGCCGCCACGGAACATTCCGCCGCCACCGAACGACGTTCGTCCGGCTCCGAGGCTCGCATACCCATGGTCGCTCTGCTGCCGGGTCTGGCTGCGCCCCTGAATTCCGCCGAACGCGCTATGGTTCGCGCCGGAACTCCGCCCATCGAACCCCGAATCGTTGGACCGCTGGCCCTGCGCCGCGCCCCGATTTCCCAAGTTGCCGCCAGTCGCTCGTCCTCCGGCCGCGCCCCGGTAACGGTTCGACAACGCGCTGTTGGGATAAGGAACCCCTAGCCGGTGTGCCGGATCGTGCGCCCAGACGCCACGGCCCTCAAAGCCCCCGCCATGGAAGTCGCCGAAACCGTAGCGATGGAAAAAAGGGTAATTCAGATATATCGAGCCGCCGAACCAGTTCGGTCCCCAGCCCCACCCGCCCCATCCCAGTCCGCCGAAAAAGCTCCCGATGTAAATACCCCCGCCGAACCCGAATCCAAAACCGATTTGCGGGTAAAACAGCGGCGGATAAGGACCATACAAGGATAGTCCCCAAAAGTACGCTGGATTGTAGACCGGCACATACACCACCTCGGGATCCGCGGGTTGGATTTCGATGGCGGCCTGCCCCCCGTCCGTCTGGGTCGTGACGGTCACCTGAGAGTTCGACTGCAACTTGCCCGCCTGGCTGGCCTGCGCTCGCAGCCGCTGCACGGCATTCATGACATCGGCCTGTTGCGCCAGAAACGCGTTCCCGAGATCGGTAGTCCAACGAATGTTTGAATTCAGCCGGGCGAGCACGTCCGGGAAAACGACCAGGGCCTGGATGCTGGGGTCCCAGTTTTGTTGACGAGCGGCTGCCACCAATTGGGCGCCTTGCAGGTTGCGATTTTGCTGCAGCCACTGGCCGGCTTCGACGATCTCGAGCGGATAACCGGCAGCCACCAGGATCTGGCTGAGTAAGGAATCCGGATAGAGAGCGATGGGCGCTACCAGGCTGGCCAGTTGATCCGAAGAGAGCGGCTGCGCCGGGCCCGGCGGCGCCTGTTCCGGGGGCGGAGGTTGTTGTGCAAGCCCGCCGCCGGCTGAAAGCAATAACAGAACGCACATGATGCCCGGTGCCTTCCGGGAAACTGTCTGGAACGTCGTATGCACGGTGCTCACCTACAACCGATCTTAGGTGAACCGGCCGCCCAAGGGTATACCCTTATATGGGTATTTTGGGCCGCGATGTGCTGTACGTCACAGGCCCGCGGTGGTCGTTCAGCTCTATTCAGCTCTATCGAGCGTTCGGCGGCGGTTGGAATTTTGTCCTGCCTCCGGGTGTTCTTAATTCACGTTTCTGTCGATTCTCCAAATCTTTTGCCCTCTAATCCGCACTTTGTTGACCACCTGGAGCACGTTTGGAACTCCCGCGGCGACCGTTTCTGCCCAAGCGCGTTGCGATCGGGTATCGACCTCGCCAGTCAGTGTGACGACGCCATTCTCGACAGCGTAATGTACCCTTTCGTGGAGTCTATCTTGGACCAGCGCAGCGTCAAGGCTGCTCGCTATACGCTTGTCCACCTCACTCTCGGCGCGCGGCCGAATCACGCCAATGTGGTTTGACACAACTTCGTCCCCCGCGATGCCCCTTGCGATGGATTCGGCTTGTGACCTGTCACTGTCTGCCGCCACGTGTCCGCCCAGGGTTATGACGCGGTTGTCGCGATCCTGACTTGCCGAGACGTCTTTGAGGGCGGCCCGATCTAGTGATGTGCGGATGCTCGCAGAGACGCCGGCCGCCTTCGTGGACTGCGTTGAGCACCCTACCAGGGCCCCGACGGCCACCGTCGCCAGCCCGATCATGCACGCTTTTGAGGTTTTCATATTTTCCTTCGACATGCATTGACGCGAAGCATCTTCAACGTTCACAACCTACAGAGACACCGCTCTCCGGAGAAACAAAACGCAAGACGGCCTGAACCGCACGGAGAGCGCATTCTTCGCGCAACGGCCGGAGCAAGACATCGTAGCCGCCCTGCTGCAGTACGCCCCGCCACAGGTAGCCGTCGCTCACGGGTGAGACTAGCAGGATGCAACTTCGCGGTGAAGCATGCGGCGAAGCGCTCCATGACCTCGCGCCAGGGATACCCAGGCTGATTACGATCACACAGAATCAGCTCAAAATGGCATTGCGACGCCAAGTTGAATCCCTCTCCCGGCGAATAGGTGAACCGAAGTTCCCAGCCGTGTCGTTTCCCGAGCCGCTCCAGCAAGAAGCGGTCTTCGAAAGACATAGAGAGAACCAGTATCTTTACCCGTCCCTTGGGGACCGGGCGCGACTCGTTCCGTTTCTTGAACCAATCAGGCGGCCACACCGTTCAATCATAGGGTGCGTCAGCCGTCTCCGGCTATACCCTGCTATGGGTATTTCAGAGCAGAATGTGCCGTACCACGCAGGATCTGCCTGGGGCAAGGCCACCACCACCAGAAAAGGTCTTCATACACATTGACAGTCGATCAACCATGCGCAGCCGGGCACGGCAAGCAGATTTGAAACGTGCAGCCTCTTCCTGGTGTTGGCAGCAGACGAATATCCCCGCCATGCACCCGAACAGCCCATTGAGCGATTGAGAGCCCCAGCCCCGCTCCGCCAAACTGACGCGATCGGGATTCATCGACGCGATAGAATCGGTCGAAGATCCTGGCAAAATGTTCCGGCGCGATTCCCGGACCGGTATCCGCAACTTCTACCTGAATGCTTCCCGCGGGATCTTCCTGCACTTTCACCGAAATCGCACCACCGGCCGGCGAATATTTCACGGCGTTGTGAATGATATTCACAAGGGCCTGCCGCAGAAACACGCGGTCGCCGGTGAGGCTAACGCCTTCGTCTCCTTCAATTGCGATTTGCAGGCATTTTTCTTCGGCCAGGACTTCAAAAAGCGCGGCTGCCTCCCGCGCCAGACCCATCACCGGGAACACAGTGGGATGTAGTTGGATGCGTCCTGCGTCCGCGCGCGAGATCGTCAGCAGGCTGTCGACCAGCGCGGTCAGACGATTCACTTCCTCCAGCATGCTGCCGATGGTGTCGCGGTATTGCTCCCGATTTCCGTTCTTCCGCAGTGCAACCTCGCCCACGCTCCGGATGGACGCCAACGGTGTACGCAGCTCATGCGATGCGTCGGAAGTGAACCTGCGCAGTTGCTCGAAGGACTGTTCCAGCCGTGCAAGCAGGTTGTTAAACACCCGCGCCAGGTGGTCGAGTTCGTCCCCCGCCTCCCCTACGGGCAATCGTTCATGCAGACTCTCCGATGTGATCCGCTCGGCCCGGCCAGCCATCTCCTGTAGCGGCGCCAGCGCACTGCCGGTGAGCAAGTAGCCGGCGATACCCGCCAGCACCAGCACAATTGGCAGGGCCAGCAGCGATGCCGCGCCGAATTCCTGGAAGCGCCCCCATATGGGCCGCAGGCTATAAGCCAGCCGGATCAGGATGGGATGGCCGTCGAGCACATGGCGGCGGCTGACCATGCGCAGCGGCGTTCCGTCGGCCAGGTGCGCGGAGCGGTTCGAGTACTGGTTCTGGCCTTCGCGCGGGATCGGGCGGCCGCCCAGAGGTTGCCCTGCGAGGCGCTCGTTGCGATAGAGGACGCCCCCCTCGGGAGAGAGAACCTCGAGGTACCGTTCCAGCACCTGCTTGGACTCCGGATGATTGTGATAGTCCTCGTGCAGCAGCAGGCGCCCGCCAGCGTCGAAGTAAAGCAGCCCCTCCACCGTCTCGATATCCTGGACCGCGTAATGATCCAGTTGGCTTCGCATCTGGAAGAACATGAATGCGGCGGTCAGGCTCCAGGAGAGCACCAGCACACTCGCCAGCACGAACACGTACCACAACGTTAGGCGCGTGCGGATGTGTCGCGGGCGGAATTTGCGGATCATTTCGCTCTCCCTATTCTCGCCGAATGTTGCCTGAAGGAACAGTCATGAAAACGTCAGAAACACTTAAGGCGCGAACGCGGTCCTTCGATGCTAAACCTTAATACGTGAATCCAAATCATATTAGAACCTTACGCTATAGTCTATCTTGTGTCGTTTTTCTAGCCGGACTGACGATGACGATTGCGCCGGCGGCCCACGCCAAGAACAAAACGCCCAACGCCGTGCCGCCTGGACCGAACGATGAGATTCAGGTGATCGGCCACATCCCTCTGACGGACGGGTCCGTCGGCCGCTTTCTCGCCACACAACACTACAGCAGTTACTATCTCTACGCCGAGAGCGATGCGGGCAAGGGTGTGACACTGATCGATGTGACCAATGCCAGCCGGCCTGCGGTACTCGCCACTGTCCCATACTCGTCCGGTGGTTCCGGCAGTCTCGCGGCAGTCGCGGGAACCGCGGCTCTGGTTACCAGCGCACCGGCCGCTCCGGCATCCGCCACGGCGCCGCAAACCATCCGGATCATGGACTTCTCGGACCCGCGGAATCCCAGGGTTGCCCGCGAGTTCACCGGCGTTACGGCGATGAGCCGGGACGATCGGCGCGGACTGATTTTCGTTGCCAATACAGAGGGCATCTGGATTTTGCAACAGCGCCTCGCGCAGGACCCGGAGGTGGAAAAGGCTTACGCGAGCTATGTGCTGTACTCTCATTGAGATGTGTGGGGACCAACCCACTATCCGATGCACGTCGTTACTCGGCTGGCTGTTCGCGCACCACAAATCCGACGCCCCGTACGGTATGCACAAGCTTTTGCTCGAACCGGTCGTCGACCTTCCGGCGCAGCCGGGCCACATGCACGTCGATCACGTTATCCAATGGCGTGTGACGGCCCGCCTCCTTCCAAACCTCGCGCGTCAGCATCTCGCGCGAGACCACATGGCCTTGATGACGCACCAGATACTCCAGAAGTTCGAACTCGCGCGCCGTAAGCTCCAGCGTCTCGCCGCCCCGCCTGACGGAGCGCGCCTCGACATCCATGTGGAGGTCCGCGACTTGCAGCTTCGGGCTGGTCTCCGGGGCGCCCCTGCGGCCGAGCGCCCGGATACGCGCCAGCAGTTCGGGAAATGCAAAGGGTTTAACCAGATAGTCGTCGGCGCCCGCATCCAGGCCGCGCACGCGATCTTCGACCGCGTCTCTGGCCGTCAGGATCAGGACGGGTGTCTTGAATCCACGCACACGCATGGTCGTCAGGATCTCCAGGCCGCTTCTGCCCGGAAGCATCACGTCCAGCACCAGCAGGTCGAACTTCTCCGACTGCGCCAGGTAGAATCCTTCCTCGCCGGTGTGCGCCAGGGCAACCTCGTAGCTTTCGGCCCGCAGGCCCTCCTGCAAGGCCTCACCCAGCTTCGGCTCGTCCTCGATCACTAGAATCCGCATTCTCTCTTTAGGTTTTCTGAAGCTGCCGTTAGGAAAACTTCAGGAAGTCTTCAGTGGCATTTTCAGGGTTTCGCCGGTATCCTGGTGTATGTAGGCTGCAGGCCCCGAAACCGCACGTTTAGTCTATCGAGTCCATCGTAACACTTGACTATGCCGAGCATTTGGGTGTGCCAGCTATCTAACGGGGCGGACGGATGCTGGCACCAGGCTTGGCCAAGAAGATCACGATTCATCTCAACGAGGACACCCCTGCGCGGCACGATTTCCTCTACAACGAAATCCTCGCCTTCCTGCGTGAGCGCGGAGTTGCGGGCGCTACTCTGATCCGTCCGGCGGCGGGATTTGGTTCGCACCATCGGACGCACTCGGCCGAAGGCGGAGTGGCGGAGCGGGAACACCTTCCGGTGCAAATCGAGTTTATCGAAACGAAAGAAGCCGCAGAGGCGCTGTTGCCCGCTCTTTGCGAACTCATCACCGACGGTCTGATTGAAGCGCATGACACCACCGTGATCAAATCCGTGGCGCGGGAAGAGCCCAGTTAGGATGCGGAAGCGGTCTGTTCTCATGTTAGCCTTGCTCGCGACCGGTCTGGCGGGACGTTTCGCCCTGGCCCAAACGCCGAAGAGGCTCACACTCGCCGAGGCTGAGCAGATCGCCCTCCGCAATCATCCCCGGATCGGTTCGGCGAATCTCGTGGCGCAGGCGGCAAAATCCGCGATCGCCGAGAGTCGCGCGCCGCTCTACCCGCTGCTCGCGGGCAGCTTCACCGGCGTGGGCGCGGACCACAGCACCACTCTCGCGGCGGGTGCCGTGCAAACCTCCAGCCTATATAGCCGCGTGGCCGCCGGGGTGACCATCAGCCAACTGGTCACCGATTTCGGACGCACCGCGAATCTGACCGAAGCGGCCAAGTTGCGGGCTTCCGCGCAGGAACAGATCGTCGGCAACACGCGCGCGGCGATTCTGATCGAGGTCGATCAGGCTTACTATCAGGCGCTGGCGGCCGATACGGTGCTGAAGGTCGCGCAAGCGGTGGTCGACAATCGCCGCCTCACGCTTCGGCAAGTGCGGGCGCTGGCGCAAAGCTCTTTGAAATCGACCTTGGATGTAAGCTTCGCCGAAGTCGCCGTTTCCGAGGCGGAACTGGCGGTAGTGCGCGCGGAGAACGACGTCCAGGCAGGCCGCGCGCGCCTCAACGCCGCGCTGGGCATGGTGCAAACGGAAACCTTCGAACTTGCCGACGAACCCCTGCCGCCCGCGCTCGAACCCAATCCCGAGGCGGTGGTCGCGCAGGCCGTGCAGCAACGCCCCGACCTGGCGGCCCTTCGCCTCAGCCGCGACGCTGCGTATCGCTTCGCGCGCGCGGAAGGAGACTTGAGCCGCCCCACTGTCAGCCTGGTTGGAGTGGCCGGCGCTCTGCCGGACGCCGATCCCCGGCTGCGTTCGACTTATAGCGCCGCGGGAGTCAATGTCAATGTCCCCATCTTCAACGGCAATCTATATGCCGCGCGCCACAGCGAGGCGGAGTTGCGCGCGCAGGCTGTGGACAAGGATGTCGACGATCTTACGGTTCAGGTTTCCGAGCAGGTCCGAGTGGCGTGGCTGGAAGCCAACACCGCGTTTCGCCGCCTGGATGTGACTGCCCGCCTGGTAGCCCAAGCGGAGCAGAGTTTGCGGCTGGCGCAGACGCGCTACGACAACGGCCTGGGCAGCATCGTGGAACTGAATCAAGCGCAACTCAGCCAGGTTTCCGCCGAGATCGCCGCCGCCGGCGCCAAATATGAATATCTGAGCCGGCGGGCGGCGCTGGCATTTGTAACTGGAGGTTTGCGATGACGATTGCTATTACCGGCACGCCTGTGAAGACAGTTCTGGCATGCGCATTAATTCTCAGTCTGACCTCCTGCACGAAAACCAACGCCGCCGGCGAAAACGGCGCCAATGCGGCCGGCGCCGCGCCCTTGGTTCCCGTGACCAAAGCCGCGCGCGCCGATCTGGCCAGCAACGTCGTGCTCACAGCCGAATTCCAGCCCTTCCAGCAAGTGGACGTGATGGCCAAGGTGGCGGGCTATGTGCGGTCGATCAAGGTCGATATGGGAGACCGCGTCCGTGAGGGCCAAGTGCTGGCGACACTGGAAATTCCCGAGATGGAGGACGATCTGGCTAGAGGCGCAGCAGCCATCGATCAGGCCGACGCCGAGATCGCCACGGCATCGGATGAGTTGCATCGGGCCGAAGCTGTGCATGACTTGGCGCACCTGTCCTATAACCGGATCGCGGATGTTCTGAAACGGGAGCCCGGTCTGGTGCCCCAGCAGGAGGTCGATGAAGCCCGCTCGCGCGACCTGATCGCGGAGGCGCAGGTCTCCGCCGCGAAATCCGGGTTGCGGACGGCCCAGCAGAGATCCCGTGTGGCGGGTGCGGAACAGACACGCGTGCAGACCTTGCACAAATATATGACCATCTCGGCGCCCTTCGACGGAGTCGTAACCAAGCGCTATGCCAATGAGGGATCCATGATTCAAGCCGGCACGGCTTCGCAAACGCAGGCCATGCCGATCGTGCAGCTCTCGCAGAACAACCTGCTGCGGCTGATCCTGCCCGTGCCGGAATCGGCCGTGTCGCGGGTCCATGTGGGTGGAACCGTAGACGTCCGCGTCTCTTCGCTGGGCAGAACATTTCCGGGGCGGGTGGCCCGCTTCGCAGGCGACATCCAGCAGTCCACCCGCACCATGGACACCGAGGTGGACGTACCCAATCCGTCGCTGACCCTGATGCCCGGCATGTACGCCGAAGTGGATCTGCGGGTCGACGAGCGCCGCGACGCCTTAACGGTTCCGCTGGACGCGGTAGATCGAAACGGAGGGTCCACGCGCGTCTATACCGTCACGCCATCGGGCGCGATCCGCATAGTGGCGGTGACCCTGGGCCTGGAAGACGATCGGCGCGTCGAAGTGCGCACCGGATTGCGCGATGGCGATGTAGTCGTGGTTGGCCGGCGCACCGCGTTGAAGGATGGACAGCAAGTGCAAACCAAATTGTCAGTGGCGCAGGTGCAATAGCCATGTCGCGGTTCGCCATTCGCACGCCCTACCTGATCGTGGTCGTCTGCCTGGTGATCGTGCTGGTCGGGACCGTCAGCGTGGCGCGCATGCCCGTGGACCTGTTTCCACCCATGAACATTCCGGTGGTAGCCGTTGCGACATTCTATTCCGGCATGCCGCCGGAACAGGTCGAGGGCAACATCACGTATCACCTGGAGCGCTTTTTCACGCTGGCCAGCGGCATCGACCACATGGAATCCCGGTCGCTGTCGGGTGTGAGTCTCATCAAAGTATATTTCCAGCCGGGCACGAATCCGGACTCGGCGGTGACCACCATCGCCAGCCTGGCCATGGCCGAAATCAGCCACCTGCCGCCCGGCACCCTGCCGCCGTTTGTGTTGAAGATGGACGCCTCCAGTTTGCCCGTCTGCCTGGTGACCCTGAAAGGCGAAGATCTCAGCGAGACCCAATTGAAAGACTTGGCGCAGAACGTGGTGCGCAATCAACTGGCGGGCGTGGCCGGCGCCGCCGTGCCACAGCCGTTCGGCGGCCGATGGCGCGAGATCATGCTCTATGCCGACCCGTTCAAGCTCGAAGCGCGGCAATTGAGCTTGATGGACGTGGTGCGCGCCATGAACGACTCGAACCTGATTCTGCCGGCCGGCGACGTGCAGATCGGGCAGTTCGATTACAACATTTACGCCAACAGCCAGGTCGCGAAGGTCGACGATATCAATCGGGTGCCGATCAAGATGACCGGCGAGAATCCGGTGCGCGTATCGGATATCGGTGTGGCCAAGGACGCATATTCGCTGCAATATAACGCCGTCCGCGTGGACGGGCAGAGATCGGTTTATTTGCCGGTATTGAAACAGGGCGGCGACTCCAACACCATCGCGGTGGTCGATGGCGTGCGCGAAAGGCTGAAGGGGCTGTTCGACGTTCCATCGTCGCTCGTAAGCCGCGTGGTTTTCGATCAATCGCAGTTTGTGAAGACAGCCATCCGCACGCTGCTCGATGAAGGCGGCATCGGTCTGATCCTAACTTCCCTGATGATTCTGGTCTTTCTCGGCAGCCTGCGCGCCACGGTCGCGGTTTTTTTCTCTATCCCGCTATCGGCGTTGGCGGCATGCATTGCGCTGCAAATCGGCGGCAGTTCCATCAACACCATGGTGCTCGGCGGGCTGGCCCTGGCGCTATCGCGGCTGATCGATAACTCTGTGGTGGTGCTGGAAAACATTTACCGGCATCTGGAGATGGGCCATCCAGCGGCGGTGGCCGCGGAGAAAGGCGGGCAGGAAGTGGCGCTGCCGGTGCTGGCATCCACGTTGACCCTGGTGGTCGTTTTCTTTCCGGTGACGCTGCTATACGGCGTCAGCAAATTTCTCTTTTCGTCGATG
>Ga0182018_10005477_pt1 | contig 10207 bp, 6 predicted proteins | sample 812P2MmetaG_FD_120490 | JGI IMG/M metagenome (GOLD analysis project Ga0182018, IMG submission 120490) | Permafrost microbial communities from Stordalen Mire, Sweden - 812P2M metaG | ecosystem: Environmental > Terrestrial > Soil > Wetlands > Permafrost | place: Sweden: Stordalen | collected... | reverse complement strand
TCTGCTCCATTTACTGACCTTGGTCACAACGGTGGGAGTCTACTGGAGTCGATAGAAACTCTTGCCATAGGTTGCATAAGCACGCGAGTGCCGGTGATGTGGGCCTCCAACCTTTTCTGCACTCAATCTTTTATTCCTGAGAGCAGTCCCTTGGACGCGGAACTCTGAAGCCACCGTACCGACAGCTTTGCGGATGCGTTCGCGGATCGACTCTTCACGGTAGAACCTTGACGATCTGCTGCGGGTCGATCCATCACTTCAACCGTTGGCTTCGGTGCCGACGCAGATTTTTTCCGGTTGGACGCGAGCCTGCGGAGGAGTGATAGGCGGGATCGACGGCGACACTTTGGCCAGCTATCAGGTACAGGCCGCCCAAGCAGCACCAGTGCTTCGGCCTGGGTCGCGGATGGGCCGTGGCAGGCTAAGTATTCGAGAATTGTTCTGGGAGAGGCATAGAGCATTTGGCACCGTTGTGTGACTGTGTGGGGTAGAATGTGGGCACAGTCAGATTCAGGCGAACGTAATGGCGCGGATTGAGCTTGAGCGTGCGTCAGAGGATGAAGCTGCGCGGAAAGTTCTGCGAAAATGATGTGATGACAGCGGCGAGCCAGTGCCAAGTGACGTTGGGGTACAGGACTTAGTAGGAGACCGAAGCGGTCGGTGAGGAGAATTTATCCGGGTACAGTTGCTCAAACTCCGGATCGCCATGAAGAAGGGTGAGGTCGGGGTCCCGGCGAGCCCAGTCTGCGTCCTTAAATCCAGCATCCCAGGCTCTCTTGAGGGCGCTCAGGGCATCCGGCTTACGTTTAAGTCTGCAGAATACGCAGGCTGCATTATAGAGAACCGTTGCCTCGCTTGAGCGAAGCGCAACCGCGAAGTCGATCTCCCGGACCGCATCCTCAGCACGGTCGATTGCTGCATAATCACCGGCAAGTAGGATGCGTGCGCGCGCATCTTCTGGAACGTGCTTGAGATGGGTCTCCAAAGCAGCAACCCGCCTTTGGCGTGTGTTCCGAAGCGCTTCTTGCTTCCCCATCACTTCAAGAGCATTCATGATTGGAACGTAGCAATTATAGTCCTCGCCACTGGCCTCTAATGCTTCATCTGCTATGCTGGCCATCTCCTGATACTGTCCCGAGGCGAACAGCGAACGGCAGAGCGTGTAGTAGGCCCCCTCACAATCGCGTTTGCGTTCAATGGCTTTCTGCGCACAGTAGATCGCATCTTTATAATTCTGAGCTGCGTAGAGAATCCATGCTTGCGCGACGAGCACCTCTGGCAATTGCGGCTGTAGGATAACTGCCCGTTGCGAAGCTGCCTCGGCACGTCTCAGCCAAATCGGATCGCGCCCGTAGTTGTAGTGCGTCTGTGCACACACATTGGCGATCGCGGCATACGCCAACGCAAAATTGGCATCGAGTGATACAGCGTTCTCAAACATCTGCAACGCAAATCCCAGGTCCTGCTGTGTCATGCGCCTAGCGTAATTCTTTCCGCGCAAGTAGAGGTCATAGGCCTGTAGATTCTCCGTTGGCTTGGCGGAAAGAGCAGCTTGTTCCTGAGGTGAGAGCGTGATCCGCAAGGCCTCAGCGATGTTGCGCGCGATTTCGTCTTGCACCTCAAACACGTCCTTCATTTCACGGTCGTATCGTTCGGACCATAGGGGAAAATCTGTGTGCGTATCCACCAGTTGCGCGTTGATGCGTAGGCGGTTTCCTGCGCGTCGCAAGCTACCTGCTAGAACATAAGTTGCCTTGAGTTGCTGGCCGATCTGAGCCGGCGTGACCCGCTTGTCGCGGTAGGCTAGCACCGTGGGCCTGGAAAAAATGCTTAGCCCCTTGATCTTGGAGAGTTCCGTGATGATGTCCTCGGTGATGCCATCGCGAAAGTATTCATCTTCCTTGATGCCGCTGAGGTTTTCAAAATACAGGACCGCAATGGATTTCTCGCTTTGCTTGCTTTCGCCGCGCGATTCCGTGCTTTCGGCCGTGCGTTTGCGGCCTGACTCAAGATCGCGTTTCAATCTGGCCAGATCCGTCTTGATGTCAGTAGCAGTTTGGTAGCGCAAGTTGCGGTCTTTTTCCAGCGCCTTGTCGATAATTCGTTCCAATTCGGATGGTACCGATTGATTCGACTCCCTGACCGGCAACGGATCCCGATTGAGGATGGCCTCATAGATCACCGCCGAGGTATCACCCTGGAACGGTAATATCCCCGTCGCCATCTGATACAAAACCGTACCTAGGGAAAACAGATCGGTTCGTGCGTCAGCCAACTGCCCACGTGCTTGTTCGGGAGACATATAGGCGACGGTTCCAAGCGTCGTTCCCGGTTGGGTGAGACCATTACTGTTGGCCTCTGTCTCCATCTCCGAGTTTGCGTGCATGCCGACACCGCTGCGCCGCACTCCCTCCATCTTCGCGAGTCCAAAATCGAGGATCTTCACCTGCCCCCGTTCGGTCACGTAGATATTCGCTGGTTTAATGTCCCGGTGAACAATGCCCTTGGCATGCGCCGACTCCAGAGCGTCTCCAATCTGGATTGCCGCCGTCAGTAACTTGTCGATCTCGACGGGTTTTCTGCCGATCATCTGCGACAGCGTCTGTCCTTCCAACCGTTCCATGACAATGAAGTGCCGCCGTTCGTGCTGTTCGATTGCATGAACTGTGCAGATATTCGGATGGTTCAGTGCAGAAGCCGCACGCGCCTCTCGCTGAAATCGTTCCAAGGACTGCGCGTCCTCGCCCATTTCTTGCGGTAGAAACTTCAGTGCTACATTGCGGCCCAGACGAATGTCCTCAGCTTCGTAAACCACTCCCATACCGCCGCTGCCCAACTTGCTAAGGATTTTGTAGTGCGAGATGGTCTGCCCAATCATATTCGTTGGCGTGGGTATGGTACGGTTTTAGAGCCAGTGGGTCAACCTACTGCGGCTTTATAACCTTGGAGACTTCAACCCCCAAGACTGGTGATTTCAGCCTAACTCGCGTAATCAAGTGAACTTGTAAGCAAAAAGAGGCTATGCGGCCCTGCGCTCATATTGGCCGGGATCGTCGCTCCTAGACGCTGAGACCCTGATTTGCGTCGGGCAAAACATAGAGATGGTCGCGCGATCTGCTCCCGCGCCATGAACCGCGCTCCGGGTGCGTCCGATGCCAACATCAGTGTCAATCTCCGAACACACTGTGTCCTGAGGAGCATCCGCCAAACGCAGCCGGCGTGGCTAAGAGATTCAATACACGACAGTTCCAGTTGGGCCTTACGCTTGCGAATACGTAGGGTGGAGGTGCGGTTCTGATGAAAGCATTCGTCGTACTTTGTTTGTGCGGACTGTCGTCAGTCATGCTCGCGGCCCAGAGCAAGCCCAAAGCTTTCACCGATCCAGATGGCATCTTTCAGTTCAAGTATTCTCCTGTGCTTGTTCAATGCGGCCTCGAAGGAACGGGACAAGGTCAGAGTGGGTTCTGGGCTCCGGACGGTTGCTTGTGCGACGACGAAGATTCGGTTACCACCGTCGCTTGCTTTGCCTACCCCAAGGGGAAGTTCAAAGATAAGCCTACGTTTGTTGGTGCAGCGTTCTTTGTCGCTGAGGTTCAGCCAGCGATAACTCCCGATGCCTGTCTCGAAGGGTCGCGGTATTGGCTGGTTCGTAGTGTCGAAGGCACAAAGATCAACGCAATCAACTTCAAGCACTTTCGCATCAGTGACGCATGGATGAGCCACTATCAATCCGGGGATATGTACAGGGCGTTTCACAACAAAAAGTGCTACGAACTGGGGATACAAGAAATTGACGGGAGCTTTGGCGCTTATGATCCTGGAACTATCAAAGAGTTCACCAAGCGCGACGCAGAAGAGGTACGCGCTCGTTTAGAGCAGGCACTCGATTCATTTGTCTTTCTCAAGTAGGCCGCATGATTGGAGGCGCGAATCGAATGCACGCCGTCGTTCGGAGTCACGGTTAAGTGAGTAGCAGCCGTGCGTCGGCTGCCTTGCTAACGTTCATGATTCCTCCTGTGTCCATTTTCCGGACGCCGACCTACGCAGCCTGGGACATCAGCTTCGGATCGAGCGTTACCGGATCTGTTATCGAGACATTATTTTATGAAATTGGGTTCGTAGAGTAGACCGAGTTGTCCACTCCACGAACCACAAACGCCGCGACCTAATCTCGAATCAAGTCAGTAAAAAGTCACGCCGAATGATTTCAGCTGCGACGATCGACTGTCGAAGAGCGGTTGAATCTCGGCTCGGAAGTGGGTTTACGTCTCGATTGACACTCACGTGTGATTCACCGTCGCCGGGACATTGCCTTCGATACACGCGGCTCTCGATCACGTTTACGTCGGAGACGATGGCGCGAATCTCTTTTCCGTCTTCGTCGATCACGAAATTCAGGTCCACCGTCGAACCGAACGGCGAAATGTTCAGTGTCATCGTCCCGGTGCAGTCGGATTTAACGGTGTAAGTGCCCTCGACGGTAACCTGCGAGATGTCGCCGTTGGCGCTGAGCGTCGCGGTAGCGTCGGTGTGACCCTTGCCGTCGAAGGTCTGCCTGCCGACTTCCGCGAATGGTCCTGCGTCTGTAGGTCCGACGTAGGCGGCGAGCAGCGCGCCCGTGCCGGTGTATCCGAAACCGCCTTTCAGCGTGGCCTTCGTGCACTCTTTGTCGTCCCAAGCGCGCGCGTGCGGTGCTCCGAACAACACGACTAGCGCTGCAAAAACGATGCCGCTTGCGATGTGTCTCATGGTGAGCTGCCTCTCTCCTGAGGAGATTCTTTGGGGACGAATCTCCTTCTACCCGTGCAGGCGTAACCGGACAGCAAAAGCGGCCATGGTTGGTGTATTCTCTTGGTCAGTCCACCAAAGTCCTAAGGAAGAGCGGATTGGCCTCATCGTCTGGCGCATCATCTTCTGAAATCACGGGTTTACTGAAAGCTTGGAGCAGCGGCGACGAGGCCGCTCTCGCGCGGTTGGCGGAGTACGTATACCCCGAATTGCGCGCGATGGCGCGCCGGCACATGAGGAATGAGCGCGATGCGATTACGCTCCAGACGACCGCGCTTGTGAACGAGGTGTACCTCCGGCTCGTCGATGTGACGAAGGTTGAATGGCAGCAGCGCGCGCAGTTTTTCGCGATGGCGGCGCAGATGATGCGGCGCATCCTGGTGGACGCCGCTCGCGCACGCGGCGCGGACAAGCGCGGTGGCGGCGCCGTCAAAGTGAATCTCGATGAAACGGCGAAGCCGGCGAACGCGCCCAACCGATCGATCATCGCGCTCGATGAAGCATTGACGGCGTTTGCGCGTATCGCGCCGCGACAAGCGAAAGTCGTCGAGCTGCGCTATTTCGGCGGGCTGACCGAGGAAGAAATCACCGTGGCACTCAAAATTTCACCTCGCACCGTCAGGCGCGACTGGGACTTAGCTAAAGCATGGCTATTGCGAGAGTTAAGTCATAGGATAAGCGCTCCAGGTCATGGCTCCTGATCGCCCGTCGTCGCCCGATCGTTTCCAACAGATTGAAGAGCTGTACCACGCCGCGCGTGAGAAGAGTGCCGCGGAACGAGTGGCGCTGTTTTCCAGCGTCGATCCAGAATTGCGACGGGAAGTGGAGTCATTGCTCGCGCAACGTTCGGGCGGGGAATTCCTCGAGCAGCCCGCGGTCGAGAACGCCGCTGAACTGCTGGATGCAAAATTGGTCGGCGAGGCGACGCTGACGGCCGATACCGTCGATATGACGCTCGGTCCATACCGGCTGCGGAGCCGGCTCGGTTCCGGCGGCATGGGCGAGGTGTATCGCGCGATCGATACGCGTCTTGGGCGCGCAGTCGCGGTTAAGGTGACACGCGAACAATTCAACGAACGCTTCGAGCGCGAGGCACGCGCGATCTCGTCGCTGAATCATCCCAACATTTGCACGCTCTACGACGTCGGGCCGAACTATCTAGTGATGGAGCTGGTCGACGGCGAAACAATCTCGGCGCGACTGAAGCGGGGACCGCTGCCGATATCCGAGGCGAGTCGGTACGCCTCGCAGGTTTTGGCAGCCCTTGCGCAAGCGCATGAGAAAGGCATCATCCATCGCGATCTGAAGCCCGGCAACATCATGCTGGCGAAGTCCGGCGTGAAGATTTTAGATTTCGGCCTGGCGAAATCGGCGTACGACGACAGCATCACTGCGAGTCACGTGATGATGGGCACGCCGGCGTACATGCCGCCGGAGCAACGGGAAGGCAAACCGGCCGACGCGCGATCGGACATTTATTCGTTTGGATGTGTGCTCTACGAAATGCTCACTGGCGCGCGCGTTGGATCGCAGAAGCGCGTTCCGTCGCGACAGTTGGAGAAAATCGTTGGCCGGTGTTTGGAGGAAAATCCCGATCGCCGGTGGCAGTCGGTTGCTGAGATCGAGCGAGAACTGTCGAGCGTTAGCAGCGGCGCGAATCGAGGGAAGCTGTGGGCAGCGTGCGCGGCTGCGGCGATTTTGGTGCTAGCGGTCGGCACCGATTTGTATTTTCGTCGAGGAGCTGGAGAGACCGTCGCTGAAGCCCCCAGATCCGCGGCAGCCACTGGCGACAAGTATATCGTTTTAGCCGATTTCGTGAATCAGACCGGCGATCCGGCTCTTGACGACTCGCTGCGTCAGAGCGCAGCGGTGCATTTGGAAAATGCGGCGGGCATCTCGCTTCTTCCCGAAGAGCGCGTCAGCCAAACGCTGAATCTGATGGTTCGGCCATCAAACACAAAGCTTTCGTCGCCCGTCGCCGCCGAAGTCTGCGAGCGCACAGCCAGCGCAGGCGTGATCGAAGGAACAATCACAAGCTTTGGCAATGAGTACGCGTTGAGCTTGCGCGCCAGAAATTGTCGAACAGGCGTAGTACTGGAACAGGAGCGCGCGACCGCCGCGAAAAAAGAAGATGTCTTCAACACGTTCGCGCAACTGACGGATCGGTTCGGCTCCCGCCTCAACTCGTCGCTTCCGCCCGTGGAAAAAGAACCGGGTCTCGAGCTCGCTGGAACCACGTCATCGCTTGAGGCATGGAGATCGTACAGCGCCGGGATGAAAGCGTTCCAGGCACGAGCGCAAGCGGCCGAAGTCATCTCTTCGCTGAGACGCGCCGTCGAGCTTGATCCGAATTTTGCGATCGCGTACGCCTATCTAGCTCGAAATTATTCGGACCTCGGCGAGAACGAACTTGCCGCGCAGAGCATCACCAAGGCGTACGAGCTGCGCGATCGCGTTACTGATCAGGAGAATTACTTCATCACATTTGTCTACCATCGTCAGGTGACCGGCAATCTCGAGCTGGGGCGGCAGACTCTGGAAGCGTGGGCAGAAAAATATCCCGATGAGCTTTTTCCGCGCGGATTTTTATCGGGTTTTACTTCGCCGGGCACCGCTCACTATGAGATGGGCGCCCAAGAAGGCCTGAAGGCGATCGAGATCGATCCATACTACTCGATCGGCTACGAAAATGTGGCGTGGATCTACATCTACATGAATCGCCCATCCGACACGGAAGCGCTACTTCGCCGCGCGTCAGAGCACAAGGTCGAAGTCATCCAGTTTTCCTTCATCCGCTACGCACTCGCTTTTCTGCGAGGCGATACGGCGGCAATGGATCGCGAGGTCACGCAGCGACATGCGAAGTGGAATTCTCAAGGTGGATTTGAGCATCAGGAAGCACTCACGTTCGCGTATCAAGGCCGAGTGAAGGACGCAAACCGGTCGTCAGATCTCGCGCTGAGTTTCGCTCGCCAAGCGCGCTTGACCGAACGCGCCGCTTTGTTCCAGGGCGCTCGAGCGATCTGGAATGCGCTCTTCGGTGCTCGTGAAGAAGCTCAGAAAAACGCGAATGCAGCGCTGTCCGCTTCGCGCAGCCGCGATGCGCAGTACGGCCCGGCGCTTGCGTTCGCCACGATGCAAGATATCGCTCAAGTGAACAAAATCGCAGCCGAACTCGAGAAGCGGTATCCGGAAGATACGACCGTGCAATTCAGTTATCTGCCAACGGTCCACGCTCTAGCTGCGCTCGCTGACGGAAACACCTCGAAGGCCCTCGAGATGACGGAGGCCGCACGACCGTACGATTTTGCTGTTCCCGCCACGGCGTATTTCTATGGGCCGGGATTCGGCGGGCTGTATCCCGTATACGTTCGAGGGTTGGCTTACGCGCGGCTGGGCCGCCACACCGATGCCGCCGCGGAGTTTCAAAAGATTCTCGACCACCCGGGGCTAATGTTGAACGATCCTGTTGGACCGCTGGCTCGCCTGCAGCTTGCGCGGGCGTTGGCCGCCTCAGGAGATCGCGCGAACTCGGCGGCGGCTTACAAAAATCTGCTCGCAATTTGGAAAGACGCCGACGCGGACCTACCCGTCGTGCAGCAAGCCAAGGCGGAGTCCGCCGCAATTCAATAGATATGACTACTTTTCCAACGGCTCCAAGACGTTTGTTCTAAATCACACCCGGCGTCTCGCTTTCGCGTTCCCAGAAACGAGTTGTGCGAGCTTCGATAAAGTCCTCAACTTCGGCGTCTTCGTCCAGATCGATCAACCCATCTCCCGTGGCAACTAGCAACGGCTCCGACGATCGTTGTCGCAAACACAGACTCTTCGGCACAGAACCGCAGGGTCTCCACCCCTTCGGCCAACGCGGACAACGGAAATACCGTTACGCCCCTGCGGCAACGGTTGCATAGACCGTTGCATCTCGTTCGCAATTTGGCAGCCAAAATCGAATCGCACTGCGGCTTAGGACGAACCCTTTCATTGCGCACTCTTCTGGGATCCCGCCTCAAGAAAGTTGCGAATCAAAGCCACGGTTTCAGTCGGACGTTCTTCCAACAACCAATGTCCTGATCCCTTAACAACCGCTTCCTGAACGTTCGTTGCTACATGACGCATGATGACGGCCTGCAATGAGCCGAAGGATTTCTCTCCACCCACGGCCAGCACGGGCACTATCAGCTTCGTCTGCTCGAAGATTTTGTTGTCCTTTGCGTCTTGAGAGAATGCCGTGAACTGCGCAAAGCCCGCACGCATTCCTCCTGGTTGTGCGTAGGTCGCGGTGAAAAAGTTTCGCGTGGCCTCGTCTGGCTTGCCCGGATCGCCGGTGAAGTCATTCCAAATGCGGTCAAAATAGATCCGTTCCCTGCCGGCTACAAGCTTCTCTGCGTCAGGGCCATGGAAGTTGAAATGCCAGACGCCAGGACTTTGCAGGATTTCGCTCCAGGGGTCGATTCCAGGAATCGGCGCGTCCATTACGACCAGCCGTTCAACCTTATCCGGATACATCGCGGCGTATGCATAAGCCACCATGTTCCCGATATCGTGCGCAACCACAGAGGTGCGGTCATACCCCAACGTGGTCACGACTGCCCGGATGTCCTTGGCTTGAGTCTTTTTGTCGTAACCGGTTTCTGGCTTCGAAGAGCGTCCAATCCCCCGAAGATCGGGAACGACGACCGTGTGGTCTTTCATCAGGTCCGCAGCGAGCGGCCCCCAAGAATCGCTGTTCTCCGCGTATCCATGCACCAGAACAACAACAGGACCCTTTCCTCCGGAACGCACGAAAATCTCCGCGCCCTCCGGACTATGAATCGTCGCGGCACGGAAGGTTGTCGGGAGCGATGGAGGGCTTTGCCCAAAGGCTGCTGCTGCAGCGGATAACAAAGTGGCGGCAAGAACAAGAATATTTCGAACCAAGGAGCCCTCCGTCGAGAGACAGCGCATTGTTTCACAGATGAGGGCGCGCATCTAGACTTCGCGGCTGGCAGTCCTTGGCCGTGGCCTCTCGTGGACGTCACGCGCCGCTCCAATACCATCGTGACCGGACACCATCTTTGTGAACGCGTGAAAGTGCCGTCTTCAATGCAACGGTTCTTTAGACCGTTGTATTATGTACTGCTAGTTTATGTTAGCTATAGAGGTAACGCGTTTAGGGGAAATAGTTGTAAGTCTCGACGTAGAAAGTACTTTGTGCGTTCGGATCTGCCCTTTACAGAACGGTCCATCGTGGAAGAACGCATGCGGTTCGTATTGCGGCTCAAGGACGGCGAGAATATGGCCTCGCTGTGCCGCGAGTTCGGCATCTCTCGGGTCACCGGCTATAAGATCTATGAACGCTACAAAGAGTGCGGGCTAGAAGGATTAACGGACCGCGCACGAACTCCCTACCGCTACGCCAATAAGCTACCAGCCCAGC